>Ga0209542_10014931_pt1 | contig 13128 bp, 12 predicted proteins | sample RifCSPhighO2_01_FD_184028 | JGI IMG/M metagenome (GOLD analysis project Ga0209542, IMG submission 184028) | Soil microbial communities from Rifle, Colorado - Rifle CSP2_plank highO2_0.1 (SPAdes) (version 2) | ecosystem: Environmental > Terrestrial > Deep subsurface > Rock core/Sediment ... | reverse complement strand
ATCTCGAGGGTTCATTTTTCCACGCATTGCAGAACCGAAAATGATCACATCAATAACTTTTTTTTTCTTTATCCATGCCTCAATTTTTTTAACCAAGGGTACGAATTCTTTGTGCATCTTCAACCTCCTTTTTTACGATTTTTGCTATTATTTCTGTTATCTCCTTATTGTATGAATCTCGATAGAAACGAAATAATCGTGAGGCAATACCCTACAGTTCTGGTGCATGTTTTTCCAACAAGGCAAATCGCTCTGTGTGATTTGCACCTATTTTATTTGCGGTTCTTAGGAGTTCACGGTCGCATAGCTCCACCAGTGCTTTATAATACAGAATCACTGCCGCGTTATATTTTCCTTTGCTCATCGAATATTCTGCTATTTCCATGTATTCTTTGAAATTCCTTTCGATAACATCTTGTTCATGCATGTTAATACCAATAACTTTAAAGAACTATTTAAACTTTTCGGTTATTATCATTATCTTTTGACAAAAAGCAATTCACCCCGTGCAGAGAAGCAAAATTTATAAAATCAACCCTCTCAAGGAAGGGCATGGTCAACAAACGTGTGTTTGCTGTATTCTTTTTGCTGATACTGCTTACTCTCTTTCTTGCGGGTTGTCAACAGAGTGTAACCGGACGTGTTGCAGGTGATGCCGATGCAACACGCTACCAGCAATTATTGGACTGCCAAAATCAAGGACGCTCGTTGACAGAATGTAGAAAAGCGTCTACCATTACTCCTGAAGAGTATGAAGCTTTGAACTAGTTCTTACAACAAACTTTATAAAACAAACTTGCCAGAAAGAGCTCTTATATGAAAAAGATGGTGTATGGCAGTTGGCTTTTTCTCGTACTTCTTGTAGTGCTCTCTTTACTGCTTGCCGGATGCAAGCCCAGTGTCACCGGACGTTTAGCAGGAGATGTCCCGCCTCTTCGTTATCAGCAACTGCTTGCTTGCGAACAAGGCGGACGATCCATGACTGAATGCCGCGGCGCATCTGCGATTACGGTTGAACAGTATCAAGCATTGGTTGCCCAGGCAGGCGGTGCTCCTCCTGAACTGCAAACCCATACAGTGGATATTCAGAATTCTGCATTTCCTGCTTTGACCATTAATGTAGGCGATACGGTGATCTGGACCAATCGTGACCAAGATCAACATACCGTGACTCAGGGAGTGAATCGTGACCCTATGGGGGGCTTTAACTCTGGCGATTTAGCAACGGATGCAAGTTTTAGCCATACCTTTAATGAAGCTGGAAATTTTGATTATTTTTGCAGGTATCATAATAATATGAACGCGAGAGTTGTTGTGAATGCTGTATGGCAAGCTGGTGGAGATCAAGGTGATGGTGAAGACAGAAGAGTGCTGGGCCCTGGACAAGCTTGTGCGAACAATGACGAGTGTGCCGCAGGTTTAAAATGTATGTATCAAGTTTGTCAAACACAATCATGTACAGAAACTGATGCAGAAAACTTGCCTCTTGTTGCAGGCGTGGTCACTTTAGATAATTCAGTAACTGAGGATGTTTTGAAAAAAGATGAATGTGTCAATGCAAATCAAATAAGAGAATGGTTCTGTCCCCTTGATGGCGGAGCAAATGCTCGTGCGGTTGCGTGCCCACCCGGTACAACATGTCAATTGAATGCAGAGGGTGTTGCACTGTGTCAAGCTGGTGCTCCTCCAGGCGGTGCTGGAAAGCCAGCTGGCGAAGCTTGTGCGAACAATGACGAGTGTGCCGCAGGTTTACGCTGTTTAAGTCAGATCTGCCAAACCCAAACCTGTGCTGATACTGAAGGCGACGTTGGTGTGAAAGATGTTACGATTCCAGGCACCGTTACTGTTCATAGATCTATAAGTCCTGATGACCTTATCCATAAAGATGAATGCCTCCCCAATACTCCTACCCAAATAACTGAATACTTTTGTGAAGATGCTACAAGCACGGGAATGGAAATTTTGCCTTGTCCTGAAGGAACGACCTGCCAACTTGTTGATGATGTAGCGGTATGTCAGGCTGGTGCTCCTCCTGCTGGTGCTTATGGTGCTCTTTGCCACGCTGATGCTGATTGTCAATTCGGATGTATTATCCCTGAGCAGGTTTGCAATAAACAGAATCCTGTTGCAGGAACATTTGGCGGCGCTTGTGTGAACGGCGGCTGTACTAATCCTGCACAGGATAGTTGTTATCAAAATGTTTGTATCACCAAGGCGAATGCCGACAGGCTTAATGCTCTTCCTGGCGGCAATCTTGTGCGTGTCGATCGTTGGCGCTCCTTGTTGTCTGAACGGCCTGTTCCAACCAACTTTCCACATCAGGATACTGTCGTTCGCATGGATTTTATCCCCATGGATAATCTATGCGAGGATATCAACAATCTTATCCCTGTAACGCGAAGAGATGCCAATTATTGCAGCTTTAATGTAAACCAAGACAATTATGTTCGTGCAGATGGAGGCGATGTTAAAACCCTTAACAACTACATTTTCTTTTACGTTCCCAACGACCAAGCTGTTTCGAATGTGAGAACGATCGAAATAGATGCCGGTAAAGATCCTGCTGAAGCAAAAAAGACTGGATTTCATATCTTGACCAATTCCCTTCTTGTCCCTCCTGGTCAAAATGGCTGGCAATGGAGAAAGTATTGCGAGTTCACAGAAAATCAGAATGAGATGACATGCACAGCAACAATTAACCAAAATGTGAATTTGATTATGCTCGCTCGTGCTCGCTGGGGTGCTACTTCTCCATCTGCTTACATCAAAGACATCCGTCTGAACAAGTAGGGTTCCCAAAAGCTTTATAAAGTGGTAGTTTTTCTCAGTTCGTATGGCAGTTGAAATCCTTGCATTTAACAAGTGGTCAGCACGTGATCTGGTTGTTACTGACCCTGGTCTCAAAGATTATATGGTCTTAACTCCCCGTATTGTTCCCAAGAGTTCTGGCAGATATGCAGGCAGTCGCTTTCACAAATCGAAAATCTTTATTGTTGAGCGTTTAATCAACCGATTGATGGTTCCGGGGCATCGAGGCAAGAAACATTCCAAATCCTCAGGCCGTTGTACAGGAAAACATGCGCATGCAAGTGGTCTTGTCAAGGCTGCCTTTGAAAAAATCCAGCAGAAACTCCAGAAAAATCCTGTGGAAGTCTTTGTGCAGGCTGTACAAAATGCTGCTCCTCGAGAAGAAACCATCACCATCGAATATGGTGGAGCACGCTATCCTCGTGCAGTGGAATGTTCTCCTCAGCGCAGAATTGATCTTGTTCTGCGGTATATGACCCAAGGTTCTTATCAGCGCGGTTTCAATACGCGGAAATCAGCGGTTGACTGCCTTGCAGATGAAATCATCGGAGCGTACAATCTTTCTCAACAGTCGGCTGCAATATCTAAGAAGCTTGAATTAGAGCGCCAAGCTGATGCTTCACGATAAGTTCTTGAACTTTTTCATTATTTCTATTCTTCCTTTCTCTTTAATAATAAAAATATCGACTTGATTGCATCATCTCCTGCCACGCAAAGCGTGGCCTTATCCCGCGCCAGAGGCGCGGGTCTTGTCATGACTTGTTCCCGACGCACTCTGTGCGTCGGGGCATAGCCGCGCCACGTTGTGGCGCGTAAATTGTGATGTAGCAAGAGAAATTATTTTTATTAAGTAGGTAATTTTTAAGTGAGTAATTTAATTTTTCAGTTACTTAGTATATACACTATATCCTCTACATTCTTAATCTCATCTAACCATACATCCTCCGGGGTGGGACTATGCAAGCAATGCGGCCGGATATCGAATGGGACAAGATGGAGTACACCTTGAAGAACGGAGCAAAGATCACAAGGATCAGAGAATTTGTCTCTGGCGGATACAACTTTGAGGAGTATGACGACCTGACTGATGACGAGACGGATGAGTACTATCGGTTCGATGATTATTATTAGATTATTATTACTGATGATTATTACTCAATCTCATCTCTTCCCTCAGTGGCGTGCAAGGTTCGTCTGAGCTCTCCAGAGGTGGCTTAAAACCAGAATGATTCCTATAGCAAGAGCAAGCGACTGGATGCTGTACATAATAAGCATTCTCAGCAGACTGGGTCCGAAGACGCCTTGGTTGCGGAGGTAGAAAGCTATCACTCCCACCATAATAAAAGACATGACTAAGATATTTCTGTACATTCCGTTCATGGATTAAGCTAAGGCAAGGACTATTCATAAAGTTTGTTGCCTGTTGTGTTTCCCATCCCTGTCCAATCATCTCTCCATCTCCTCCACAACATTTTTAAATATCCTCTGGTTTTTTCCAAGTAATGAACGCTCGTGCTGATATCCGAGAACATCAGGCAGGTAGTCCCCAGGTTTCACAGAGTTCTCCCGATACTTCACGCTACAATCCTCTTGTTCTTGAACCTGCAGTCTTCAACTTTTGGAAAACCAACACCACGTACGAGCAGGTAAAAAAGAAAAACGCAAAAGGAAAATCCTTCTATTTTCTCGACGGTCCGCCGTACACTTCAGGGAAGGTTCATATCGGAACTGCATGGAATAAATCTCTGAAAGATGCACTGCTCAGATACAAGCGTATGCAGGGCTTTAATGTCTGGGACCGAGCCGGCTACGATATGCACGGTCTCCCAACAGAACACGCCACAGAAAAAAAGTTAGGCATTAAGGGAAAAGAAGCCATCCTCAAATATGGTGTAGAAAAATTTGTTGTTGAATGCGAAAAGCTCTGTGTTGAAAATATGCTGATCATGAATGAAGACTTCAAGCGCATGGGCGTTTGGATGGACTTTGACAATGCCTATCAATCCATCAAAAAAGAATTTACTGAAGGCGTCTGGTTCCTCATCAAAAAAGCGCACGATCAAAAGCGCCTGTATGAAGGAAAACGGACGATGACCTGGTGCGCCCATTGTGCAACCTCGATTGCAAAGCACGAGCTTGAATACCAAACCCTCAAAGAAGAATCCATCTTCTTAAAATTCCCGGTGGAAGGAGAAAAAAACACCTTCTTAGTCATCTGGACAACAACACCTTGGACCATTCCCTTTAATCTTGCTGTGATGGTCAATCCTGAACTGCCGTATGTCAAAGCAGAAGTTGAGGATCATGAAAACAAAACAGGAAAAAAGAAGGAAATCTGGATCCTTGCAAAAGCCCTTGCCGGCCCTGTTATTCAGATGGTTGCAGGAAAAGCCTACAAGATCAAAGAAGAACTCTTGGGTAAACAGTTGGAAGGCGTTAAGTATCTGCATCCTCTCCATAAAGAAATTCCCTTTTTTGAAGAAATCAAAGACAATCCCAAGCTTCACACCGTTCTTCTCTCGTCAGAATATGTGAACACTGGATCAGGTACGGGATTAGTCCACTGTTCTCCTGGTTCCGGTCCTGAAGATTATGAAGTGGGGCACCGCAATGGGCTTCCCGCATTTAACACGCTTGATGATCATGGTGTGTTTCATCATGTGGGAAGATTCAACAACCATCAAGCAAAGGTTGACGACAAGAAATGCATTGAAATCCTTGAATCAACCGGTATGGTCGTTGCAAAAACAGAGGTGGAGCACGAATATCCAACGTGCCAGCGTTGTCACCAGCCGGTCATCTTTCGAGCAACAGCCCAATGGTTTTTTAGAGTTGAAGACCTGAAAGAAAAATTCATTAAAGAAAACAATAAAATTCAATGGATTCCTGATGCAGCATACAATGCGTTTAATTCCTGGCTGATGAATCTCCGAGATAACTCCATCACCAAACAGCGCTTTTGGGGCACGCCAATTCCGATCTGGAAATGCGATGCCTGCAGTCATTATGTTGTATTTGGCACCGTCAAAGAAATCGAGCGGGAAGCAAAAACCACACTCACGAATCTGCACAAACCCTGGATTGACAAGGTCACCTTCCCCTGCAAACAGCCGAAGTGCAAGGGAACCAAACGAAGACTCCCTGATATTCTTGATGTGTGGATTGATGCAGGCTGTGCTTCATGGAATTGCCTTGATTATCCGCAGAACACCGCAACGTTCAAGAAACTCTATCCTGCTGAGTTTATCATCGAAGGAAAAGACCAAATCCGCGGATGGTTTAATCTCCTGCACATTGCATCCATTTTGGGGCTCGGAAAACCTTCGTTTAAAACATGTTACATGCACGGCTTTGTCCAGGATGCACAGGGAAGAAAGATGTCAAAGTCCTTGGAAAATTATATTCTGCCTGAAGAAGTGATTGCAAAATATGGAGCTGACACCCTCAGATATTACACGATTGGCGGAGCAAATCCTGCGGTTGACCTCAACTACAACTTTCATGACATGGAATTAAAATACCGAAACTTAGGCATTCTCTGGAACCTTCACAAATTTATCATCGAATACACCGAAACGATCGGAAAAAATCCTGATGAGCTCGATGAAAAAACCCTGCTCAAATCCCTGGGCCTTGAAGAAAAATATATGCTTTCACGCGTCCATTCAACTGTCAAAAAAGTGACAGAGCTTTATGACCGCTACCTCATCAACGAGGTTCCCCAGCAAATCGAAGATCTGTATCTTGATCTTTCGCGGACGTATATCCATCTCGTGCGTGAAAAATCCGCAGTAGGCGATGATGCTGAAAAAGATGCAGTGTTGTATACGCTCTTCACTAGTTTTATGACGATTCTCAAACTCTTTTCAACGATTGCACCTTTTATCTCTGAGCAGATCTACCAAAATTTGAGGCAGGCTTTGGGATCAGGAGGAGAAACGAGAGGAGAACTCAAAACAGAAAGCATCCACCTCTGCTCCTGGCCGGCATACCAACAGAAACTGATCACTCTTCAGCTTGAACAGGATGTTGACAGCCTCAAACAAGTCCTGCAGGCTCTTTTTGGATCACGTGAAAAGGCAAAACTCGGCGTGCGCTGGCCTTTGGGAGAAGTCGTTGTTGCAACCAGCGACAAAGAGCTGATTGCAGCGCTGAAGCGCATGCAGCAGTTGATTTTGAATCAAGCCAATGCAAAGAAACTCGTGATTACCAACGAGCTTGCCGGCATGCGCCAGACGGTCAGGCCCAACTATGCAACGATCAAGCCTGAGTTTAAAGAATCAGTTCCTGAGATTATTGCCCAGCTCACGATTGACAGCCCTGAAACTATTCTGAGCCACATCAGAAAAGATGGGTGCCACAAAATACGTGCAGGAAGCAAAGATGTTTTGATTAAGGAAGAACATCTCGTTATTGAAAACGTTGTTCCTGAGCCTTATTTAGGAAGTTCGATTAAAATGGGCGTGGTGTATATCAATACCAAGCGGACGCCGGAGCTGGATGGGGAAGGGTATGTTCGGGAAGTCATGCGCCAGATTCAGAGTTTGCGAAAGACAGCAGGTTTGCAGAAGACTAATTTTATTAGGGTTTCCGTCAAAATGGACGCAACCTTTGTTCCTTTTTTCAAACAAGCACAGGATCTTCTGCGGGAGAAGGTGGGTGCACGGAAATGTGAGTTTACAGATAAGGACACCATGCAGTACACGGAGCGCAATGTCTTCACAGTAAAAGGCAAGGAGTTTGTGATTGGATTTGAGAGGGTGAAGTAGGAATCAGGGACCACTGGTCACCTCGTTATTCACTTATTTTCTCAGGGGGGGTACAAATTGTACATCCCCTTAGGATAGATACTCCTGGCGAAAATTATCTTACTGAACGAGAAAACCAGAAAAAGAAACCAAAACTCATTGAAGACAAACAAACTTTAAAAATGGATACTCCCCCAGATAAAGAATGATGAATCGTTGCTGCTGCGTTTGGATCCTTTTGTTTTTATTTCTCGGAGCACTGGGCATCGGTTTTATTGCAGTTGGCGAAGACCAGAATGGTTTCAGCATGCTTACGGGTTACGCGTATAAACCTCTGGTAAAGAAAGAATTCAATCAGGCCTACCAAAAGCTTGAAACACGCTTGGACCGCTTTAGGACATCAGAGCAAAAACGAACCCAAGCACCTTTGTGTGACTCCAATCTTCAGCCCACCAACAAGTTAGTTCCGAAACGGTTCTGTGATTGTTTGGCAGGCAAAAAAACCAAGGAATACTGTGAAACGACCTTTCTGAGAGGGGCTCCCGGGAAGACGAAATAAGGCGTTATAGAGCTTAACCCATCAAGCAAGGTTTATATATACCCCTTTATTCTGGCCTTTTATGACCTTCCTTTCCCATCCTGAATATCAGCATGTTGTCTTGTTGCGCCATGCTGAGACTGAACACAATGCCCATGGTATTGTGCAAGGGCACATCGATACCCTTCCTAAACGGAATGATGTTCCTGATGCACTGGTTGAAGCAGTCCTTGCTCTTGAAGCTGAGGCAGGGCCTTTGCGGGCTGTTTACACGACTGATTTGGTGCGGGGTTGTTATCCTGCCATCGGTCTTGTTCATAACATTGAAGCAAGGAAAACATCAGAAGCAAGAAAAGAAGATGATGGGACTCATTCTGTCTTTCTCTTCCTCAAGGCAACCCCTGATTTGCGTGAACGTAACCTTGGGGGTTATCAAGGTCAATCCTATGATGTTCTTATTCCCCCAACACCGGGTCAGATTGTTGACAGAGCTGTTCGACGCCAGCAACTCATCAAGATTCTCAGAGAATTAGATGATGTCCAGGTACAATCTCAAGGAGGAGAATCCCTTGCTGAATTCAAAGCCCGCATTCATCGTATTGCAGATACCTATGTGAGACCTGCTAAGGGTTATCGTATCCTCATGTCCCACATGGGTGTGCTGGACCATATGCTCGATGAATTGGGAGATCGTATGCCTACTGGTCAGTATCGCTGGGCAAATAATCTGCAGGGATATCACCTTATTTTGAAAGATAGAAACTTAGTAGAAAAACGAGACTTCACGCCAGAGATTGTCTACCCTGATGCAACTCCTGCTCCTGTTCGCTAACGAGATGAAACCATGAAAAACTCCACAAACTCCATTTCTCCTTTTGTGATTACGAAAGAAAATCTGAAACTCTATCTTGTACAGAAAGGACTCTTGAAAAAAGGAGAGCAGGCAGTCATTGTTCCTCTTGATGGGGGTTTTGTGAATCCGATCTTCCGCGTTACGAACACAACCAAAGATTTTGTTGTCAAACAAGCCATGGAATCCTCGTCGAAAATTGCAAGTTTTACAAAATTAGCAAGAGAACGAAGTGGTTATGAATTCCAGTTTCTTCGTTTGATTCGCGAACGACTCTCGCACTGCGTTCGTGTTCCGCAGGTCTTTTTGTATGATTCTGCAAACTTTATTCTGGTTGAAGAAGCAGTAACGCCTCATGCAAAACTGTATTGGAACGAGCTTCCTGAAGGGCGCTTTCATTTTGATGTTGCACACCAGCTCGGAATCTATGTTGCAGGATTGCAGAACATGAGTTATAACGATCCGGTCCTGAAGGCTCAATTTTTAGAGAATCCGGGTTATAGGGTGCGGGAACTTTCCATCATACCTGCCTTTGAAAAATACCCTCAACATCAACAACGCTTTGAAGAAGCCATGATTAAAAACAGAAAAAACGCCTGGTGCCTTGTTGATGCAGATATCACACCTAAAAATATGCTGGTGCACGACGGCACCTTTACCAAGATTGATTTTGAAATTATGCAGTACGGTGATCCTGCCTTGGACATCGGAATTGTCATTGCACACTTTTTGATTTACTGTTTTCCCCATCCGCAATGGAAAGAGGAATATCTTGCCTGTGCACAACTCTTTTGGGATGCCTATCAAAAACAGGTAGCTTTTTCGCTTCCCAAGGCCTTCTTTTGCAACATGAAAAATTATCTTGCGCTGATGATCATTGGCAGAATCGATGCAGTCAGCATTTATCCTTGGATGAACGAAAAGCAAGCTCAGGTCAGAGTAGCTGCTGTTGAGATTTTTGATACCGATGTGAAAAACATTGATGAGATTGCGGCGATTGTTTGGAAGTATATCTGAAAGGATTACACTGCATTTTGCTTTATCCACTCGTACGTCTCTTTCAATCCGTCTTTTAACGTTGTCTTGGGGCTCCATCCTAGTTCTTTCTTTGCTTTCGTGTTGGAAAGTACACTGCGTAGGATTTCTCCTTCGTTTTGATCCTGCTTGATGAAGCTTCCTGAGCTATGGATATTTTTGAGTATGGCAAACGCTTCAGCGAGGGCTGTTTCCTGTCCTGTTCCGATGTTGACTGTTACACGATCTCCTTTTGTCAGTGCAAGGACATTGGCTTCAACAATATCGCGGACAAACACAAAATCCCGCGTTTGTTTTCCGTCTCCAAACAGAACACAGGGTTTATTGGTCAAGAGTTTTCTGATCCAGTGCACCAGCACGCCATTCTGTTGTCGCGGCCCATACACATTGGCGTAGCGGAAGATGGTATAACTTAAGGGATACAGGCGTGCATAACACATGATGTACAGCTCTGCTCCATATTTTGAAACCCCATACGGAGAAATGATGCGCTTTTCCGCATCTTCTTGAATCGGAAACTCGCTTTGGTCGCCGTACACCGCCGCTGAGGAGCTGAAGATGATTTTTTTAACCCCGTATTTTCGTGCATTTTCAAGAATATTAATCGTTCCTCCGATATTGCAGTCAATGGTTTCATTCGGGTTTTCGAGGGACTGCTTCACATCGGTCTGTGCAGCATGATGATTGACCATATCTGGCTTCTCTTTTTCAAAAACAAGATTGAGCTCCTTATCTTGAATATCCATGGGATAGAATTTGACTTTGGAGTTGATGTACTGCTTTTTTGCTGAACGGTCAACCACCACAACCTCATGGCCAACTTGCAGGTAGGCATCCACAATATGGCTTCCGATAAACCCCGCTCCCCCGGTAACTAAGATCTTCATAGGCTTCAGAATCACAAGGGGCTATTTATGTTTTTTGATATCAAATCGTATATCCCTGCTTCTCTTCATAACTTCCTGCTTCGTTTCAGCAGTTTCTTGAGCTTCAGGGCATAGTCCGTAAAACTCTTGTTGGTTTGGTCAAGCTTCTTTTTTGACCACAGTTCCGGATCTTCCTGCTCAAGTACATGGATATGTTTGAGAACCTCACTTCGCTTTTCAGTGTCAAGACTGAGTTTATGGGGGAGCATAATCTTGGCATTTTTGCCCTTCCTACTCGCCCTCTTTTTTGCTTTTTTGCTCATGGTTGTCTTGTGCACACTCTTTTCTTTCTATTCTTTTTTTTGCTCTTTTTGCACCAGGATAAGGATATTGCCTCTCCCTTTTTTAATTTTTTTGATTTTTTTCTGCTGTTCAAGGTCTGCGATCAGGAGGCTCATCTTGGCTTCTGAGAAGGGAAACTGCTTCCTGAGCTCTTTTTGGGTGGTTCTTCCGTCCTGCTGTTTCATAAAAGTGACGATCTTTTGCAGGGAATCATCTCCTGTATATTCTCGCTCTTCACTCCCTTCTGCAGATTTTTCTGCTTTCACTTCTTTTTCTTCTTTCACTTTTTGGGTTTCCCCTTCTTTTGTTTGCCTGTTTTTTACCCCGGATTCTGTTTTTATTTTTCCTGCTTGTTTTTTCTTCTTTTGTTTTTTCATGAGCATGTAAAAAACCATGAGGACGATGATAAATAAGATAAAAATAACTCCCGATATAATCCAGGTAAGATACGTGCGTTCTCCGTTGATAAGCTCTTCATTCATTTCAAACTCGGTTCCTGCAAGGAGTTCATCTTCATCTTCAAACGTGGGAAACAAGAAGAGATCAAATACATACGTTCCCTCATCTTCCTTCACGGTAATCTTTTCTTCTGCTTTTAAAATAGTAACGCCCTTTGCAGTATATGCTTTAATCCTGAAGGTTCCTGCAGGTATCGTAAAGGTATAGGTCCCGTTCTGAGAAACGACGCGCTGTTTTGGCTGGGTGTCAATCTCAACAACCGTGTTGGAAAGCGGTTCAAGGCTGACATCATAGACCATGCCTTTGATGGTTGCTGCTTGAGTAACTGGCAGGATCATACCTAAGATGAATAATCCCATTACCAACAAAAGTGTTCTTTTTGTACCTTGGTTCATAGCAATCGCCTTGTCACCTGGGCGGGTCTGCGTATAAAAAGATATCGAACAGCCCGGTACGCATCTCCTTAATAAAACGTAAGATTAACAATTCAAAACATTAAAGAACTGTTATTTGATCTTATTTTGGATACCTTGACTCTTATAAAGCTTCGTAAAGCATTACTGCAACTAATAAACCTTACTCGTAAAGCTTTCTGCAAGTATCTTTATAACATTCTGAGACCTATAATGGCGTAGGTGGTTTTGAAATCCTTTGGAAATTTTTTGTGATGGTCAAAACAAATCAAATCAAAATAACAAAATTAAATCAAAAATAAAACAACCCAATCAGGTGAGTAAACATGACAACAAGTTTAGCAAACTTTGGCCTTGGACTCCACAAGAGCATCAAGAAGAGTATTGCTGTGATTCTTTTGGTCGTAATGGTGATCAGTATAGTTCCTCTCGCTTTTGCTGAGCGGGGAGATGAACGGGGGCGAAGCGACGTGCGTGTCAATTCACGTATGGCCATTCGTGCATCCGCATCTGCAGATGATGACACCGATAAAAATGGCGATCGTGAAGATGATGACGATAATCGTGTTGATGTTGCTGTTGAAGATGAAACACGACTCCGTGCTCGTGGACGTGGACGATCTCAAGAAAGATCCAGATCCGAAAAATCCATAATAAAATCTCCCATGATGCCTCCTGGCCAATGGAGAAAAGAATATTTCCATAACCAAATGAAGGAAAATCATGACGAGCTCAGGGAAGTCTATGATCAATGCGCTGCTCAATGCACCACGGGCGATCAAGACTGTCAGCACACATGTCAAACATCGCTTCAAGATAAATATCAAGAGCTTCGAGAACAGATGATGCAGAAGATGGAAGTATATCAGCAGGATTTTGTCAACACCCTCCCTTCCTGGCAGGAATCTGGACAAGAAGGTCTCTGGATGCCTCCTGAAATGATGCCTCCCGAAGTCATGGAGAAAATTATGGAAGGGGATGTCTTTGCAGAGGATCTTACAGGATCTACAGATGCGGAGACACGCGTACGCATCAGAAAACAGATCAAGGGTCAAATGAAAGCAACCTT
>Ga0209542_10014930_pt1 | contig 13130 bp, 16 predicted proteins | sample RifCSPhighO2_01_FD_184028 | JGI IMG/M metagenome (GOLD analysis project Ga0209542, IMG submission 184028) | Soil microbial communities from Rifle, Colorado - Rifle CSP2_plank highO2_0.1 (SPAdes) (version 2) | ecosystem: Environmental > Terrestrial > Deep subsurface > Rock core/Sediment ... | reverse complement strand
CCTCTTTTGATACATACCCTAGGCCTCTTTCGATGGTCATTTCAATATCAAGAACTGTGTTTTTGCCGGTAACGTTAGCTATGATTAAATCAGGGTTTGTGATTTGTAGTTGGCCAGGGAGTTTAATGTCGGCCGCTGTCACTTCTTTTGGACCTTTCACCTTGAGCCTGATCACTTGTGATTCTTCACTCAAAATCTTTATTCTGATCTTTTTTAAATTGAGAATTATTGTAATAACATCCTCTTTTACTCCTTCTATTGTTGAAAATTCGTGGCTAACCCCAGCAATTTTGACTGAAGTAATAGCAACGCCTGGCAAAGAAGAAAGGATAATCCTTCTTAGTGAATTTCCCAAAGTATGTCCATATCCAGGATATAGACCATCAATCTCGTAAGATGCTGAAAAACCATCTTCTGATATAACCTTTGGTTTTGTTGGTAATACGATATCGTGATAAATCATACGTTTCGGCTAGAATTTACGATTTTGGCGCATTACGTCGTTGCTTCGCTCCGGTGCTCCCTCGTCCTATTTATTAATAGGCCTCGGTCCGCTCCTCGCTTGCGCCTAGTACTGCACACAAAATCCTAAATTCTATACATTATTATAAAATATATTAAAAAATTTAAATTTTTATCTACTATAAAACTCTAGCACTATGTCCAAATCGTATAGTACACTGGGCATTTTTTCTAAGCTCGGGATACTCAAAAAAGTTCCTTCTTTCTTCTCAGCATCAAACTTCATCCAGTTTGGTAAAGTTATTGTTTTGAGTCTTTCGTCCAGATCTTTGAAAAGTCCTTTTTTCTGACTACCTAATCTTATGCCGATTTTTTCTCCTATTTTTACGCTATATGAAGGAATGGTCATTTTGCGACCGTCAATTGTAATGTGTCCGTGAGATACGAATTGTCTAGCGGCAGAGCGAGTAGAAGCGAAACCAAGTCTAAAAATTGTACTGTCGAGGCGGGTTTCGAGGAGGCTAAATAGAAAATCAGCTTTATTTTTATTTTGAGAATCTAAAGCTTTTTTTACGTAATTTGAAAATTGTTTTTCGCTTAAAAGATATGTATATCTTGCCTTCTGCTTTTCTTTCATCTGAATACCATAGTCTGTAACTTGAGACATATGTTTCTTGGTAGAACGAGCGTTGGCTTTTCTAGCTAAGGACAAGGTATATTTTTGAGTTTGAGTTTTCTCAAAAACGGGGGCACCGAGTCTTCTTGCTATTTTGTATTTTGGACCTATTTTCATGGCTGATTTTTATGGGTTTTACGATTAAACTCTTCGTGGTTTAGGAGCTTTCGGACCGTTGTGTGGAATCGGTGTTTTGTCTTTTATAAAACTCAAATTTATACCTCGCGACACAAATCCCCTTATGGCAGATTCCCGTCCTGAACCAACACCTTTTACAATCACCCCCACTTCTTTTATTCCCATACCCTGAGCTTTGAGTGCTAAGGTTTCTCCGATTTTTGCCGCAGCAAAAGGGGTACCTTTTTTGGCGCCTTTGAAACCTAACGCTCCGCTTGAAGAAGCACAAAGAAGATTTCCCTTTGCATCAGTTAGGGCTAGTTTGGTGTTATTGTATGTAGACTGAACATGCAAAAGGCCGTATTCAACGTTTTTCTTTGAAACAGTGGCAACTTTTGCTTGACCATCTACTTCTTCAGAATCTGCTTTTTTTACTATTCTTTTTTTACCCATGATATAAATTTAGGATTTATGATTTAAAATCTGAAATCTGTTACTTCTTATCTACCGCTCTTTTACCGCTACCCATGGTCTTTCTGACGTTTCCTCTTCGTGTTCTGGAATTAGTTTTTGTTCTCTGTCCCCTTACCGGCAAACTCTTCATGTGTCTAAGTCCTCGGTAAGCTTTTATGTCTTTTAACCTCTTTATGTTTCCCGCAACTTCTCTTTTTAAATCACCTTCCAGTTTATAAATTTCAACGGATTTTCTAATTTTGTTTTCTTCATCCCCGTTTAATTCTTTCGATTTTTTTCCAAAGTCTATACCGGCTTCTTTTAAAATCTTTTGAGCACGAGCGCGTCCAATACCGTACACGGCAGTCAAACCGATCTCTAGTCTTTTTTCATCTGGGATGTTGATACCTAAAATTCTCATGAATTTAATACTTTAGAAAAAAATAATTTTTTGTATTTAAACTTTCAACTTCTCTTACCCTTGTCTCTGTTTGTGTCTAGGGTTACTTTTGCAAATTACATGAACGCGGCCGCGACGTCGTACGGTTTGGCATTTGGGACATATTTTTTTTACTGCGGCTCTGACCTTCATAAATTTTTAAACTCTTTTAATTATTCTTCCCTTACCCCCATACGGTTCAAGCTCAACCAAAACTTTATCCCCAACCAACACTTTTATCCGGTAAAGTCTCATTTTACCAGCTAAATATGCCAATAACTCATCCTCTCTTTTGTCGATTTTGAGCTTAAATAAAGTATTAGGCAAAGCTTCAACAACGATGCCCGAGACAGTTTCCTTTGGCTTTTGTGTGGTCATTAACTTTTTAAAAACAAGTACCAGTCATCCTACCAAAAAAAGCCCTAATTAGTCAACCCCTACACCTTTCATAACATCATTGCCTTTATGTTTTTAATATTTATATGGTAAATAATAAATTTCCACTTCAACTTCTTGTTTTAGTGGCCAATTTGAGTAGGCAACAAAAAAACTATGTTATGAAAGATGTGGGGGCAAGCCCGATCCTAATAAAATACAAAATTACTCATCCAAATCCGCAGAAATTTCTATCTCTATATTCTCTGGTTTTTTTGGAAAATTTCTTTTCCAAAATGGCTTAATAGAAGAAACAGCTTTCTGGATTGCTCCAAAATTAGAAAGTACTTTTGTGAGTTCTGACTTGTGTTGTCCGGCCACTTCTTTTTTTAAAGCTTCCTCATCAAGATCCCAGATAAGTCTAGCTTTGCCCTTTAAACTAAAGTCGAAAGAATTTAAATTTTCTATGTTTTGTGTTTCTTTAAGATCAAAAGTTAAAGTCTCGAGATTGCTAATTTTAATATCTTCTTCCGTGTTCCCGAGCGCTTTCCCGACGATTGCCTTTTCTAGAGATTCTCGATTTAGAATTATTCCGGAGGCGGTTATTTTTTCTTGGACTACCACCATATTCCCATTATTTTTTTGTGGTAGAGATTCAAAGTTGGTTTCCAAACTTTGTGGAATTAAAATAAAGTTTTCAGGCACTTCAGAGAGTACGTTTTCGCGGATTGTAGTGCTTAAGGTGTTTCGAAGTTCGGCAGTTGCACTTTCGAGCAGTTTTTCATCAACTACCTTAACAGTGCCTATGAGACCACCAGCCATTGATCCAGATGACCTCGCAAAAATGTTATTAAATTGAGGCATTCCTTTAAAGCCAGGAATTGTAAAGTCTGTTAGTCCGATATTGTATTCTTCGCCAGCAAAATCGGCATAAACCCGCGCTTTTAATTGTCCAGGTATCACCTCGTTTTCTTTCTTGGTAAAGCCAGGTATTGTCACGGACTCGCTAATTCTGTAAATTAACCCGGTAGAAGTTTCAAATCTGGTATTTTTGATTAAATTTTGAGGTTTGTCGCTGTACTTATTGAATATAACAATTTCCCCATTAGCTTTTCTTTCCACTTCTTTTTCTCCGGACGCGACTAATTCTTTGCTTAATTCTTTTGAAACACTTATTACTTCAAAAGGAATTCCTGTAGGGGTTCCAGTTTTGTTTGCGGTTAAGGTTCCTTCAAAATCATGAGTCGCTTCTTTTACGGTAACTTTGATGAGAGCGCCATTTACTGTAAATGACCACAAAACAAAAAGCAGCAAAATAAATCCCAAAATCCAGAGAACTAAACGAGTTTTTCTTTTTTTGGGAGCGCGTGGTATTACTTCTTCTTCTATTTCTCTGGGTTTATTAACCACCTCTTCATTTTGATAAATAGGAATTCGCTTTGGAGGTAGAGGTATTTTTCTTATACTCCGTTCAGAGGGAGGCAGGATATCTTGTACTACTTGTTTAGAATTATTCATTACCCTTATTTTATAAGATTAAACACTTTTTGGGAAGCCTTCTTCTGAAGTGGATAACTATTTTAACTAGAGGGCGATTTTACTCTCGAGTTAGTTATTTATATTGATTCGATAATCCATTCCAGGCAGTCTCCATAATCAAATAGAAAAAGCATTTTATCTCCAGCATTTTTCCATACGTCTTTAATTTTTGTTTTTTTGACGCTCAAAGCACCAGTTGGTTCCAAATCCTCCCCTTCTTCAATCATATCAGTGAACAATTCATATTTTTCTTGTGATCTCAAATAAAAATCACTCTCAACGTCCCTGAAGAAACCAAAACAATGGCCGAAATCAATTCTATATTCGCCCATAATCTTTTCTGCTAAACCATACAAAGAAATATCATCCAAAATCGAGATTACCTTTTCTTTCTTTTCTTTTTGATCTATTGGAGTAATTTTTAACTTCATATTTTATTTAGTGTAAAGATTTTTTTGAAAATTGAAGAAAATCGAACGAATACCATCTACATTTCCAAGTCTTTGTTCGGCGTTTGCAATAGCATGATATTTTAAATTAAGTAAAACTGGTAATTTTTCTTCATCGAGTTCCTCAACTCCTTTTTCTTTGTATTTTAATAATACAAAATCTAAGAATTCCTTTTGTTTTTCACTCAGTCCTTCAAAAATCTTGTCTTTTGATTGTGCCACTCTTTCCTCCCTTGAAATTGGTTTTGTCGAAAAAGAAACATAATTTAAAACATCAAACAGATCGCTTTTTTCAGCCTCGATCATTTTCTGTAATATTTCTAATTCGTCTTTACCAAATCCTTTTTCTGCAATTTTTTCTAAAAATATTTTGCGGGTTGTGGGATTTGACCAAATTTTTCTAAGCTCCTCCTCACTCTTAAAAAATTCTGGCATTACTCCAAACATATTCTCCATAAACTCTTGAACTGAAACTGGCTTACCGTTAGCACCCCAAAAAGAAGTAGAGATCATGTGTTGTATCTCACGCTCTTTACCATCACTTAACTTTATTTTCAGTTTTTTTCTAGGTTCAATTTCTTCTTCTGATTCAATTGAAGGTTGGTATTCTACTTTCCGTTCCTTTACCATTCCTGGTTGTTTGGAATCCTCGGTGATCACTTCCTCCGGCTCACCGTCCCACTCACGGTCAGCAAAATGGTGGTAGGCATCTACGAAGTCATACACAGTAAAGTATTCTTTGCCATCAAAAAGACGAGTCCCACGTCCAATAATCTGCTTAAATTCGATCATAGAATTCACAGGGCGCATCAGCACGATATTGCGTACATTCCTCGCGTCAACGCCGGTAGAGAGTTTCTGTGACGTGGTCAGAATAGTTGGGATTGTCTTTTCATTGTCTTGAAACTCACGCAGATATTGCTCTCCGCGTGCACCGTCATTTGCAGTAACACGCTGGCAGTAGTTTGGATCTTTACTATCTTTCATCTGATTAACCAAGTCTCGCACTGCAAGTGCATGATCCTGGGTTGCACAAAAGATAATAGTTTTCTCATTCTGATTAATTTCATTCAAGACAATGCGAACACGCTTTGCTTCGCGTTCTTTAATAACAATTATTTTATTGAAATCAGCCTCTTCATAAATCTTGCCTTCTTCCACTTCACCCTCAATGATTTGATCGTCAGATGTAAAAATATAATCATCAAGAGTCGTTTTAATACGCTTCACTTTGAATGGCGTGAGGAATCCATCGTTCACACCTTCTTTCAAAGAATAAACGTAAACTGGTTCACCGAAATATTTGTAGGTGTCCACATTATCTTTTCTTTTTGGTGTAGCAGTAAGTCCGAGTTGCACTGCCGGAGAGAAATACTCCAAAATACCTCGCCAATTGCCTTCGTCATTTGCTCCTCCACGATGGCATTCATCGATAATAATGAAATCAAAAAAATCTGGTGGGTATTCTCCGAAATATGGCGTTCCATCTGGTCCACTCATGAAAGTCTGGAATATGGTAAAGAAAATACTTCCACCCATTGGCACGCCTCCTTTCTTTCGTATATCAAGCGGATTTATCCGTACTCTGGCATCATTCGGAAAGATCGAGAAATCGTTACCGAAAGCTTGATCAGCGAGGATGTTTCTGTCGGCTAAAAATAAGATTCTCGGTCTGCGAGTTCCATCTCTCTTGAGATTCCAGCGTGCCTGAAACAGTTTCCAAGAAATTTGAGCCGCCACCGCTGTCTTTCCTGTACCTGTCGCCATAGTAATTAATATCCGTGATTTTTCTTCGGCCACAGCGTCCAGTGCGTTATTGATTGCTAGCTCTTGGTAGTAACGCTTGCCATGATCGCCCTTTATCGGAACAGCGGAGAATTTTTCCTTCCATTCGTTCTGGTCTGAATAAGTCTTATTCCACAACTCGTCAGGTGTAGGAAATGCTTGCACCTCTCCCTCCTGCCCAGACTTCATTGAAATCTGGTAAATCTCTTTGCCATTCGTGGAGTAGGTGTAATCGATATGCAATTTCTCTGCATACGACTTGGCTTGTGCCACTCCGAGAGTTGCCGGTAGCTCCGCCTGCTTCGCTTCAATAACAGCAACTTTGCGGTTTTTATAAACCAAAATATAATCGGCAATTTCTGGCTTGCTTCGCTTTCCACCCACTTGGATCTTGCCGTCAGTAATACGAAACTCACGAAGGACTCTTGATCCCTCTATTTCACCCCATCCGCTCGCCTTAAGCATTGGGTCTATATATTCAGCTCGTGTTTCTGATTCGTTCATAACTTAAATGTGCCATAAAAGGTAGCCACTGAGAAGAGTGTAACATTTTTTGCTTTTTTGCGTGCCGTATGTATACTATATAAGTCTTTCGGTTCATAGCCATGAACCGTTAGGGTATTACATCCAAGGGCAGCCCTCCGCAAGGAGGGCTGCTTTTATGTAATTTCTCCGCGATGTTTCAGGTCTCGTCCCCAAACATCATCTACAACATTCAGTACATCAAAATATCCATCTCCGCCTGTTCGCAACTCTTGAGAAATATTATTTCTTGACGAGAAAATATATGCTTTCTTCCCTCCATTTTTTATGTATGTAATTAGAGCAAGAAAATCGGAGTCCCCGGTAAACAATATTGCTGTGTCATACTTTTTCATGGAATGTATGATATCGATGGTCATCTCGACATCCATATTTCCCTTCTCTTCGATCGAATCTCCAGCCTCGTTGTGAGTTATTATTCTTTTAAGTTATTTTTTACGGACAGTAAATCCCAGTCCCTTCTTAAGATAAGTAAAAAATTTATGCTTACCATCTAGATCATAATCTCGAGTACCTTTGGCGGGATACGCAGTGTAATAAAATATTTGAATCTCAGAAGCATTAAATTTTAATTTCAAAAATGCCTTTAGTTTTTCGTAATCAAACATCTTACCTTTTGCTTTTTGCGCTTGCCACAAATTTGAAGCATCTATAAAAACATATACCGTATTTTTCTTTTGCTTAGTGTCAAACATAATTTGATTTTATTCCGGCTAGTGAGCGTTATCGCGAGAATATTTATTCTCATGATACGTGACCTAGTCCGACGTCGTCAGACGGTCTAGGAGCGAAGACGGGTCGACGGGTTAGGCGTCGACCCCTGTAGACGATCAAAGGGTTAATACACTTTATCACAGCTCCCCAGCAAAAGCCTTTTTGAGGACCGACTTCTTAAGTTCTTCCAAATCCACAAGTTTCTGCTCGTATATTTTTTCCAGCTTCTTTGTTTCCACTGAAAGTGCATCGAGTTTTTTAACGATTGCTTTTTGATCTGCGAGAGATGGCAAAGGAATAAGATAGTCTTTTAACTTCTGTCCATTTATGTTTGCTTGGTTAACACTTGAAATCACAACTTTTTTGCCCTGCTCTTTCGCCAAGTCGCTGTTAAGAAAGTAATTCAGATAGTCAGCATCCAACACCTTTTCTTTTCGATGAATCCTGATTAAATAACCGGCAAAAATTGCAGGCATTTCTCCTTTATATATTGCAGTCTTACCGACTAGTTCAGGACTGTTCGTGCGATTAAATAGTACGTCGTTGTTCTTAAGTAGATACTTCTTTATTTCGTCTTTATCATCTGTATAGACAAGGCTACTCCAATCAATACGACCATTCTGGATGTTGCCCATACGCAACACTGCCACCTTGCCTGTTTTCTTTGATTTTGCTGAAGTGCCATACTCGACAGACTCACAAGCATCTCCGAGTTTCTTATCTCCTGATTTTATTCTTACCGTCTGCAATACACCAGCTAAATACGAGTCAAAAAGATCTTTTGAGTTTTGTAGATTCTTTTCTGCGTTTTCCTTTGCTTGTGCTACTTTCTCAAAAATCTCATCCAATTTTTTTACAATCCGCTTTTGTTCTACAAGAGGAGGTAGTGGCAGTTCGATGTCTCGTAATTTTGCCTGATTCAATTTTTGCACAGTCAGCCCAGTAATATGCTTAGATAAATCGTTTACATTAAGAAAATAAACTATCCAGTTGTCCAAGGCCTGATCTCTGTGTGGTCTTATGACGTGTGCGTGATTATTAACCCAATATTTGCCTTCAGCAACAAAGGCTGTATTTTCTCCAGCTCCCCATTTTGCACCATCTTCACCAATTAGTATGAGCTTCTCATCAAAAATATAATTATTCACATAGTCTTGAATACCTGTTGCTCCATAATAAGGGTACTCGCCCGAAATACGATCCCGACGAGTAACCGGCTTGCGTTGACTATCTAAGACATCACATATTTCCCCAAGTTTTTTTGTTTGCCAGTTAGTTTTCATTATAGAGAGAGGTATTCATATCTAGCCTTATTATATTCCTTAACAACGATTTCATAAAATCTCTTAAAATCTTTATCTTTAATAGCATCATCGAAATCACCGCTCATTATTTTTTGAAACCTGTCATTAGTATTGCTGCCATATGCCCATTTAAGAAAATCGAGACATGCTTTATGCAACTCATCGTTAGCCAAATATATGTTTTCTTTTATTATTTTACCGATAGGAGTGACTAGTCTATGTGGTAAGTTTGATAAAGAATCTACCCAGTCACCATCATCTGTCCGCAACCACGCATCTTCTGCTATTTGATCTAAATGTACAGCGCAGTATAAAGGTAATAGAAAAATAGTAAGTTTTTGTTTTAATAATTCCTTGGATGATTTTTTCCGTGTCTGGTATTCAAAATAGACAATGTTTCCTACAACAGTTAAAAATGCAACTAGGATGATGGATGCGAGATTAGACATAAATATTTTTTATTTGCCAGTCGGTTTTCATACTTGAAGTTACAAGTTTTCTTTTTTGAAATTCTTGAGTTTCTGTTTTAGTTTATCAGCCATATTTTTTGGTTTATCTGCTAATTCTAAAGACTTTTTATTAAATAAATCTATTTCCATTTTCCATTCAACAGCCTCCTTAAACTCGAGTTTAGTCTTTAAAATAAAGACCTGTGTAAACAAATCACTCATTTTGATCAAACAATCATTCCACTCTTGTCCTAAATCACCAAAATATATATCTATAGCGGCAGTAACATCCTCGCCATTTTTATCAAAAGAGCTTCTATCGAAAGTGTTGTTTGAATCAATAAATATAGCTTTGGAAGACTTGCTTGTCTTAAATATAAGCTCCAGATAGGTTTTTAGTTTTTCCTGATGATTATTCAAAATCATCAGCTTAGCTATTATTTTTTCTACAACTTGCTGTAATTTAAAATACTCTTCTTTAGCAAGTGCATGTCTTCTGTTTTTGTAGGAAATATACACGTTGATACAAATAGCCACGACGGAGACGAGTAGCGCTATATACTCTGATCTATTGAATATACATAAAAAATTGCTCATATAATATTTTTAATACTCATCACACTACTCTGGATCTTCGTGTCTAATTCTTTCATCTCCTCTAAAATCTCTTTCGGGCTACGTAGAGCGACCTCGTTACTCTTGTTTGGATTGTTCACCGATAGATCAAATGTATTTTGATCAATGCTCGAGGCGTCGACACTCCACGAGTTGCCGCTATCTGCCTTTATCTTCTGAAGCTTCACAAACTCTGCCAAGTCGGCTTCGCTCAAAGGGTTGCCCTTGCCCAAATTACGACCAAGATTGAGCTGGTAAAACCAAACTTTCTTTGTGGATTTACCTTTCTCAAAAAAGAGCACTACTGTCTTTACGCCAGCACCTGCAAATACGCCTCCGGGCAGATCAAGCACTGTGTGTAGATTACAGTTCTCAAGAAGCAACTTGCGGATACTAACCGAAGCATTGTCTGTGTTTGATAGGAAAGTGTTTTTAATAACGATGCCAGCCCTGCCACCCGTCTTGAGAATCTTTATAAAATGCTGAAGAAAGAGAAATGCCGTCTCGCCTGTCTTTATAGGAAAGTTTTGTTGAATCTCTCGTCCAATACCAGCCCCGAAAGGAGGATTTGCCAGAATTACGTTATAACGATCCTTCTCCTGAATGTCGTTTATGTTCTGCGCAAGCGTATCCATGTGCCTGATATTTGGAGCTTCAACGCCATGCAGAATCATATTCATCACGCCAATGATGTAGGCAAGTGATTTTATTTCTTTTCCGTAAAACGTCTTATTCTGCAGTGTTGCCATCTGTGTCGATGAGAGTTTAGCTTGATTTTCTGTAAGAAAATTATATGACTCCACTAAGAATCCTGCCGAGCCACATGCACCATCGTAAATTGACTCGCCAATTGTTGGTGCAACTACTTTGACGATGGTTCTGATGAGCGGACGAGGAGTGTAATACTCTCCGCCATTCCTGCCGGCGTTGCCCATGTTTTTGATTTTGTCTTCATAGAGATGCGAGAGTTCGTGCTTCTCTTCGTAAAGACGAAAGTGCATACCATCCACCACGTTCAGAATCTCACGCAGTTTGTAGCCACTAGAGATTTTATTCTTCAGCTCACTGAAAATCTCACCAATCTTATATTCAATGGTGTTCGCGTCAGCATCGGGGTTCTTGAATTTCTTGAGATATGGGAATAGTTTGCCATTCACGAAGTCATTCAAGTCGTCGCCAGTGAGTGCTTTATGATGGTCTATTTCACCCTTGCCAGTTTTTGGGCATGCCCACGAATCCCATCGATACTGTGCATCAAGAATGTAATTGTATTTCTTGCCAGCCAGCGCCGCTTCTGTCTTCTTTATCTCATCCAAATCATTGAGGTATTTCAAAAAGAGGATCCACGAAGTCTGCTCCACATAGTCGAGTTCTGTTGCCGACCCAGAATCGGTATGGAGTATTTGATCGATGTTTTTGAATGAGTTTTCAAACATATATTTTTAGATTTCAGGTTTTAACTTATTTTCGAGATTAGATTTTATTTTTTCAAAATCATCGGCTGATAGAATAACCGCGTATGGTTTACCGTGTTTTGTAAGAATGAAGTGGTTACCAACTTCTTGTGTTTCTTCTATTATTTCAAATAAACGCTTACGTGCGTCAGTTAAAGATATAATATTTCGCAATCTCATATCTGTACATTATAATGTACAGATATTTTAAAGCAAACGCTTTTGTGCAAAACTTAGGTACGATAATTTTGAAACAATAACATGGTCTACAATTTCGATACCGAGAATCTTATCGGCTTCTCTAAGGCGTTTTGTAACCTCTTTATCTTCTGGAGAAGGTTCGGTGTCTCCAGAAGGGTGATTATGGGCAATAATAATTGATGCGGTAGATAATTTGATTGCTGGTTCAAACACTTCCCTTGGATGCACTAGACTCGTATTTAAAGTGCCAATGGAAATAATTTGCCTTTCAATGAGACGATTTTGTGTATCAAGATAAAAAGCAATGAAATGTTCCTTTTTTGATTCACGAATATCGGTGCAGAGTTTCCAAACATCATTAGCAGAAAGTATTTCTGGTTTGTTTGTATTGAGACGTTTTGTAAGTTCGATAATTGAAAGAATTTGGGAAGCTTTGATTTGACCCAGACCATTAATTTTTCGTAAATCCGCAATTGTTATTTTTTCTTTACCAATTTTTAAGACAGTATCTAAAATTTTTTTCGAAAGTTGCAACACATTAAACCCTTGAATTCCTGAGCCGAGTAGAATCGCCAAAAGTTCATGATCGGCAAGCTTACTCACCCCGTATTTCTGAAGTTTTTCACGCGGGAGATCAAACCTTGAAACATCTTTAATCCTCGTCATGTTTTTTCTCAATTAGAATACGGATTTATAATTTTTCAATTTCTTTTAAATCATGATCTGGAATATATAAAATAATCAATCCGATTATAAAACCCAAAAGAGCACTCCAGAAATGACCACCACCAAAAACCAACTTATCAAATCCGTCGAGCATGTACCAAATACCACGCCAGATCAAAACTAAACCCAGCACGACGGATATATTTTTAGCAAGATATTGCAGTGTTATTTTATTCTTAACCATAATTTTTCTGTTGTTTTTTTTGTTCCTAAATCTTAAATTATGAATCTTCTATGCTATTGTAAAATTTTATGAAGAAATATTGTATCCATAGCAAGGAGTGTGTCGGGTTCATTGCTCTCAAATTTACAGAATTGGCTTAGTGCTGGGCTGTTTAATGAAATTATTTCAGAGTTTTCTGAAAGGGGTGATTCTATTAGCTGGTTTTTTAAGAATTCAGACCAAAATGGAGCAAGTGGAGATTCCATTGCAAGGAAAATCTTAAGTGGCAACTTTTCTTTCAGGGTTTCCAATGTTTTTTTGAAACTTTGAATCCATTCTAGTTCTGAATGTTTTATAACTTCTTTTATCTTGCTGTTAAATTCTTTTTCGGATTTTTTTTCGTAAAATAATTTTATGAAAGATAAAGCAATGTCGGGATTCACTCCGAACTCTTTCATTACATTTCGCAAGAACACATTTTTACCAGATTCCAAATATGTCGAACCCACTATCATCCCATTTTTTACGGAAGTTAATTCGGTGATTTCGCCTATAACTTCGAGCATCAGGTAGTCATGCGCGTCGGGGAACATTTCTTCGATTATGGCGAAACCTGCCAGCGAAAATGAATGGAAAATAATATTCCCCGAGACTTGAGCACTGATT
>Ga0209542_10014927_pt1 | contig 13132 bp, 10 predicted proteins | sample RifCSPhighO2_01_FD_184028 | JGI IMG/M metagenome (GOLD analysis project Ga0209542, IMG submission 184028) | Soil microbial communities from Rifle, Colorado - Rifle CSP2_plank highO2_0.1 (SPAdes) (version 2) | ecosystem: Environmental > Terrestrial > Deep subsurface > Rock core/Sediment ... | reverse complement strand
CATCCAATCCAAATCTTTCCAATCATTTTCCCGCCAGTATTGTCTTGTTATTTTGCTGAGCTCCATTTTTAATTTTTAGTAATAAAATCATCTAACTCTTTTACCGTATCAACAATCTTTACAAGATTTGAATGTAATTCACGCTCAAAAAACGACTTATCGTGAGCTCCCCATGTGACGGCAATAGTAGGAATACCCGCAATATCTGCTTCTTTCACATCTCCCAGGGAATCAGTGATAAACAAGACGCTCTCTTTGTTTGCGCTATATTTATCCTCAATTAATTTAAATTTCTCTATTTTGCTTTTTGATAATTCTGCAGTAGCAACAAGATCAAATAAGTGAGTAATTTTTAAATTCTCTAAAATAGGCAGGGTGTTGCGATTATACGCGTTAGTGTTGAGAATAAGAATATTCCCTTGTTTGTGTAATTTTTCCAATAACTCTCTTGCTCCACGAAACATTGGCGTTTTGCTTTTTATTTTTGCGTATTGTTCTACCCTAGTATTTTTCTCTTCCTCAGTTTCTTCTTTTTTGAGATGAGAGTATTTCTTTATCTCCTCGTGAAAGTTTCCACTATGTATCTCTCTATACATCTCTTCGGTCACCCCAGGATGTAATAACATAAAGCTTTCTTTAGCAAACGGAATTGAATCAATCAAGACCCCATCCATATCAAAAATTATTATTTTCTTTTTCATACTTATAGATCAATCTCCGCCAATTTAGCATTGGATTGGATGAAAGATTTACGAGGAGGAACTTCGGATCCCATCAGAATGTCAAAAATTTCATTGGCTTCTTCCGCATCGGAGATGTCCACTCTCTTTAAGATGCGATGAGCTGGGTCCATAGTAGTCTCCCACAGCTCTTCTGGGTTCATTTCTCCGAGACCTTTGAAGCGTTGGATGTGAATCTTGTTTGATTTTTTTGCCGTTTCGGCTTCCTCTCCTCCCTCGCCTTGCTCGGTACCTTCGCCTTCGGCTACGGCCTCCACCTCCTCTATATCACTTACATCTGTACTCTTCCCTATAATTTTTTGTTTTTCTTCATCAGTATAAGCGTAAGAAATTTCTTTGCCTTTTTTTATTTTATAAAGCGGAGGTTGAGCGATATAAATATACCCCGCGTCTATGACTTGTCTGAAATATCGGTAAAAGAGAGTTAGGAGTAAGGTGCGAATGTGTGAACCGTCCACGTCGGCATCTGTTGCAATGATTATTTTATGATAGCGCATCTTTTCTAAATCAAAAGTATCTCCAATAGAAGTACCCATCGCGATGACAAGCGACTTCACTTCTTTGGAAGCGAGCATTTTGTCTATGCGAGCGCGTTCAACGTTCAGAATTTTTCCGCGAAGCGGTAAGATTGCCTGTGTGCGACGATCGCGTCCTTGCTTGGCCGAACCACCTGCAGAATCTCCCTCCACCAGGAAAAGCTCGGATTCAGAAGCATCTTTACTCTGACAATCCGCAAGCTTGCCGGGAAGAGTCATACCTTCAAGGGCTCCCTTTCGGAGCACGGAATCTTTCGCCGCTTTGGCTGCTTTTCTGGCTTTCAATGCGAGAACTGATTTGTTGATTATGGCTTTCGCATCATCCGGGTTTTCTTCCAGGAAATTAGCAAAGGCTTCCCCGAAGACTGTCGCCACGGCCCCTTGCGCTTCCATACTTCCCAGCTTACCCTTCGTCTGTCCTTCAAATTGGATTTCGCGGAGTTTAACAGAGATGACAACCGTCAAACCTTCTAAAACATCCTCTCCAGTAAACCCGCCCTCGGATTCTTTCATCATTTCATTCTTTTTACAGTAAGTGTTGAGAGTTCTGGTCAGCGCTGTTTTAAAACCAGTCACATGCGTTCCGCCTTCTTGGTTGTAAATGTTGTTAGCAAAAGGAAAAATTCTATCTACGATGTCATCTACGTATTGAAGGGCCACTTCAACGCCAACACCATCCAATTCTTTTTCAACGTAAAAAATATTGCTTTGAATTGGCTTTTGGAATTTGTTGTAATATTTTACAAGGGATATAAGTCCTCCTTCAAAATAAAAAGAGACTGAGGGAAGTTCTTCTCCTAATTCTCTAAAATAAAAAACGTCTTCTTCGTTTAATCCTTTTTTGCCTGCCTGCGCAGGCAGGTTGTCAAAATTTCGCGCATCGATTATTGAGATTCTTAACTTCTTTACCAAATACGCTTGCTGACGAATATGATTTACCACAGTATGCCAATCAAATTTGATATCACCGAAAATTTCTTGGTCGGGCTCAAAAGTAATAATCGTGCCATGCAGTTTTGAAGCGCTAATTTTTTTCACGGCAGATTTTTTCTTGCCTTTAGAATATTCCTGCAAATATTTGCCCCCGTCCCGATAGACTTCCGCCTTGCAATAGACAGAAAGAGCATTCACCACTGATGCCCCTACTCCGTGCAAACCTCCAGAAACTTTGTATCCTTCCCCGCCAAATTTTCCTCCAGCGTGGAGTGTGGTCATGACAGTTTCCAGCGCAGAAACTTTTGTCTTTTTATGTATATCTACCGGAATACCTCGGCCATTGTCCGCCACTCGCACCTTATTTTCTGGCAAAAGGACAATTTCAATTTCGTCACAAAAACCACCCATAGCCTCATCGCGGGAATTATCAAAAATCTCCCAAACAAGGTGATGTAAGCCCTCAGGACCTGTGGTGCCAATATACATGCCTGGACGGCGCCTGACAGGCTCCAAGCCCTCTAAAACAGAAATGTCAGAGGCATCATAATGGTGCGCCCCGCCATAGGCGAGCAAGCTTTTCCCATCATTTTTTTTGGTTTCCTTTTTAGCCATGTATACAGATATTATAGCAAAAAACTATTCAAAATACTAGTCTTTTTTCCCCAAAAAACCTTTACTTTTTGGTTATTTTTCTTTATATTGGATAAATGCAAAATATCACAATAGACTCAAAAGAAGGGGCGACAATCAAAAGAGAATTGGACAATAAAAATGATACCTATTCTGAAAGATTAAAACGCTACTTAGGTATGCCGGACTTGTCCAGAACTCTAGGCAGTCCAATCAAGGAAATAGTGGACAGAATATTAGCTAACCAATATTTCAAGGATTTAGATATTATACAAATTCCGGAAATCGTTCCGGCTGATATTAGTTTTGATCTATTTGATTTTCCGATGGACCATCCGGCCAGAAGCAAGTCTGACACTTATTACCTTGACGACAAAAATATCTTGCGCACCCATACGACCGTAATGTGGTATTACTATTTGGACAACGAGGAAGTAAAAAAACGAATTGCGAAAAATAAACCGGTTGGTTGTTTCAGTTTTGGTAAAGTTTATCGCAAGGATGAAGTTGATAGAAAACACATGAATGTCTTTCATCAAATTGACGGCTGGTATTTGGCCCCGAAATCTCTTAAAACCATCGGTCGACAGGATTTGGAAGAGGCCTTGGGAAATATTGCCAAAGCCGTGTTCGGACCCAGCGTAAAATATCGCTTAAACAAAGACACCTTCCCCTATACGGACCCTTCACTTGAAATGGAAGTTGATATAAACGGCAATTGGGTGGAAGTGGTAGGTTGTGGCGTGGTAAAAGGAAGCGTCCTTGAAAAATTGGGGGTTGATTCGTCCAATTATACCGGGTGGGCTTTTGGATTCGGCCTGGAAAGACTTGCCATTGTCAGCATGGACTTGCCCGACATTCGCCTCCTTTGGAGCGAGAACGAAAGAGTGAAAAAACAATTGAAACTAGGCCAAAAATTCGTGGAAGTAAGCAAATACCCGCCAATTGTCAGAGATATTTCTTTTGTGGTAAAAAATGATTTTATTCCGAATGATTATTTTGATTTTGTCAGAGAAACCGCTCCGGGATTAGTGGAAGAAGTGGAATTGCTTGATAAATATGAAAATGTAGAAAAATTTGGCGAAGGTAAAATAAGCTATGCTTTTCGCATCACCTATCGCTCGCTGGAGAGAACACTAACAAGCGCTGAAATTGACAAAATCCATAAGAATATTGAAGACATAACAACTAAAGTTTTTGGCGGAGTGATTCGCTAGAAAACTTAAAAGTGATAGATCGGCTATCTTGTTTTAACTACCGCTCAAATTGGCACCACTCACAATCCTTTTTGTTGCATCCTTTTTTTAGAAATTCCATAGATAACACATCCTCTGCGCAAGTATTAATTTCTTTCTTTAGTTCCTCTAAATGTTCTTTCGTCACGTCAAAAGAATATTGTTCAAACTTTCCCTTTTTATTTTTTTCCACAAAATCAAGAATACTTTTTTTTATTTTGAAATCCTTTTTGTCATAATTTGTAAGCAGTAATTTATAAAAGATCAATTGTCTTTCATAATCGGCTTTTTGTTCTTTTGTTTTTTCCGAAAAAGATTTCCCGGTCTTATGATCAATAATATTGATATTAGATGAAAATACATTGCCTACATATTCTATTTTATCTAATGTACCGCTGATTTTAAGAATTTCCTTATTGTCAAGCTCAAAATCCCTTTCAATATGAAATTGAGTTTCTGTTTTATCTGTCCACTCATTTGAATATTCGTCATAATATTCAGACAAAGCGCGTTCGCCTCTTTCCCTGAATTTTTCTTCGTCCTTTTCAGATAAATTAAATCTATTTAATCCTTTATCAAATTCTTCCAGAAGAACTTTTTTGGGCAGAATTTTAGATTCTTTTTTGGATTTCTCAAAAAACTTATTTAGGGCGAAATCCACGATACTTCCGAACTTCATACTTACAGAATAAATATCAGGAATTCTAATCAGGTTCTTATATAAGTATTTTTTGGGACAATTTAAATAATTGTTTAGCGCGGAAACATTGAGCCCGCGCTTGAAAAAAAGATGGCGCAAGTATTCCGGATCAAATAAAGAAGCGGAATATTTTTCAAAATTCATAAAAGAAGCGAGCCCGTCAATGTTTTTTTCTTCATAACTTTTCATGTTTTCTTCTTTTTTAAAAGTTCCGTTGATTTCTTTTACAAATTCCGATTCTTCGTGTTCTCTGCCGTCGTTATCGGTTCTCGCAAAAGAAATATTCAAACTATTTTTTGCACGGGTCATCGCGACATAAAACAACCTTCTTTCGTCTTCAATGCTTCCGTCGTATTGATAAATAGGCAAAGAGATACTGTTTCCTCCATTGCGGCCCTCCCATGATTTTCTTGTGGTATTTATTATATAAACATATTCAAATTCCCTTCCCTTTGAACCATGCGCGGTCATTAGAGATACCCCTTCGATAATTTCCGGATCGGTGCTTTTAATGTCTAAATTGTATTTGATAAAAGAATCAACAAAATAAATAAAATCTGCGATGCCATAATTCTTTTTCGTCTCATTTTGTCTTTTTATCTCGTCTAAAAATTTATCCAGTTTGACAAGCTGGGCTCGGCTATTAACCGACCCGATCATGTATTTGAGATATCCGATTTTTTCCAAAAATGTTTTGAAAAAATCGGGGAAATTTTGATTATTGGATTCAATCTTCAATTCTTTTACGGTTTTTGCAAACTCAAAAAAATCATCTGAATTTTTCACTTCAATTTCCTTAAGAACTTTTTTGTCTTCCATAATCGCAAAAAGGTGTTTCCTCTCTTCTTTGCGCAGGGATTTGAGTTTATCCAATATCCTCACTGAATCATAGGCATCAAGCTTCAAAAAGTTTGCAAAAAATACTTTTCCCAGATGATGGTCATCGTTCGGATTATAAATAACCCTTAAAATATTTATTAAATTCGCAATATTCGGGTCATCCAGTATCTTATCTTTTGAAAAAATAGTGTACGGAATCCGGTAAAAATCAAAAATCGTCTTTATGTCGGAAACATTCTTGTTGGCGCGATACAGAACGGCAATTTCACTAGGCGCGATTCCATTTCCAATTTTTGCTTTTATCCCTTCTGCCAAGTATAAAAGCTCGAATTTGTAATTAGAAAATCTGCGAATGTTTATCTTTTCGTTTTTTACCTTAACGTTTGAATGCAATTCTGCGCTTTTTTCTAGGTCCCTTATTTTAATGACCAAGCTGTGTGCGCCGTCCAAAATGTTTTGCGCAGAACGATAGTTTTCAGAAAGAGTAATTGAACGTATGTTTTTATACAAATTTTGAAAACGCGAAAAGGTTTCTGCGCTTGCGCCTTGAAATCGATAAATAGACTGTTTTTCGTCTCCCACGGTAAATAAATTGGGCTTACCCTCTAGGTGCGGGGCGTCAGTCAGAAGTTCTATCAGCTCGTTTTGGCCCTCGTTTGTATCTTGGTGTTCGTCCACGAGAATATATTGGTATTTCTCTTGAACATCGGCTTTCAGATTTTTATTTTTTGAAAGTTCTTCCAGCGCATAAAGAATCATGTCGGAAAAATCATACAGACCGCGCTTTTTCAGTTCCATTTGATAAAGTGAAAATATTTCTCCCAATTCTTTCGCCTTATCAATTTTTTTATTTATTTTTTCCTTCTCGGCCGGTTTGATTGCCCCCTTTTTATATTCACCGTAATCTTTTTTATAGTATAGGTCTTCGTTCGCGAGAAGCTCTTTTTCCCAAATCGGCAATTTTTTGATAAACTCTTTCGGCAATAGTCCTTCTTTTTTTATTGCCAGAATACTATCCACTATTTTATTTAGAAAGGAAAATTCGTCATGAAAAGAAATGAGGTGTTCAAATTTATTTTTCTTAATGATAGATTCTATGATTTCTACCCTGTCTAAATCCCCGATTACCCTAAAACCCTCAAGATTTTCAAAATAAAAAGAAAATTCTTTTATAATGTGTTCACAAAAAGCGTGAAAAGTAAAAATATTTACCCTATACGCCCTATCCCCTATTATTTCAAGAAGTTTCTCGCGCATAGAGATAACTCCGGCCGTAGTGTAAGTAAGGGCTAAAATGCTCTCCGGGGCCGTGTCTGTTTTTAGCAAAATATTGGCAATGCGGAAAGTTAAAATCTTGGTTTTGCCCGTCCCCGGACCTGCCACGACCATTACCGGCCCATCTATGGCTTCCACCGCCTCTTTTTGGGCTTTATTTAGTTTTTTATATTCATTCTTATATTCTCCTTCAACCCTAAGTGTCATTTTTATATTATATCCTATTCTGTTGTCACTCCGTCAAATTCCGGACTGTCTTTTTCCGCTTCTTCCTTTGTGGCTCTTATTATTCCATCTTTATGGTGGGCCGGAGAATAAATTGTGTAAAGTTTCAAATCATCTGCGCTGGAAGTATTGATAATGTTATGTTGCGCTCCGGCTGGAACAATCATCACAGAACCGTCGCCGAGAACATATTCATTGCCATCAATAATGCATTTCCCCTGTCCTTTTTCAAAACGGAAAAATTGGTCGTTGTCCGGATGCGTTTCCATACCGATTTCTTCGTTCGGTTTCAAGCTCATCAAAACCAGCTGACTATGCTTGGCTGTATATAAAACCTTGCGAAAATTTTTATTCTCCAATGTCTCTTTTTCTATATTTGCGTTAAATCCTTTCATCCCGTTAGAAGCAGGTCGCGATCTTAATATTTTTTATAAGAAAAGACCCGCTATGTTAATTTGTAATTAAATTTTTATCCCCTCGAATACTCGCGATCGCAGCTTCTAACGGGATCATATTCCTAAAAAAATATAAATTTATTTATGGCGCTTCTATAAACCCTGTACGGCTTCGGCCCGACAAAAGCCTTGCCGTTTATAAATATAGTCGGTGTGCCATACATATTTGTTTTATCAAGCTCTTTTATTTGATTTTTCATCATAATTCTTGTTTCCGAACCATTGGCCAATTCATTTACCTTTTTAATATCAAAATTAAAACTATTTAGAATAGTACCTAAATTGGATTTGTCTAAGATGTAATTCTTGTCAGCAATAAATAGATAGTCATTTAATTTCCAAAATGCTTCATCTCCATAAAGCTTCCGGACTGCATATCCCGCATCTCCCAAAAACATAGTATCTCCCTTCGCCGGATAGTGGGCAAAAATATAATTCGCTTTTTTATTTTTTATCAATTTTTGAATGTCCGGATAAGCTTTCCGGCTGTAGTCGCAGGCATAACAGCCGATGAACACAACAGTATCTTTGGAGCCGATATTTTGAGCTGGGAAACCGGAAAGGTCAACGTCTTCAAGAGTCACATTTTCTTCTATTTTCTGCGTAATACCGCAAGAATTATCCCCCTCTAGTGAAGTCACTTTGTTGTTTTCTCCGCTTGGGTCAAAAGCGCAAAATCCGCTTTCGTTCAGACCGTTGCAACTTCCAAAAACATAAAAATTATACACTCCGCGCATAACCCAAACGGTGCTCCCAAGCATTAAAATAAAAAATATCCAGGAAAGAATTTCATAATGTTTATTTACCATCTTTGCAAAAAATTCTGAACGAGTGATTATTTTCGATAAAATTTTTCCTTTTATCTTGTCCGCAAAACCGGTATTGCAGGGGCGAAGAGTGATTCTTCTAAAAACACAGCTAAAGGCTTCTTTTGCCAAGGCGCGGTGTGAAGCGCTGAATATTCCCAATATTCCAAATATAATTAAAGCTAATATGCAAGGCATAAATTTATCCGCCTAAACTTTTTTAATAATATATACTATCATTTTATTCAAGCTTTGTAAAAAATTTTGGCGGATTTATAAAATTTTTATAATTTTGTTTAAATTGGCAATAAATGCTTCCGCCTCTTCCATCGTATTATACAAATATAAAGAAACACGGGCAGAATTGTAAATCTTTTTACTGTTAAACCAAGAATGCACGCAGTGCTGTCCGGAACGAATGGAAATATCCGCCATTTCATCAAGCATAACAGCAAATTTATGCATATCAGTTCCGTCTATATAAAAATTGATAATTCCGGATCTTTCTTTCGGGTCTTCCGGTCCAATAATTTTTATTTGCAGAATTTTTTTCAGCTCCCCCGTAATATACGTATTCAATCTTAATTCATGTTCGGCAATATCTTTAAAATTAAATTGACTTAGATATTTTGCCGCCTCACCCAACCCGATAATGCCAGCGTAATCTTGTAATCCAGCTTCAAATTTCTCCGGAACCGGAAGTAGTTTATAATTTTCATAAGTGGAAAATTCAACGGTATCTCCGCCGACGAGAAAAGGAGATAGTTTTTCCAGCAATTCGGATTTGCCGTAAAAAACTCCGGTGCCGGTCGGACCGAGCATTTTGTGTCCGGAAAACGCCAGAAAATCAACATCTAAATCTTGCACGTCAATTTTTTTATGTGGAATACTTTGCGCGGCATCCAGAAAAACCAAAATATTATTTTTATGCGCAATTTCTATTATTTTCTTAGCCGGGTTCGTTACCCCATCCAGATTTGAAGTGTGCACGACTGAAACTAATTTCGCTCCCGTAATCAATTTAGATAAATTATCCAAATTAAAACTGCCGTCTTCGTTGGATGGAATTATTTTTACCGTAATCCCTATTTTATCCCGAAGCTGGAGCCATGGAATTAAGTTTGAGTTGTGTTCTTTGTCGGAAATCAGAACAATGTCTCCTTTCTGCAGGCCAAGTGAATTTGCAAGCAAATTTATACCTTCGGTTGTGTTGCGAGTAAAAATTATTTCATCTTCATTTCTTGCATTTATAAATTTTGCAATAATTTGCCTCGCTTCTTTTACCTTTTTAGTAACCTTATCTCCCAGTTTGTGAGAACTTCTGCCAGCGCAGGCGGGGTAATTAAAATAATAATCGTTCATCGCTTCAATCACTTGATTTGGTTTTACGCTGTCCAAATATACCGGAGCGGAACCGTTTCTTGAGCTCAAAATATTAAAGTCGGCTCTTATTTTGCTTGTATTTAACATTCTAAAATCCGTTTCACTTTTTCCACAACTTGATCAATCCTAACATCATTTTTGATGATATATTCATAAACTGAATTTTCTAGCTCCCGTTTTACTTTTTCCTCTTCTGTGAGATTGGTTAAAATAATAATTTTAACATTTTTACCCCATTCCTCTTCTCTTAATTTTTTTGCCATTTCAGTACCACTCATTTTGGGCATAAGAAGATCAAGTAAAATAAGCCCCGGACGCACTTTTCGGGACATTTCCAACCCTTCTTCCCCGTCCTTGGCTTCAAACACGGTGAAACCTTCTCTTGTCAATTTATCATTGAGAGCTTCTCGCAGACTTTTCTCGTCTTCTACTATTAAAATAATTTTATCATTCTCCATATATTTTATTATATCATTTAAATGGGAGAGATACATAAAACTCGGTTCCTTTTCCCTCTTCCGACTTAAGCCATATTTTCCCGCCCAATTGATCAATTATAGTTTTGACAACATAAAGTCCAAGTCCCGTTCCGCTAGTGTTATAATTTCGGATATTGTCCGCCCGAAAAGACTTGGTGAATATTTTATCCTGCTGATTTTGGGGTATGCCATAGCCGTTGTCGGACACGGTAATCAGAATATTCTTTTTTGCGGAATCAAAGGCGACTTTCAAGTCAATCGCGCCTTTTTCGGGGGTATATTCCACGGCATTGTCTAATAAATTCTGAAAAACCATGCGCAAGAGACTTGGGTCGGTTGAAAATGCCGGAATGTCCGAACCGAAATTTTCTTTGAACACAAGCTTCTTTTTTTCAATTTTCGGTTTTTCTTCAGCCAAAACATATCGCGCAAGCGCGATTATATTGGTCGGCTTGAGATTAACCTTAAATGTTCCGAGTTCAAGACGGGAAATATCCAGCAGGGTATCCACTAATTTAATCATTCGCTTATTGCCGTAATAGATTTCTTCAAGGTATTTTTTTTGACCGGGAACGACTTGGCCAACATCGCCGCTTAAAATCATTTCGGTATACCAGCTGACAGCAGTCAGCGGAGTGCGCAATTGGTGCGAGGCCAGCGAGACAAATTCCGTTTTAGCCCTGTCAATTTCTTTTTCTTTGGTAATGTCGCGAAAATTATCAATGGCGCCGATAATCTTTCCTTCAAAAAATATCGGGGTAACAACCATCGAAACCGGAAAACTAGTGTCATCCTTTCTAACATAAGAGTATGTAGTAGTAGTAGTGATGCCAGCAGTCAGGGCAAGATACATAGGCAGTTTCTCTTTAGCGATAATTTCCCCTCGTTCGTCAATAACCGAAACAACATCGCGCAGATTTTTGCCTTTTACCTCGTCAAATCGCCAGCCAATCATCTTTTCAGTTTTTTCGCTCATGGCAATAATGCGTCCATCCTTGTCAACCGCAATCATACCATCGCCTATGCTGATCAGCATGGCTTTCTCCTTAGCGTCTTTTTCCGCAAGTTTTCTTATAATTTTTTGAATCCAAGTAAAATCAGCGAGGATGATAAAAAATAACAGGGTGACAATCATTCCAACGCGCATGTTTAATTTTTGTCGTAAAACGGCGAATTTCCCGCGAATCACGATTTCCAGCTGGTTGACCTGATCTATCATCTGACTTCTCGCTATTACCAGCTGATCCATCAGCTGCATTTCTACTTTGCGCGAAAACTTTGCCGTATCGGGCTCTGTTGAAAAATTCGCGAAAAGTTGCTCACCAGTTTGCTTGATAATTTTGTTGCTTTCCTCAATTGAAACAAGAATTTCGCGTTCGTCGGATTTATTGAAAATTTTTTCCGCTTCTCCGAGAAATCCGTCAATCATCCGTCCGCGTAAAGCCCATTGCGCGCTGGAGCTCTCCGTCCGATACAATAGATATTCGTCAAGCAAATTCATCCGGCGAAAAATTTCCTTGCTAAGGCCGCTGGCAATTACCGATTTTGCGGCATTTTCTTTCGTCTGGATTATCGCAATGTAAATAAAAACGCCAGCAAAGATGGAGACGGCGAGGGCAACAATAAAAACAATAGCGGTTTTTGTTTGGATTTTCATGGTGATTATTTATGGATAATCGTAATCGCTTCCGGTCTCGCCTTTTCCAGCGCGTCAAAATAAATATAATCAAGATAGTTGGGGATTACGGTTTTGTCAGTTAGCTTATTTTGAATCGCCCAATGGGCTTCATTCTCCATCGTCAGCACCAACTCCTGCTCTAAGGCGAGATGCGGAGCGACTTTCGGCCAAATATATTTAATATACGGTTCGTCGTAGTGCAATATCTTGGCGACAATATTCCTCGCTTCCTTGTCATAATCTTTCACATATTGCTCCGCTTCCATTAAAGACCGGAGGTAGCGTTCCACGATTTGCGGATGGCTTTTGATGAATTCATCCGTGCTATATAAGAGAGCGAATGTATCCTGGTTGCCTTGAGCGGACCAAACAACAGCATTGTCCCCCAGTCTTTTTGCTATCTTGTACGGATTGGGCTCATAACTCGCCACGGCATCAATTTGGCCATCCACTATCCGTTTGGTCATTTCGGCGGGAGACAAATCAATTATGCTAACGTCCGAAAAAGCAAGATTGTTAAAAGTCAAAAAACGGCCCAGAAAAAATTCTCCGGCGCTCTTTCTCATAACGCCGATTTTTTTTCCTTTTAAATCTCCGGGATTATTAATCCCTTTATCCTTCCTGGCCACAACCTGCACAACTTTTTGCTTGCTTGTTTCCGTCAAAATCCTCAAATTATCCTTCTGAAATATATAATTCACTCCCGGGAATTCCCCCGCCACGGCAAAATTGAGCCTGCCCGCCAGAAGATCCGCAATCATGGGGGGACCCGCCTGATATTCCTGAATTTCCGCATCAAGACCATTTGCCACAAAATATCCCCTATCTTTGGCTATAAGATTGAGAATGGAATATTCCCCCAGATTGCCTATGGCGATTTTCTCAACCGGACCAGCGTATTTTCCCGGCTGTTTTTGGCCAAGCCGAAAATACCCGCCAAGAGAGCGACAATGACAAGCCCAAAACCGACAATAAAGACATTTTTTTTATTCATGTATTATTTTCGCATTTCCAGAATTTCCTCTATCTTTTTTACCACATCATGAAGCTTCCAGTCCGATTTGATCAAATAATGCATCGGCTTGTGCGTTACCATATCTTCCACCAGCTGTTCATTGGTCGCGCTCAAGTTTGTGAGGATAACAACGGGAACTTTTTCTCCCCAAGAATCCTCCCTAATTTTCTTCAAAGCGGTCATCCCATCCATTACGGGC
>Ga0209542_10014924_pt1 | contig 13133 bp, 7 predicted proteins | sample RifCSPhighO2_01_FD_184028 | JGI IMG/M metagenome (GOLD analysis project Ga0209542, IMG submission 184028) | Soil microbial communities from Rifle, Colorado - Rifle CSP2_plank highO2_0.1 (SPAdes) (version 2) | ecosystem: Environmental > Terrestrial > Deep subsurface > Rock core/Sediment ... | reverse complement strand
TCGCGTTTGTCGTGTGGGTAGGTGTTGCGACCATTTTCAGCGTTGACCCCACAAAAAGTTTTTGGAGCAATTTTGAGCGCATGGAAGGCTATGCCACGGTGCTCCATCTTTTTGTCTATTTTGTTATTGCCGGAGCGGTGTTGACCGCCGATCGCCTGTGGGAACGCTTCTTCCAGACCTCAATCGGCGTCTCCCTACTCCAGGGGCTCTACGCCTTGTTTCAGGTATTCGGCTGGCTCGCGATAAGTACTCAGAGCGGTCCACGCGTTGACACCACGTTCGGCAACGCAACCTACCTCGCGGTATTTATGCTCTTCAATATCTTCCTCACGCTCTTTATGCTCATGCGGGAGCGACGCTCGGGGTGGCTCCAAGCGTTTTACGGCTCGGCACTCCTTTTGCAATTCATCGCCCTCTTTTTTACCGAGACACGAGGCACCATCTTAGGAGTTCTCGGCGGGCTTGTTGTTATGGCTCTCTACATCGCCTGGCAAGCAAAGACGCCGGAGTGGAAAACATTGCGCAAAATTTCCTGGGGGGTTCTCGGAGGATTAGCAGTTCTTGTCATTGTTTTCTTCGGGGTCAAAGACACAACGTTTATTAAAAATACTCCCGCGCTCTCGCGCTTGGCCTCCATTTCGCTTGAGGACAGAACGACGCAGTCGCGCTTCCTTATTTGGAACATGGCGTATCAGGGTTTTCAGGAGCGGCCTATCGTCGGTTGGGGACAGGAGAGCTTTAACTTTGTGTTCAATAAATACTACGACCCGCGCATGTACGCGCAGGAGCAATGGTTCGACCGTGCCCACAACGAGTTTCTTGATTGGTTGATTGCCGCGGGGCTTCCGGCTTTCTTGCTTTTTATTTCATTCTTTCTACTTTCCGCGTGGGCAATTTTTCGCACCGATACTCTAAAACCTCCCGAGCAAGCGGCACTCCTGGGGCTCTTAGCCGCGTACGCTTTTCACAGCATGTTTGTGTTTGACAACCTCATAAGCGCCGTCTACTTCTTCATGCTGCTTGCGTTTGCCCACGGGCTCTCGCGCAGAGAATTGCCGGCATGGATGTTCCTCTCCCGCCCGACGGGCGATAAGACACTCGCCATCGCCGCACCGATTGTCGGAGTAGCGGTCGTCATCTTACTGTATCAATTCAATGTGCCGGGTATTGTCCGGGCGGAACTTCTGATAAAAGGACTCCAGCCCGCCTCCGCGAATTTGAATGCAAACACTACCGCCTTTACGGAAGCGTTGGAACTGGGGCCCTTAGGAAAACAGGAAACCGTTGAGCAGGTGCTCCAGTTTGCTGCGACAGTCGGGGCATCAACGGCGGTCTCTCCGGAGGTGAAGAAAGAAGTGTACGATCTTGCGCATAAAAGTGGAGAGGAGATGCTCGCCTCCCGCCCGAATGACGCGCGGATGGAGCTCATCTTCGCGTCGTTTCTTTCCCAGTTTGGGCAATTGCAGGAAATGTTTCAACATTTGCAAAAAGCGCTCGAGTCCTCTCCAAAAAAACAGACCATACTCTTCCAAATTGGAGGGACGCTTCTCCAAAGCGGGAATGTTGAGCAGGGGCTCTTGGTCCTCAAACAGGCGTTTGAGGAGGAGCCGGAATTTGACGCGGCCCGTATCTTCTACGTAGGAGGTCTCTACTATGCCGGGCAAAAGGCGGCAGGAGACGCTCTCCTTGTGGAGCGGTTCGGCACGGTAATTGTGGACAACCCGCAGCTACTCCAGATTTATGCCGACACCAAACAGCTCGATAGGGTCATCGATATTTGGTCGCTGCGGGTTAAAAATAATCCGAATGATGCACAGGTGCATATTGGTCTTGCAACAGCGTATTTCGCCAACCACAATAATGCGGCGGCGATCGCGGAGCTTGAAAAGGCCGCCGAGCTTAATGTGAGCCTCGCTCCCCAGATACAATCCATCATCACGCAAATCAAAAACGGTACATTAAAACCATAATCCCTTCGCCGAATTCCTTTCGAAAAGTCCTCGGGTCGGCCTGCGGCCTCAACCAGACTTTTCTCATGGACTTGCGGCTTCGGGAAGACTTGCTATACTTCCGAGTGTGAGTGCCGGTAGATGCCGGTTCTACAAAACACAGTCTTGCGAAAATCCCCGCTTCGGCGGGGATTTTCGTTCCCGACGCTTCGGCGAAGTGGGTCGGGACCCTGAGCGTCGTCGAAGGGTTGTGTATACTAGGGGAGTGTGCTTCGCGCGGGGAGCGGCCGCACTCACATTAAGACAATGTTTTGGAGCTCGCATCCGCTTCCCGCGCGGTGTGCATCATTTCGCAAAAACGAAGTTTCCCGGAACGCGGAAAATTTCCTGCTGACAAATTTTCCTATCGTCTAGCGAAGCGAGAGAACGAAAGTTTACTTTTGATTCCGAGCGAGCGACGAGGATATGAATCATATGACCCGGCGCCGTCGCGCCTCTCAACATTCCGTCAAACTTGTTTTTGCTCCACTCATGACAATTGAAGAGAATATCCTGCTTGCCCCTCTCACTACTTTTAAAATCGGAGGGCCGGCGCGGTTTTTTGTACGAGTAAAAAATATTGACGAGCTGCGCGAAGCGCTCGCGTTTGCGAAAGAAAAAAATATCTCTTTTTTTATTTTGGGTGGTGGTTCAAATATTTTGGTGCGGGACGAAGGGTTCCCCGGGCTTGTCATAAAAATTGAAATTGGGGGCATTGAAGAAAAAGATGGTTTGCTTATTGCCGGAGCGGGGGAGGAATGGGACGCACTCGTTCTGTACGTGGTTAAAAAAAATCTTTGGGGAATAGAAAACCTCTCCGGCATCCCGGGGAGCGTTGGGGCGGCGCCGGTGCAAAACATCGGTGCGTACGGCGCGGAACTTAAAGAGACGCTCTCTTTTGTTGAAGCGTTTGATATGTCCCGTGGGCTCATCGTGCGGTTTTCCAATGCGGAGTGCGGGTTTGGATACCGCACGAGCATGTTCAAAAAGGAACCCGGACGGTTTTGTATCACCAGTGTCGAGCTGAAGCTTTCAAAAAACGGAGTGCCAAACCTTTCGTACCGCGATTTGCAGGGATTGAAAAATCCGTCACTTCTTTTGGTGCGGGAAGCGGTGCTTGGCATTCGCGCGAAGAAATTCCCGGACCTTACGCAGGAAGGCACCGCTGGCTCGTTTTTCCTCAACCCCATTGTCTCAAAAGAAAAAATAGAAGAACTTCTGAGACGTTTCCCGCAGTTGCTGAAGTTTCCCGCCGAAAACGGAGTAAAGATATCCCTCGCGTGGCTTCTTGATCGTGCACTCAAACTCAAAGGTACCAAGCGGGGAAGCGCGCGACTTTTTGAGCGCCAACCCTTGGTTATCGCCGCAAAACGGGGCGCGCGGGCGGGCGACGTACGGGAACTTGCGGAATTTGTTGCCTCGCGCATGCGGGAGGAGCTCAAAATAGAAATTGAGCCGGAAGTGCGAATTCTCTAAATTTTTGATAGAATCGGAGCCACATGTTTTCGCTCGCGAATCTCTTCGGTGACGCCTCAAAAAAGGCCCTTTCAGAGGCCGCCCCTTTGGTTACCTCTATTAATGCGCTTGAGCCGGAATATCAGGCGCTTTCAGACGAAGCGCTCCGGGAGCGCACCCACAAATTCCGCAACCGTTTGGCGACGGGCGAGACACTTGGGGATCTTTTACCGGAAGCGTTTGCGGCGGTGCGCGAAAGTGCGCGTCGCACGGTGAAATTACGGCACTTCGACGTTCAACTTGTCGGCGGTGTTGTGCTTCACCACCACTCGATAGCCGAAATGAAGACGGGCGAGGGTAAGACCTTGGTCGCGACACTTCCCGCGTACCTCAACGCGCTTCTCGCAAGGGGAGTGCATATTGTTACCGTCAACGACTATCTCGCACGGCGCGACGCGGTGTGGATGGGGCAGGTCTATGCGGCACTCGGGCTCTCCGTCGGGGTTATAAACCACGACTCTTCATACCTTTATGACTTGGGACATAAAGAGGTAGATGAGAAGCGTGACCAAGAAGGGAGCTTCAAAGTATTTCATGAATTTCTGCGGCCGTGCACGAGACGACAAGCATACGAGGCAGACATTACCTACGGGACCAATTCGGAATTCGGATTTGATTACTTGCGCGACCACATCAGCTACAACCCCTCTGATTTGCGCCAGCGCGGACATTACTACGCGATCGTTGACGAGGTTGACTCCATTCTTATTGACGAGGCGAGAACACCTCTGATTATTTCCGCGCCTGCTCAAGAATCGGAAGATTGGTATAGGACTTTCTCGCGGATTTCCTCACAACTGCAAGCCGAACGTGACTACACGGTTGATGAAAAACTCAAAGCGATACAATTGACAGACGAGGGCATCAGCCGTGCTGAAAAACTTCTTGGTATTGATAATCTTTATACCCAAGCGGGCATAAAGCATGTGCATCACCTCGAGACAGCGGTGCGCGCCAAAGCGCTCTTCCGCCGCGACAAAGAGTATGTAGTTAGGGACAACGAGGTCATTATTGTTGATGAGTTTACCGGGCGCCTGCAGCCCGGGCGGCGCTGGAGTGAAGGGCTACATCAGGCGATTGAAGCAAAAGAGGGGGTCAAAGTGCAAAAGGAGTCGCGGACCTTCGCCTCGATTACCTACCAAAATTATTTCCGTCTGTATGAAAAGCTCGCCGGTATGACCGGCACCGCAAAAACCAGCTCTGAGGAGTTTTACAAAGTGTACAAACTTGAAACGGTTGAGATCCCCACCAACCAGCCTGTTGTGCGCCTCGACCACAACGATCTTATCTTTCAGAGTGAGAAGGGAAAGTTTGAGGCGCTCGCACGGCGAGTGAAGATTCTCCATGAGAAAGGGCAGCCCGTCTTAATCGGCACTATTTCAATTGAACGGAACGAGCTTCTCTCCGCTTTCCTCAAGCGCGAGGGGGTTCCGCATGAGATTTTGAACGCAAAAAATCACGAGCGCGAAGGAGAAATTATTGCAAGCGCGGGGGAAATCGGGCGCGTTACCGTTGCGACCAACATGGCAGGTCGCGGCGTTGATATTAAGCTCGGCGGCGTGCACGCGACCCCCGAGAACTACGAAGAAGTAAAGCGACTCGGAGGACTTTTTGTTGTGGGGACCGAGCGACACGAGGCGCGCCGCATTGACAACCAGTTGCGCGGCCGCTCAGGCCGGCAAGGCGACCCCGGCGAGACGCAGTTTTTTGTTTCTCTTGAGGATTCATTGATGCGGATATTTGCGCCGGACACGATTAAAAATCTGATGGGGCGCTTCGGGATACCCGAGGATGAACCGATAGAAAACAGGATGGTCAACCGCTCGCTTGAGAGTGCGCAGACAAAAATAGAAGGATTCAATTTTGATGCGCGCAAGCATGTGTTGGAGTTTGACAATGTGCTGGATAGGCAACGTCGCACGGTCTACGAGCGGCGTAGCAAAATGCTGGTGGGCTCGCTCGATGAAGTGGAGGCGGTGTTGCAAGAGCTTGCGGGAGAGAGCGAAGAGGCAAAACAACTTATCAAAAAGAAAGAAGAAGAGCTCGGCCGTGAGCAGATGTTTGCTACTGCTCGAAACATTGTGCTCCAAACGCTCGACATGCTTTGGGTTGAACATTTGGAGTCGATGGAATATTTGCGCGGTTCGGTCAACTTGCGTGCCTACGGCCAGCGGGATCCTCTGACCGAATATCGCAAAGAGGGAACGCGCTTGTACCGCGATTTGGAAATGACCTTAAAGGGCAGAGTTTTTGAACTGTTGGAAGGTCTCAGCAAAGACACGGCGCAAGGTGCGGCCTCGCTTGTAGTTGCTACCCCCGCGCCGGTTATTTCGGTTTCTTCGGGCCGCTCAAGCACACCCCAAGGTGAGATCGGCCGTAACGACCCGTGCCCATGCGGCTCCGGAAAAAAATGGAAAAAATGCGGCATGTTGAATACTCCCGAACACCAACAGCGCCTAGCCGGAAAGAAATAGCCATGGCGAGAGAATCGGCAGGCGGAATAATTATAGGGCCGGATCGCCGGGTGGTGGTCGTTGAACAGCACGGCAACTCGTGGACCTTTCCAAAAGGTGGAGTTGAAGAGGGGGAGACACTCCTTGCGGCGGCTAGACGTGAAATAGCGGAAGAAACCGGTATAAAAAATTTGGAACTGGTGCGCGAACTTGGTTCGTATGTACGCCGCTCAATAGGAATGAAAGGGGAGGGGGAAAATCTTGATTGGCCTGCAAGCAAAAGATCTTTCTTCTTATTTCGTACGGATGAGATGAGTCTTGCTCCGCAAAGTGACCCGCATCATGAGATTACAAAGGCGCGGTGGGTAACGGTTGAAGAAGCACTTGCATTACTCACACACCCCAAAGACGCCGAGTTTCTGAAATCAGTCCGCGGTATACTTGAAAGGTGATAGATCCGTCGCTTTGGATAGGCGCGTTTTTTGCGGGAGTGTTTATGTTTTTAGCGCCCTGTACGCTCCCCATAGTGCCCGGGTATCTTGCGTTCATCAGCGGCGTGTCTCTCGGAGGCAACATGGATGCGGTGGCCCGCCGCCTCGCACGGGTCAAGGTGCTGCGTAACGCCGTTGCGTTTGTACTAGGATTTTCTTTTATTTTTATAACGCTCGGCGCCTCGGCGGGTTTTTTGGGCGCGGCACTTGGGGAGTGGCGCTTCATTCTCGCGCGGCTCGGCGGCGCCGTCATTATCCTTTTCGGCATCACGATGCTCGGCGTTGTACGCATACCGGGGCTCTCCGTCGATTGGCGTATGCCGACCCCGCGCTTCCTAGCGCTCGGCCGTCCGGAGAGTTCGTTTCTCATCGGTGCTCTTTTCGCGCTTGGGTGGAGCCCGTGCATCGGGCCGATACTCGGCACTATACTGCTTGTCGCCTCGACCTCGGCGGTCGCATTTCAGGGGGCGTTGTTGCTTGGCGTATTTTCTTTAGGGCTTTCTTTGCCGTTTCTCTTGACGGCTGTGTTGATACACGAGGCAACTGGATTTCTCTCCCGCATTGCATGGTTTGTGTACCTCCTTTCGCTTACCGGTGGCCTGTTTCTTATAGCGCTCGGGCTTCTCATGGTTTTCGGTAAGATGGATCTTCTTATCATGTGGGGCTATGGATTCTTTGACTTTATAGGCTACGAGCGATTGCTCAATTATCTCTAATGTACCCCGTGAGATATTGTGTTATCTCATGGGGTGTACTAGCATTAAGTCATGTGGATAGAAATACTCGTTATTGTGGTCGTTGGGTTTTTTATTCTTAAATTTATTTTTAAGCCGCTGTTCAAAGTGCTCGCCCTTGTGGCGCTTGCGCTTTTGGCCTGGTGGTTTTTCAATGGCGGCGGCTTCTAATACATGTCGCTGGTTGATGAGCTCATAATAGCCGCGAAAGCGGGGAGTGGCGGAGACGGGGTTGTGCGATGGCTCCACGTCAAGGGTAAAGAGTATTCCGGCCCCTCGGGGGGAAACGGAGGTGACGGGGGAGACATATATATCCGCGCGGTCCCGGATGTAAACCTGCTTGCCCGCTACCGTGGTTCAAAGATTTTTGAGGCAGGAAGTGGTGGCGCCGGAGAAAATAGAAATAAGCACGGCCGTCGCGGGGATGATTTTATTGTCGATCTTCCGGTCGGCTCCTTGGTGCGCAACATGGACACAAGGGAGGAGTATGAACTCTTGACTCCCGGGGATATGAAACTCGTTTTGAAGGGTGGCCGCGGGGGAGCGGGGAATGCCGTTTTTAAATCTTCAGTCAACAGGACCCCCAAGCAATCAACTCCTGGAGCCAAAGGAGAGGAGGCGACACTGATGATAGAGTTGCGCCTCATAGCCGACGCGGGGCTTGTGGGCCTGCCGAACGCGGGTAAAACATCGCTCTTAAACGCCCTGACCGGTGCTGCGGGCAAAGTAGCGCCCTACGCGTTCACCACCCTTGACCCGAACTTGGGTGCTTTATACGGGCTCATTGTTGCCGACATTCCGGGGCTCATTGAAGGAGCGTCAACAGGAAAAGGCTTGGGATTTAAATTTTTACGGCACATCTCGCGCACCCGCATGCTTCTGCATTGTGTTTCGCTTGAATCAGAAAACCCGACGGCTGATTATGAGGTGGTCCGGCGAGAACTCTCGGAATTTGAAGGTGGAGTGCTTGCAAAGAAACCTGAAATTATCGTTTTGACAAAGTCGGACACCCGAGAGCCAAAGGATATTCAGAAAATAAAGAAACTTTTTGAAAAAGGAAAAAGCGGGGTCGAAGTGGTGTCGGTCCTCGACGACGCGGAGGTGAAACGCCTGCAGGACACGCTCGTCGCGACTTTGCGTTAATATACGTTAATATACTCTGTATGGCGATCTACCGGCCGACCCCAGTACCAGCGCTTCGCGCTGACTACGGGGCAGGCGATCGGTTTTAATCTATGAAATATATTCCAACAATAGGTCTTGAGATACATGCTGAATTGAAAACAAGGACAAAGATGTTTTGCGCGTGCCGGAACGACCCGGACGAGAAGCGACCAAACCTAAATATTTGTCCGGTGTGTATGGCGCATCCGGGCGCTCTCCCCGTCATTAACCGCGAGGCGGTCAAAAAGGTACTTCTCGTTGGGGCGGCACTGCAAGGTACCCTTGCCGACTACACGGAGTTTGACCGCAAGAACTATTTTTACCCCGACATCCCGAAGGGCTATCAAATTAGCCAGTACAAACATCCGCTCGTCTCAGGCGGAGAACTGTTGGGCGTACGTCTAACCCGCGTACATTTGGAGGAAGACACCGCGCGTTCGCAACACCCTTCGACAAGCTCAGGGCAAGCACCAATAAGTTTGATTGATTTTAACCGCGCCGGGGTGCCCTTGATGGAGCTGGTGACCGAGCCCGTGATTGAGAGCGCGGAGCAGGCGGGGGCATTCGCCCGCGAGCTCCAACTCCTCTTGCGCTATCTTAATGCAAGCGAGGCGAATATGGAGAAGGGGGAGATGCGCGTAGAGGCCAATGTCTCCGTTTCAGCAAGGTCGAACCTTGCTGAAACCGGCGAGGCCGGGCCTTTGGGAACGAAGGTTGAAGTAAAGAACCTCAATTCCTTCAGGAGTGTTGAGCGAGCGGTTGCTTTTGAGGTACAGCGTCAGAGCGAGCTCCTTGAGCGGGGAGAGGAGGTAGTGCAGGAGACCCGCGGGTGGGATGAACAAAAACAGGTGACTTTTTCCCAACGCAAAAAGGAGTCTTCCCACGACTACCGCTACTTCCCGGACCCCGATTTGCCTTCGCTCTTGCTTTCTGAAATCCCGGAATTTTCAAAAGAAGTGCTCGCCAAAGAACTGCCGGAACTTCCGTGGCAGAAGCGAGATCGATATCTTAAACTAGGATTTAAGCTTGAAGATGCCGAATTTTTCGTAAACGAACCTCAATTTGTGAAAACTCTTCTCGACGGCGTAATCGAGAAAACTCAAAGTGATTTGGATATACTACGACTAGCCTCTAACTATATTCTCTCTGATTTGCGAGGATACTCTACTGATTTAAATATGCCGGGTTCGATTGAAAATATTAATCCAGAGACTTTTGTTATGCTCATGCAAATGATTAAGACTTCAAATGTTTCTTCTCGCGGAGCAAAAGAGATTCTTGCTGAAATGTACAAGAGTGGAGGAAATCCAGAAACAATTGCAAAAGAAAAAGATCTATTACAGCAAAGTGACGAAGGCGCACTCAAAACAATTGCACAAAAAATAATTGATGCCAACCCCAAGGTTGTTGCAGACTATAGGGCAGGCAAACAGGCGGCCCTCCAGTTTCTAATAGGGCAGGGGATGAAAGAGAGCAAGGGTTCGGCAAACCCAGAAGCTCTGCGAGAAGAGATGTTGAAGAAACTCCGCTAGACGAGTATACTCATCCGCATGGATGAGCTCATGATCTCGGGCAGGCGGTTTCTCTCGTCTCTTCGTGCCGCGCGAGAACACGGCTATCATAGCGACTATATCGGACAGCTCATTCGCGGCGGAAAAGTAAAGGGACAAAAAGTCGGCCGCGCGTGGTATGTGGATGCGGAGTCGCTAACGACCTATCTCGGCAAAGAGAGCTTACCGTATTTGAAAGAGGAAACACAACCGCTTCCCGAAAAAAAAGAAATAGAAATTATTCCAGAGATTGCGTCTTTGGCTATTGCCGAAGAAGTGAAAGTTCAAAACGTACAACCTGTTGTTGAGGAAGTACAAGAGATCCCAAAGCAAGCAACGAGAGAAGAAGATCCGGAGGAGCACCGGGTACAGATTACAAAAGTTGGAAATACTCTGGAGCCCACAATCCGGATTTCAATTGTAAAAGAAGAAAAAAAGAAAGGGCTCACCTATATCACCGACGACGCTCCTCTTCTCCCCGAGATACGCAAACGGCAAAGCGTTTCTCGCCTGCCCGAACGTATCGTTTCGGTACGGGTGGGGCAGTCCGAATTGTCGGAGGAACCTCCTGCTCGGGAGACAACAAAAAAGAATGTTGAAACGCAGCCTGATTTTTTTAGGCGGGGATTAGCGCTCACCGGAATAGGGGTTTTGGTGTTGGTTCTTATCACTGCCCTCTCGTCTCTCTTCGTCTCTAACCTCTCGGTTGGAGAGCGGGAGACGGCAAGTATTGAATTTTCGTTTCCGCACTAGATTTGGCGTCATTTTTTTGAATCGTCAAGTATATAGATTTTTAATGTGAAAATCTAAGAGGCAATCTTCCCGAGATTTTGTTTTTGAACCGAAATGACTTTATGTATCAAAGCAATATCGGCTATCGACACTAAAAGCAATTTTACCTTTGCTATTAAGGTTAAACATAACTCCCGAGATTTTTTCAGCCGAAATAGCTTTTTGTAGCAAGGTACTATTAGCTGCCAATATTTGAAAGAAATAGTCCTTCATGCTTTTAAAGCAAAGATCTTTACCACAAGGTTCTCTAGCCACTCCTTGTCCGGCTTCCTCTCTATTACCAAAACCATATTAGGAAGTCGCACATAGAGCGCGAATTGGCCCATAAGGCTTTTTAGTAGTGTCTTACTGAAGATGCCTCTTAGGTCGGGCCCTTTGGGCTATAGGTGGGTTGAGGCAAAAGAACATGAGAAGAAACTGAAGGCAAAAGCTTTGTAAACCTTCAGAAAAAATCAGCCGAGATTTGCCGATATTCCTTTTTATATAAGCGTATCTCGGGAACACGACGTAGCTGTAAAAAATTGAACAAGCTTTAAGAAATTCCTTCCAAAAATCCAAAGATCTCTTTTCCATAACCCACACACCCTCCGAAATGGGTGCCGGTAAAAGTTCTTGTGGATAAAGGGGATATCCACAGCTGGAGCCCATGAGGCATTAACAGTCAGAGCCCCCTTTAGATTACAATAGAGAACACAGGGCGACAGCTCGCACGCGAGCTGTCGCCTTTCTGTATTTTAAAATAGCCGAACTCTCTGCACCAGTAATAGTTTTGTCGGCAATCGCAAAACGAAACAAAAAACGAAATGGCAGCAGCAAAAAAAATCATTACGCATAATGGAGTGCCGATGCTTCCCGCCCGTAAGGCGGCGAAGCGCCTCCTGTGTGCTCCGGACTATGTCGGTAAACTCTGCCGTGAAGGCAAGCTTGAGTGCACTCGCGAGGGAGGCGCATGGTTTATCTCTGAAGCATCACTCTATGCGTTTGAAAAGACACGGGGAGAAGCCAAGACGCAACGGGGTCGGGAGCTTGCCTCACAACGCCGCAAAGAGCAGGAGGCATACCGCAAAGCTCTCGGACTCCCGGAGACACCGGTAAAAGTTTCCGAAAGTACCGCAACAGCTGTCCCCTCGCATTTCTTGCAAATACTTCGGACGACGCGAGGCAGAAACGCTGCCGTGGCTCTCGCGGCCTTTCTCTTGATTGCAACCGCGGGACTTTCCAATGCGGTGCTCTCCCGAAGCAGCGAACAGCTCTCTGCAAAAAACGAACTCACCGCCGCACTCGCCCAAGTGCCCTCGCCCTTTTTCTCAACACCGGTCGTAGCACTCTCTTTTGAAAAATCTGAAGATGGCGCCGCAGGATTCCTCTCGCGGATCGCGGCGTTCCTCTTCGGGGTGCCGGAAAATAAATACGCACAGACTCCCCCGCCTCCTTCCGCGCAAAGCACGACCACGATTCAGCAAGTCACGCACAACTACCCTGTCATTGAACGTACCTTCGAGCGTATCGCTTCGGGCGAGTCCGTTTCCCCGGAAGTATTCGTCACCATGCTCTCTGAACTCAACCGCTCCCTGCGCGCAGAGATTCATCGCGTCGTCAATCTGACACTCGATCATGATTCAAATTCCTCCGGCGGTTTGACGGTGATCACCGACGCTGACGTTCCCGACGATCTGACCGCCAGCAATTATCTTCCGCTTTCGGGCGGCACACTCGCAGGCGCGCTCCTCAACTCCTCGACTGCAACCTCAACGTTTACCGGAGGATTCGCCGCAGAACGCTTCAACACACTTTCCACCTCAACACTTGCCGGTATCACCATCACTAACCTTGATTGCAGTGCGTTCGGCAACGACGGCAAACTCACAACCGACGCCGACGGTAACGTTATCTGTGCCGGCGACATTTCCGGCTCCGGCTCCGGCACTCCCGGCGGCTCTTCGGGAGACGTGCAGTACAACGACGGTGCCGGCGGATTTGCCGCAGAAGTAGCCTTTGACTACAACGCAACTGCCGACCGCCTGACCCTTCTCTACGCCTCCACAACCGGCATCACGGCGGACTATGCTTCTACCACCAACCTCACCATCTCGAGCGTCCCCTCATCGGTACTCTCCACCAATGCCTCGGGTGCGGTGCAAGCAACCACTATCACAAGCCCCCTTCTCTTCTCCGCAGGCACTCTTTCAATCCAACAATCTAATTCAACGCAGAGCGGCTATCTCTCAAACACCGACTGGAGCACCTTCAACAACAAAATATCCTCGACCTCGATTGACACCGAAACGGAACTGGAAACGTTCTTGACCGACGTCACCAATGTTTTCACCAACAACGACACTATCGGTGTTGTAAACGGCGGCACCGGCCTCTCAACGGTCGCCGATGGTCAGTTGCTCTTTGGCTCCGGTTCTACCGCACTCTCGACACTTGCCACCACGTCAGG
>Ga0209542_10014923_pt1 | contig 13133 bp, 6 predicted proteins | sample RifCSPhighO2_01_FD_184028 | JGI IMG/M metagenome (GOLD analysis project Ga0209542, IMG submission 184028) | Soil microbial communities from Rifle, Colorado - Rifle CSP2_plank highO2_0.1 (SPAdes) (version 2) | ecosystem: Environmental > Terrestrial > Deep subsurface > Rock core/Sediment ... | reverse complement strand
CCGTCGGTATGATCGCCGACCAGCCCGTTGCCGAGCCACAGCAGCCGCTCGATGCCGAGCGACTGGTGCAACCGCGCCGCGATATCCTCGCGCGTCAGCGACGGGTTGCGGTTGCTGTTGAGCAGGCATTCTTCGGTGGTGACGCACAGGCCCGCGCCGTCGACGTCGATGCCGCCGCCTTCGAGCACCCAGTCGAGGTGCTGCGTCGGCAGGTCCGCGTGCGCGGCCAGGATCGCCCCGATCTCACGGTCGCCGGGCATCACGAACTTGTTGCCCCACCAGTTGAAGTCGAAATTGCGCGCCTCGCGCTGGGTGCCGGTGCCGACGATGATTGGGCCGGTGTCGCGCAGCCAGATATCGCCGAAGGGGGCGACGAACAACTGCACGCCCTCATCGACGAGCGCCTCGGCGATATCGGCATTGTCATGGTCGCGGACGAGAAGATGCACTTTTTCGCCGCGCCCGCCGTCATGGACGGCGTTGGCGAAAGCGGCGACATCGCGCCGCGCCGCGTCGATCTGCCCCGCCCATTCCTCGGCCATATGGGGAAAGCCGATCCAGACGGCGTCGTGGGGCGCCCATTCGGCGGGCATGCGCAATGTCATCGCGTGAAGGTCCTCTGCCTCGATGCCGATGGCATCGACCGTGTCATCCAGAACGCAGCAATCCAGAACGGCCTCTGCCATTCTGGATTGCCGGAACTTGAAGCCCCCCGCAACCGCGGAGGAGCGGTTGTCGTCGTTACTTGCCGGCGCGCGACTTGTCGCGGGCGGCGCGGAATTCGTCGCCCTCGACCCAGTTCGGCCAGGCGTCGGTCATCGCGAGCATCCGCCCTGCGGCATAATAGAGGCGCAGGTCCGACATCATGCCGTCCCAGTTGGTGATCGCCTCATATTCGTCGCCCGGCGCGTGATAGCGGTTCTTTTCATAGTCTTCGGAGGCCTTCTTGCCCGCCTCGACCCCGCCGACGACCAGGTCGTCGCCGCTGCCGAAGTTGAACATCGGGACGCCGAGCTTGGCGAAGCTGAAATGGTCCGACCGGTAATAGAAACCCTTTTCGGGGGTCGGTTCGGCCTTGATCACGCGATTGCTCATCTTGGCGAGCTTTTCGACATAGGCGTCGAGTTCGGACTTGCCGCCACCGACGACGACGATATCCTTCGTCGGGCCGACCGCGTTGAGCGCGTCCATATTCACCCCGCCGACGGTCTGGGCGAGCGGGAAGATCGGGTTTTCGGCGTAGAATTTCGAGCCGAGCAGGCCCGATTCCTCGGCCGTGACCGCGAGGAACACGATGCTCCGGTCGGGCGCGCCGGCGGTCTTGAACGCCTGCGCCAGCGTCACCAGACCGGCGATGCCGCTCGCATTGTCGACGGCGCCGTTGCAGATGTCGTCGCCCGCGACCGGGGTGCAGCGACCCAGATGATCCCAATGGCCGGTGTAGAGCACATATTCGTCGGGTCGCTTGGCGCCCGGCAGCACGCCGATGACGTTCCGCGACATCTTCTTGGCGATCTGGTTGTCGAAGGAGAAGTTCGCCTTCACGCCGGTCAGCGCGACGGACTTGAAGCCCTTGACCTTCGCCGCGTCGCGCAGCTTGTCGAAATCCTGGCCCGCGCTCGCAAAGAGTTCCTTGGCCTTGGCAAGCTGGATCCAGCCGTTGGCGACGGTCTGGCTGGCGCCGCCGTCCTTGCTCTCGGCGAGATATTGGGTGCCGGTGTTGCTCGATTCGACGACGTTCCAGCCATAGGCGGCGGGTTCGGTATCGTGGACGATCAGCACCGCCGCGGCGCCCTGCCGCGCGGCTTCCTCATATTTATACGACCAGCGGCCATAATAGGTCATCGCGCGGCCGTTGAATTCGCCCTTGGCTTCCTTGGTCTGCCAGTCGGGATCGTTGACGAGGACGACGACGGTCTTGCCCTTCACATCAAGCCCGGCATAGTCGTTCCAGCCCTTTTCGGGGGCGTTGATGCCATAACCGACGAAGACGACATCGCTGTCCTTGATCGCGGTCTTGGGCGTCACGCGATAGCTGAACGCGACATAGTCTTTTGCATATTGCGCGGTCACCGGGGTCTTGCCGCCGGTGAAGGTCAGCGGCGTCGCGTTCTGCGCGGTGATCTCGACCAGCGGGACGTCCTGCGTCCATTGGCCGTTGTTGCCGGGCTTCAGGCCCGCTTCCTCATATTTCTTGATGATATAGGCGACGGTCTTTTCCTCGCCCGGCGTCCCCGGCGCGCGACCTTCATAGGCGTCGGACGACAATTCCTTGGTCACGTCCTGAAGTGTCTTCAGCGACAGTTCGGGGATCTGGACGTCGGGGATGGCGGTGGCGGCGGTATCGGTTGCCGTCTTGTCGCCGCCGCCGCACGCGGCAAGCGACAGAAGGGCCGCGAAGGCCGCGGCGGATCGGGGGGAACGCAGCATGGAATGTCCTTGGATAGTTTCGTTTGCGACGAGCGGGCTTGTGCCAGCCGGGGCAGGGGGATGCAAGGGCGGGGGCGAGGAGAGCGCGTTGGGCGTGGTCTTCTAATAGCGTGTTTTGGATGCGCTATGGTGATGGCGACCGTTCGATGGATGATCTAGATTGGCCGATTGCTGAAAGGCAGCTTTTGATCAGAGGCAGTCCTTCATGTCAGCGTGGTGAACGTTCGGTCTTGCAGGTGGGCGTAGTAGACTAGATGCAATTGTGGCCGGGGGAGTAAGAGATGCCCAAATCGCGGGGGCGAAAGTCCAAAAAAAGGGTCGCAGCGCGATCTCTCGGTGATCCGAACAAGATGGTGTTTCGGAAAATGGATCTCGGTTTCGGGGACCGTCACGATGAGTTTAAGCAGGCCATCCTTGAATCCGCTCGCAAGGATGTTGAGAATTATCCGGCGCTTTTCGATCAGTTATTCGATGTTTTGAAAGAGCGTATGCCGGAGGGCGTCGTATCGACCTTCGGGTTTTACGGCACCCGCGCGGCTATAGACGATAAGGGTGAAACCCGTACGCTGACCAAAGGTATTGAACAGCATCACATTGAGTTGCTCCAAGGCATAGCCCTTATGTTGCTAGTCGCCCAATGGGGCCAGGCGCCATCCACGGCGGAAGTGATGCAGACCGTGTTCGATATCATGCCGCAAATATCCGATACGATCTTCAAGCGCCGACTTATCGCCGAGGCAGACGAAGCGGATGACTGCCAACGGGCGCTTATGGAGCTTCAGGAGAAAATTAGGCTTCACACTCAGGCCGTCAGAAACTGGGGTTATTTCAGCGAGGTCAAATTGATTTGCCGCGAGTTGTACGCCCCGCTGGATGCCAAGCTAGAAGCGGCTGCGGGCTACACCTTCAGCGATATTCTCGACGTGTCTGAGACCATCGTGACGACGATCGAGCAGCGCGGTAACGACTTTATGGACGCTTTAAGGCGCGTGCTGAGCGCGCGCGACGGCAAGAGTTTGGTTGAGCGCTATTTCCACGAATTCCCTGATCTCGTCGGCACTCCTGAGGAATTGTTCGCGGTTATACCTGAAGGAACATCGCGCGAAGGCATTATGGGCTTCCTCATGTCGCATGCCGACCTGCGGCATTCAGAGTATATGTCCGTTGCTACCGCAGAGTTGGCCGCGTTAATTGGTAAGGAGGAAGAACGGGTCGATCGCATTCTGCGCATGCTCTCGATTGAACCGGGAGAACTCGCTGACCGGAACATCGAACACCTGTTTCTTTCGAATCCGGTATGGGCCCGCCCTGGGGTTCATCTAGGCGGCGCGTACCTTTTCGTCATGCCGCAAGCCATATTCAGCCACATCAATGAAATCATGTGGAACGTTGCGACCTCTGCGAAGATCGAAAACGATTTGTCGGATCGTCGCGCGACCTATCTCGAGGACAAGGCGGAATCGGTGATCCAATCAGTCCTGCCCACGGCAAGGATCACCAAAAATGCAAAATGGATGGTCGGCGTTCAACAGTTCGAAACGGATATCATCGCCGTTGTCGACAAGACGGTGTTTCTAGCCGAAGCGAAATCACATAGATTGACGCCTCAGGGTTTGCGCGGCGCGCCCGACCGTCTCAAACGCCATCTGAACGAGATGGTAATTGCACCCTCCATTCAATCCGAACGTCTGGCCGGGCACATCGTCGCAGCGCGCGCGGGCGATTCGGACAACCTCGTAATTACGCAGTCTCTCGGTCTCGATGCAGAAAAAGTTGATCAGATTATCCGGATATCGCTGACCCTCGACGACCTGTCCGTTCTAAGCTCATCGGAAGAAGAGCTAGCGAAGGTCGGACTCATACCCGACGGCCACAGTTTGGCCCCGGCAATGCATATCGCCGACCTGTGCTGCATTGCCGATATCCTCAATGAGGAAATCCCATTCCTCCATTATTTTTCGGAGCGCTTCCACTTCCAAAAGCACTTCAAAATCTTTGGAGACGAGCTGGATTTTCTCGGCGTCTACCTCTCGGGTCGCGTCCGTCAAGGTGGTGTAATTTCGGCTGTGGCCGTGGGCCATCGTCAGGCGGCTTTGGCGGTGATGTGTAGGGGCTGATTTTCCTCCTCGATCATGGGTTGGTTGAGTTCGGCCATGCCTTCGATCTGCATGTATCGGTGCTGGAGCTGCCACTCGTCGTTCTGCTCCATCAGCACAGCCCCGACGAGGCGGATGATGCTGTCTTCGTTCGGGAAGATTCCGACGACGTCGGCGCGGCGCTTGACCTCCTTGTTGAGCCGCTCGAGCGGATTGGTTGAGTGTAACTTCGTGCGGTGCTGGGTGGGGAAGCCGGTGTAGGCGAGCACGTCGGTTTCGGCCTCGTCCATGCAGGCGCCGAGCTTGGGCCAACGGGTGCGCAACTGGTCGGCGACCTGTCGCCAGACCTGCGTTGCGCTTTTCTGATCGGGCTGCAGGAAGACCTGGCGGATCGCGGCGGCGACGACAGTGTTCTGGCCCTTGGGCACATAGGACAGGGCATTGCGCATGAAGTGCACCCGGCAGCGCTGCCAGGTGGCGCCCATGACGCGGGTGATCGCGCCCTTGAGGCCCTCGTGAGCATCGGAGATGACCAGCTTCACGCCGGTAAGACCGCGCCGAACAAGGTCCTTCAGGAAGTCGGACCAGAAGACCTCCGCTTCCGAGGGGCCGATATGCAGGCCGACGATCTCGCGCCGGCCCTCGGTGTTGACGGCCATGGCGATTATTGCGGCAACGCTGATGATCCGCCCGCCTTCGCGTACCTTGAGATAGGTGGCATCGAGCCAGAGATACGGCCATTCGCCGGTGAGCGGGCGTTTCAGAAAGGCATGGACGCGCTCGTCAATGTCCTTGCAAAGCTTGGAGACGGTGGACTTGGAGATGCCGGTCATGCCCATGGCCTGGACGAGTTCATCGACCCGCCGGGTGCTGACCCCGCCGATCCACGCTTCCTGGATCACCGCAACCAGCGCTTTCTCGACCATCTTGCGGGGCTCAAGGAAGCCCGGAAAATAGGACCCAGCACGCAGCTTGGGGATTTTCAGGTTCAGCGTGCCTACCCGGGTATCCAGCGAACGGTCGCGATAGCCGTTGCGCCAGGTCGCGCGCTCGCTGCTGCGTTCGTGGCGACCCGCGCCGATCAGGCCATCAACGTCGGCCTCCATGATCAGCTGCAGCACGTTCTCGGCGATGGTGCGCAAAAAATCCGGTTGGCCGCCCTTTGCAGCCAGCTCTTCGATCAGTAATCTGTCCTCGGTCATCGGGAACTCCTCTTCGTCACGGTTGAAGTGTGCAAACTCCACCATAACGATGAACCCGGTGGCCACCAGCGACGCCGCATTCCGGGGTGGGGCATGCCCCACCCCGGAATACACCATCGCCTACACCGGAAATTACACCACGAGCGCGGACGCTAACCCGGGGGGAGAGGACGATGCCCAGCACGGCTGGCTACAATATATCGCGCTCGCGCCGGACCGATGAGGTTCGGCGCTCGTAGTCACACGTCTGGACACATCCCCTCCCAATTGAGTGATGCAATTGGGCGATCCGCGACGCGGATCGAAAAAGGGAGGCTATATATGAAGTTCAAGGCACTGATCGGCACCTCGATCCTTGCGATGTCGGTGGCGAGCCCGGCGTTCGCGCAGAACGCGGCGGACGAGACCGAACGCGACGCATTCGGCGGCGAAATCGTCGTGACCGCGCAGCGCCAGTCCGAACGCCTGCAGGACGTTCCCATCGCGGTCAGCGCCTTTTCGACCGAAGCGCTCGAGGCGCAGCAGATCAAGACGCCATCGGATCTTCAGCTGACGCTGCCCAACGTCACCTTCACCAAGACCAACTTCACCGGCGCGAGCTTTACCATCCGCGGCATCGGCGACCTTTGCGTCGGCACGACCTGCGACAGCGCGACCGCGATCCACCTGAACGGCGACCCGCTCTTCTCGACCCGCCTGTTCGAAACCGAATTCTTCGACCTCGAGCGCATCGAAGTGCTGCGCGGGCCGCAGGGCACGCTGTTCGGCCGCAACGCGACCTCGGGCGTGGTCAACGTCATCACCGCCAAGCCCAAGCTCGGCGCGTTCGAAGCCGCCGCCGAAGCCGAGTACGGCAATTATGATTCGATGAAGGGCAAGGCGATGGTGAATATTCCCATCGGCGACACCCTGGCACTGCGCGTCGCGGGCATCTACCTCAATCGCGACGGCTATACCAAGAACACGTTCCTCAATACCCGCATCGACGACCGCGACCTGTATTCGGTGCGCGGTTCGATCCGCTGGGAGCCGACCCCGGATACCACGGTCGATTTCCTCGCCTCCTATTTCCACGAACGCGACAAGCGCACCCGCATCCAGAAACAGCAGTGCCAGCGCGACCCGACCGGCATCCTCGGCTGTTTGAACACCCGCCGCGACAATTCGCCGTTCAACGGCAATGCGACCTTTACCGCCGCGCTGACGTCGAGGGAATTCCTCGCGACCCAGGGTATCCCCACGGCGTTCGCACTCGGCAGCCTCTATGGCCCCGACGTCTATGCCAACACGACGATCCCCGCCGATTCACGTACCGTGAATACCGCCTTCACCCCGCAATATTTCACCAGCGAACTGACGCTGCAGGGCGAGATCGAGCATAATTTCGGGCCGGTCTCGCTGCAGGTTTCGGGCCAGTACCAAAAGGTCAAGCTCGACTCGATGCAGGACTATAACAGCAACGTCGGCAATCGGGCCCTGTATGCGGGCGGCCTGAACACGCTGGCCTTCTTTGCCGCCAATGGCATCCCGACCGGTCTACCGGCACCCTTTCCCGCCTTTGTTCCCGGTTCGGCCGCCTATTTCGCGCCGGTCGCCGCCGCGATCATTCCGCAGGGTCCGAACGGCCCGCTCTGCACCTCGCTGCCCGAGGAAACCGGCTTCGGCTCGTTCGGCGGCAACAAGATCTGCGACGCGACGTCGCTGCAGTTCGACCGGTCGAACCAGTATAATACGAGCTGGTCGGGCGAAGCGATCTTGAGCAGCGACCTCGACGGTCCGTTCAACTTCCTCGTCGGCGGCATCTATGCCGATTACCACCTGACCGAGAACAGCTATTATGTGAACGCCTTCCCGATCGACTATCTGACCGGCGTTCTCGGCGCGTTCAACAGCTTCGCCAATGGCCTGCCGCCGTCGTTCCTCGCAACGCCGTTCTTCCGCAACAACACCGACGACCTGAAGATCAAATCCTATGGCATCTTCGGCGAGGCCTATTTCGAGTTCAACGACCGGCTGAAACTGACCGCGGGTCTGCGCTACAACAACGACAAGAAGGCGGTGACGGCGCGCTCGACCCTCGCCAGCTTCCTGACGCCGTTCGGCCAGACCGGCGATGTGTTCGGTTCGCCCTTCGTCGGTTCGTTCGACGCCGATCCCGGCACGCCGGGCAACCAGATCATCCAGGCGCGCAGCGTGAAGTTCAACAAGCTGACCGGACGCGCGGTCCTCGACTTCAAGGTCACCGAGGATAATCTGATCTACGCCTCCTATTCGCGGGGCTATAAATCGGGTGGCATCAACCCGCCGCTGCAGCCGATCTTCGCGGTGCCCGAAAGCTTCAAGCCCGAACAGGTCGACGCGTTCGAAATCGGTTCGAAGAACACCTTCGGCAACGGCGCGCTGCAGCTGAACCTCACCGCCTTCTACTACAAGTACAAGGATCTTCAGCTCAGCAAGATCGTCGCCCGTACCGCGGTCAACGACAATATCAACGCCAATATCTGGGGCTTCGAGGCCGAAGGCATCGTCCGTCCCGATCCGAACCTCGTCATCAACCTGGGCTTCAGCTATCTGAACACCAAAGTGTCTGGCGACGAGTTCAGCAGCAACCCGCGTGACTTTGGCGGCGGCCGTGCCGATGCGGTGATCGTCAAGGACATCACCAATGCCGCGAACTGCGCCGTCGCGTCCACATCGGGGAATGTCGCGGGAATCAATGCGTTCGTGAATCAGGTGAACAATCTGATCAACACCAACCCGGACATCAATCCCGATCCGGCGGTTACCACGCGCGTCATCCCCGGCATCCAGCCCGGCGCCGGATTGCGCGGAACAACGCCCTTCCCGTCCGACGGTGGCATTGCCTCGACCGGCGCATTCGGCATTTGCGGTGTTCTGAGCGCCGCAGCACAGGGCGCCTTCGCTCCGCTGGGTCTCAACCCGGCGAACTTCGGCGGTGTCGAATATTTCTCGGCCGGCATCCCCGTCAACCTCAAGGGCAACAAGTTGCCGCAGGCGCCGAACTATAAATTCTCGGCGGGCGTCCAGTACACCATCAACTTCGGGGACGGCATGTCGCTCGTTCCGCGCGTCGACCTCGCCTACACCGGCGACAGCTATGGCAGCATCTTCAACGGCAGCGTGAACAAGATCAAAGGCTATGCTCAGGTCAACGCCCAGATGCAGCTGAACGGTACCGACGACAAATGGTATGTGAAGGGGTTCATCCAGAACCTGTTCAACTCGTCGAGCGTCACGGGCCTGTACATCACCGACCAGTCGTCGGGTAACTACACCAACATCTTCACCCTCGAACCGCGCCGCTACGGCATCGCGGCGGGCGTGAAGTTCTAAAGCTCGACGGCGGCAACGCCCAAAAGAAAACCCGGCCTCTCGGCGGAGAGGCCGGGTTTTTCTATGCCCGAAATCCGGGGACCCGATAGCGGGGGGCAGGCGCGCCGCCCCTCGCTATCCCGATCCTCAGAATTTGAAGCGAACGACACCGCCATAGGTGCGCGGCTGGTTCGGATAGCCCGAAACGCTGCCCGACTGCGCAACCGCGGGGAAGATCGTCGTCAGATAGGTCGCGTTGGTGAGGTTGCGGCCCCACACGCCGACTTCGACGCCATTGGTCAGCGCGACGGTGAACGACGCGTTGAGCTGGTTGACTTCGCGCTTCAGATTCTGCGCGACGCTGGCCGGGAAACCGGTCAGGCCCTCGACGATCTGCACCGGGCTCTCATAATGATAGTCGACGTGCAGGATCGCGCGCGTACCGCCCGCGAATTCATGCGTGTAGGTACCGCCCGCCGACACCGTCAGCGCCGGGATGCCCGCGGGCGTGCTGCCCGAGATATCGCCGAACGCCGAATTGATGAAGCTGTCGTACTTCGGATCGAGATAGGTGAGCGCCATCGTCAGGTTCAGGCCCTCGACCGGGCGGACCGAGCCGTCGAACTCGACGCCGAAGGTCGACTGCTTGCCCGCATTGGCGAGGGCGAAGCCGGTCCCGGTGAAGATGTTCGACTGGAAGCCCTTGATCGACTGCTTGAACACCGCGAGGTTCAGCGACGCGACCGACCAGTTGGCCTTGAGGCCCGCTTCATAAACGGTCGATTCTTCCGGCGCCGCGAAACGCGAACCCGAGGTGAGGTTCACCGTGCCCAGACCGCCGCTGATGATCGCCGGCAGGTCGCTGGCGAGCGGGCGGCTGTCGCGCGACAGGTTCACCGAGCTCGCCTTGAAGCCCGTCGCATAGGTCGCATAGAGGTTGACCGTGTCGGTCAGCTCATACGACGCGCGGACGCTGTAGGCGAGATCGCTGTCGTTGGTCTTGCCGGGTTCGACCGCGTTGGGCAGGTTCAGGAACGGCGGCAGGAACTGGAACGCCTTCAACCCGTTGAGCGGGTTCGCCGCCGGGTTGTTCTGATTGGCGTTGGCATTGGCCTGCGCACCGGCCGAGAAGGCCGCGAAGGCGCCAGGGTTGGTGCCCGCGAACGCACCGATCTCGGCCGCCGTGGCCGGACGGCCAAGGCCAAGACCCTGGGGACCGCCGACGAGCTGGGCGAGACCACCCTGGAACAGCAACGTATTGCGGAACGGCGCATAGGCCGCCGCGTCGAGGTTGATGCCCGAGAAGACATCGCTGCTGACGACGTCGGTCGCAAAGCGCTTCTTGTCCTTGGTGTAGTTCGCGCCGACGGTGAGGGTCAGGCGATCGGTGACGTCGAAATCGACCGTGCCGAAGATCGACATGGCTTCATTCTTCAGGCGATAGGCTTCGTCGAGCCCGGTGCCGGTCTTGAAGAAGGTCCCGGCATATTTCGCCGGATTGCCTTCGAGCGCGCCGAGCGTGCCCTCGAGCAGCGCGACGTTGAGGGCGTTGCCGCTCGCCGCGCGGATCAGCGCATCGCCATAGGGACGGAACTGGGTGCCGAACTTGATCGCGCTCTGCTGGTCGATCTTCTCGTTGAAATAATAGCCGCCGAGCAGGAAGTTGAGCGGGCCGTCGAAGTCGGACGTCACGCGGAATTCCTGCGTGAAGGTGTCGATGTCGACATAATCGCTCTTCTCGCCGATCAGGTCGGCGCCGGTGAAATCCGAATCCTGATTGGTGTCGGCGCGAACCTGGCGATAGGCGGTGATCGAGGTCAGCGCGAGATTGCCGAGGTCGTAATCGATCTGGGCCGAACCGCCGTAGTTCTTGATTTTGTTCGACGACAGGAAGTTGTTGTACACATTGTACGAGAAGGGATTGTTCGCGTCGACGCTGGGGCCGCCCGCCAGCGCGTTGGTGATCGCGACGGTCGGGCCGGCGATGACGTTGCCGGCGATGCAGCAATTTTCGTCGATCTTGTCATAATCGCCGATCAGGCGGATCGACAGCGCATCGGTCGGTTCGAACAGCAACTGGCCGCGCACGCCGTAACGGTTGCGGTCGTTGACGTCGGTGCCGAGCTTCAGGTCCTGGGCATAGCCGTCGCGGCGGTTGTAGTTGCCGCCGATCGAGAAGGCGATCGTGTCGGTGATCGGGCCGGTGACATTGCCCTTCACGGTGATCGCGTCATAATTGCCATAGGTGGCTTCGGCGCTGCCGCCGAATTTGAACTGCGGCTTTTGCGTCACGATGCTGATGACGCCCGCCGAGGCGTTCTTGCCGAACAGGGTCGACTGCGGACCGCGCAGCACTTCGATGCGCTCGACGGCGGGAAGGTCGCCGATCTGGGCGGCCGAGCGCGAGCGATAGACGCCGTCGATGAAGACGCCGACCGACGGTTCGATCCCGGCATTGTTCGCGCCGTTGCCGAAACCGCGGATGATGAAGTTGGTGTTCGCGCTCGACTGGAGCTGCGACACGCGCAGGCTCGGCACCGCCGACTGCAGGTCGATGAGGTCGCGGATCTGCGAACGCTCGAGGTCGGCGGCCGAGGTCACCGAAACGGCGACGGGCGTGTCCTGCAGCGTCTGCGAGCGCTTGGTCGCGGTGACGATGATCTCGTTGCCATAATCGACGGTTTCGGTCGTCGTGTCGGCGGCCGGGGCGGCGTCCTGGGCAAAGGCGAAGGCAGGGGTGGTTGCGGCGCACAGCATGGTGGCGCCCAACAGGATGTTGCGCAAGGTCATGAGGTCTCTCTCTCCAACCCGCCGGAACGCGGCCCATGGGCCAAAGGAGGGGATGCTCCAGCGGGAACTGGCGGCTCTAGCCGCCCGGTTCGCCGCGTCAACGGGGCGGCGTTATCACATGACTGATTTTCCGGGGTTAAGTGACCAAAAAGCAACAGTTTGCACCGCACCATGACGGGTCAAGTCAGGCCATGGCATCGCCACAATAGGCCATCTCTTAACCTTGCCCCTTTAGGGTGACGCTACTGCGAGCGAGGAGATCATGATGCAAGCTACACATAGGAGCATGCCCCCCGGGATCGCCGCGGCGGCCGCGCTGGCGATCGCGGCATCCGCTGCCGCACAACCCGCAGTCCCCGACGTTCCGATCGCCCTCGTGAACGGATTCCACAGCGGCGGCCATATCGAAGACTATGTCGCGCGGGTGGTCGGCGAGCTTCGCCAGGCGGATCGGGCCGGCGACGGCCTCGACCAGGGCGACATCGACTTCGCCATGGCACGGCGCGCGGCGGTTCAGCGCGCCGGGCCGATCCAGCGAATCCTGCCGATGGACCTCGACGGCGACTTCCGGATCACCCGCGACGAAATCGGGATGAGCACGAGCGCCGATTCCGGCACGCCCGACGATCAAACCGCGCGCGATCGCCGCATCGAGCATCATCTCCAGCAATATGACATCGACGGCAATGGCGTCATTACCCTGCCCGAAGCCGCCGCGACCGCGCGCCAGCAGGCATGGGACTATCGGCTCGTCGCGCTGCTCGCGACCGATCCCGACGGCGACGGCCGGCTGACCGCCGCCGAACTGACCGTTTTGGCGGAAAAGGCATTCCGCGCCGTCGATGCCGATGGCGACGGCACCACATCGGAGCCGGAACTTGCGGCGATCCGGGGCCGGATACGCGAAAGCCAGATGACCTGGCAGGCCGAAATCTGCCAATTACCAGCCGTGCCCGCCGCTGCGAGGCTGATCGCCTATGGCGGCTATGAGAGCCGGACGATCTCGCCCGTCCAGATCGAGAGCAATGACAAGCGGGAGAAGACGCGGCTGGTCGAGGTGACGATCGAGCCGGGCGGGCAACCGCTCTATCTGGTGCTGACATCCTATGAAACGACGCTCTGGCGCCTCACCGGCGCGACCGACCGGGTGAGCCATGTCGTGGCCTCCTCCTACCGCGCCGGGCGCGGATCCATATCGGCGGCGGGCGTCACCGGGGTGCCGGCGAGGAAAGTCACGATCTCGAAGGCGGGATGCCCCAATTATTTCAGCTCGACCACCGAA
>Ga0209542_10014921_pt1 | contig 13134 bp, 19 predicted proteins | sample RifCSPhighO2_01_FD_184028 | JGI IMG/M metagenome (GOLD analysis project Ga0209542, IMG submission 184028) | Soil microbial communities from Rifle, Colorado - Rifle CSP2_plank highO2_0.1 (SPAdes) (version 2) | ecosystem: Environmental > Terrestrial > Deep subsurface > Rock core/Sediment ... | reverse complement strand
TAGGAAAGTTATTGATATTGCCGAGGTCGAAGCTGGAAAAGGAATCGCGGGAATGGCAGTCAAAGAAAAGAAAGCAATCTTCATACGAAAAGTTAATATTGTCGGTCATCAAGAATTATGGAACGAATATAAAACAGATAATTTTATTTCTTACCCAATTGAATCAAATGGAAAAATTATCGGAGTTTTGAATTTGACTGATAAAAGAGATTCCAGGGGTTTTAGTGAAAAAGATGTTGAAGCGATTGCGCCGATTATTGAAAGAGTCAGATTTGTTTTAGAACAATGTATTGGCGAGAATAAATGTTTTATATAATAAAACTCTCATAAAATTATATAAAATTACTTCTCACTTCGTTCGAAAATTTATTGCGACTTCAAATCTGTAAGGCACCTACGGTTCCTTGACAATCAACCTCTCTTAAACTTGCAGATTTTTCCGTCGAGAAAAGATGATAACAACATATTTCGAAATTTCTGGATTAACAATTTCTTAGCGAAGAGCCTAATCTTAGCAAGGCCGAGTGTTTTGACTTTGACAAATTTATTATTAATAACAAAACGTGGGCACGAATAGGGGGAAGGTGGCGGGAATCAAAATCACGTTGGAAAAATGACCAAGAAATAAATTATTTTTAGACACGCTCGGTTTTGAAAGACTTTTTGTTGGTGATGAAGAAGAAGGATTATAATTGTATTTATAGAAAGCCTTAAAAAAGCTTTTTCATTAAATAAATTATGGTTAAGAAAAAGGGTGTGAAGAAGCCTGTGGCTAAATCTAGTGAAAAGGTTGTGAGTAAAGGCTTAGAATCTAGAAATAAATTACAAGGCATAGGTGGGTGGTTGCTTGTTTATTTGATATTTTTATGTATTAGTATACTTTCTAAGTTAAGCAGTTTGTCACAGATTGGAAATTACATAAGTTATCCGGGTTTTTATATTGGAGGGATAGTTCTTCTTATATTCTCAATATTGACTTTAATTTATATTATGAATAAATCAAAAAGAACTCCTACGTTAGTTATATCATTCCTATGGGCAAATGTTATTATTATTTTTGTTGAAGCATTATATATTACAAATAATTTGGATTTATATCTTGATGTAGTTTTGAAAGATGCCTTAGTGAAAGCGACTCAAAATCAACCATTACTTATGGAGACTTTTAAGTCTACTTTTGTATTTACATTGTTTTTAACAACGGTGTTGTTAGCAGTTTGGGCTTTAATTTGGACTTTATATTTTACAAAGTCTAAGAGAGTAAAAAATACTTTTGTTAAGTAATATATGAATCTTAATTACAATAATCCTTATATAAATTAACTACATATGAATGATATGTCTTACAGATTAGATATGGAAAAACGAGAGCATTTAATTATAAGAACTGTTGTTGTAATTTCTGTATGGGTTGTTTCTATGTTTCTTTGGAGTATTTGGCTTGAAGGAATTCTCGTTCCTATTACTGCCCTATTTACTTCATTAATATTTGAGTTGGTTGTTCATGTAGGTGCCGGATTAGCAAAAACATTATAAATCCTAATTTTTAATAATAACTATGGGAAAAGGAATTGTTGGTGTTTTGATTTTATTGATTATCATAGTTATTGCAGGATATTTTGTTATTAATATGTCTTCAGAAAATAAATCTCTTAAAACCAAAAACTTAAATGATGATTCTATGATAGAAAATGATGGTTTGAATTCTGGAGATTCTATGATGGACGATGGGACAATAGAAGAGGTTCCTATGAAAGAAGTTAGGGCGTTCGTTTTGACAGGACAAAATTTTAAATTTATGAAGGACGGTGTTGCTAATCCTGTATTGATGGTTAAAGAAGGGGATAAAGTAAGAATTGAATTCTCAAGTACAAGTGGATTCCATGATTGGAGTCTGGATGAATTTAATGCTGCTACAAGTCAAGTGAGTGACAATGATGGAATGACTTTTGTTGAGTTTACAGCCGATAAGAAGGGGACCTTTGAGTATTATTGCAGCGTTGGACAACACAGGGCTAATGGAATGAAAGGAATGTTTATAGTGGAGTAGATTCTAATTCATTAAATTTATAAAATAAAAAATTTATGAGATATGATGAATAATAAATTGATGTTAGGGGTTTTAATTTTCTTATTTGTAATTGGAATGGCATCATTTGTTAGACTGAATAAAACCAATTCTACAATTACATCTAATGTAATAAAAGAAAATATTTCACAATCTGGTAATAATAATGTCGAGATAAAGGCAAGTAATGTTATAGATAAGAATAAATTGTCTTCACATAATTCTGAGAGTGATTGTTGGGTTGCTTATGATGGGAAAGTTTATGATATTACCTCTTGGCTTCCAATTCATCCTGGAAGTGCCGGTGCAATAAGCCCATATTGTGGAACTTCAGATGAATTTACGGGGGCTTTTGAGAAAAAACATGGAACTAGTAAAGTTAAGAATTTAATGAAAGTTGGAGTTCTTATTGGTGATTTTGAAGTAAAGGGGAATTTAGTTTAATATGGATACATATTTATTTGATAAGTATTCTAAGCCTGTTTTAAGAATAGGGATGAGTTTAGTTTTTTTATATTTTGGATTTCAACAGGTAACTAATCCTGGAGATTGGGCCGGATTTGTTCCCAGATTTGTTCAAGGTTTTGGTTTGAGCGTGAATAATATTGTTATGATAAATGGGATTATGGAATTAACGTTGGGAACATTCTTAATTATTGGATTATACACAAGATTGTCTTCCTTGATATTGTCTTTGCATTTATTTGGAATTGCTTTTTCAATATTCTCTACCTCTACAGATTTGGGCGTAAGGGATTTTGGTTTAGCTATTGCAACTTTAGTTGTTTTCTTTAATGGGGTAGATTATTATTGTATTGATAATAAATTTAAGAGGAAGGAAGTTAATGAGCTGGTGGTTGAAATGAAAGAAGAAAATCAATCACAGATACTATAAGATTTGATTAATAAAATTGGAATTTTTTTGGTTGTATCATTATCTCTAAAGAAGGAAGGGGTGTTGGATAACCTTACTTTAATTTCTAAGAAATTACCATTGACTTTAATTATTTCTCCTTCAACTTCATACAATTTAAACCCTGACAATTTTGCAACAGGATCTGCTTTTGGATCAGCAAATAGATGAATTATTCTTCCCTCATCATATTTATAAATTTCTTGATGCATTATTTTATGAAGAAAGGGGGTTTAAAAATTCATTGTAAATCCATTAAACTCAATCTTGCGATTAAATAAGAAATAGTTGATTCTGCGCCTTGGTTTAAGTTTATTGCATCTTTTCCTATGCCGTCGTGGCAACCACCGGTTTTTTCGTTATATACAACTTGCTTAAGCATATTTTTTCCAAGGAACCATTGGAAGCAATTTAATGCTTTTCTTTTATATCTTTCATCTTTGGTTATTTTGTATGCGAGAATTAAAGTTTGAACCATGTATGCAACATCTACAGGTTGTTGATCATAATAAGCACGTTTGCCGTCTTTTAAGTACCAACCATCTTGTCCAATAGGAATGAACATGCTTCCTTTGAATGTTTTAGAGATTAAGAAATCAAGAGTAGATAGCCCGATTTCTAAATATTTTTTATCGTTAGTTGAAAGGAATGCATATAGCATTGATTCAGGTAATTTACTATTCGCGTAAGTTAGATAAGGTTCAAACCAGTTCCATTTGGATGATGAATTGTCCTCATGTAAATCTTCTAATTGATTAGCTAATTTAACTAAATTGCTGGTTACATATGAATTTTCATTATTCTTTCCATAGAAATACAATCCTTTAATTGTGAATGCTATTGCTCTTGGAGAAGTTATATCTGAAGTAGATGATAATGCTTTTTTGAAGACATTTTCTGCTTTTTGTTTAAAATCATAAGGCATACTATCTGTAGATATTAAATGACCTAGGGCCCACAAAGCTCTTCCTTGAGAATCAGGGCTCCATCTTTTTGTATTTATTCTTTTTTTCTTATTTACAAAATTATATAATTTTCCATCTTCATCTTGTACAAACTCAATGTATTCAAGATAAGTTTTAATTAATTTTAATTGTTCATATTCTCGGAATTTATCATAATGCATTACTGATGCTAATAGTGCTCTTGCGTTGTCATCTAAAGCATATCCCGACGTTAGGTTTGGAGTTGTTTGTTCTGCAAATTGGATTATACCAAAATTATCTGTTAAGTTAATTAAATGAGAAGTGTTAATTTTTGGTAAGTTTTTCATTTCAGGTTCTCTTAATGGCATGTATCTTTTGAATACTTTCATGTAAGAATTGGCAACATTTGGCCAAGTCATATGTCTTGTGGCAAAGTAGGCTTTCGTTTCCATTTCTCTTCTTATAGATTCGTTCTCTAATAAATAAAGTATATGTTTCTTGAACGAATCTTTGTTTTCAAATTCAGTTAAAAGTCCATTGTCTTTCTTAATCGCGTCAAGAGCATGCAAAAAAGGGGTTGATATAACTGCTCTTCCTGCACCCATAGCGTAAACTAAAGTTCCGGAAGTTATCTGGTTTGGATTGTTTCCTGATGAAATATAAATATCCGATGCCTTGAGATAGGTAATAATTTCATCGAGAGTAACGTATTTATTATAGAATTTTACATGTTTATCTAAACCTAATCTATTTATTTGACGAGTAAGTTTGTTTCTATATTTTTCCCCTTCTTGTTTTCTAACGTTTGGATGGGTTTCTCCAACAATTATGTAGAGAAGATTTGGATATTTTTTAACAACCTCAGGTAGAGCTGCAATAACATGTTCATAACCTTTACCTTTACTTATCATCCCAAAAGAAGATAATACGATTCTATTTTCAATACCTAAAATCTTTTTTGTATTGTATTGATTTTCAAATTCAACCGTTGGAATACCGTGAGGTATTATTGTTATTCTTGTTTCAACTTTGTAGTCTTTCTCTAGAATTTCAACTGCTTTTGGAGTCATTACTATTATTTCGTCAACCCTTCTTGCGATTGCTCTAACGACATTATACATCCTTTCAGTTGGATTTGGCAAGATGCTATGAAAAGTGATTACTACCGGTTTGTCAAGGAGTTCTAAGAAAGCTAATAGATTGTCACCTTGTTCGCCCCCGAAGATTCCGAATTCGTGCTGGACGCAAACTAAACTTATTGAATCGTCATCGTTTATTTTTTTTGAGATTTCAAGATAGTCGTTCATGTCTGTGTCTGAAATTTGGAATTGAACTTGTTTTGGATAATTGTAAATATTCAATCCATTATTATTCATTGCTAGAATCTTTGATTTTATGTAAGGAGAAAATCTGCTGTCAATAGCGTCGGTTAAATCTCTTGTGAACGTTGCTATACCACACTCTCTTGGAGGATATGTTCCAACATAAAGGATATATTGATTTGAAGAATCTGAATTCGAAACTAAATCACCACTCTTTGTCATTAAAGATTTAATGAATTGAAAGTTTTAAATGTTGCGATTTTTGATTTAGATTTGAAAAATAAATTTAATAAATTACTTTCTTCCAAAATCATCTTCTAAACGTTTTATGTCTTTTTCATTAAAATTGCCGAGGGAAATTTCCAAAAGTCTTGCCGGTTTTGACAAACCAATAATTCTGTGTTTAACTTGTACAGGAATTTTAACTTCGTTCCCTTTTTTCATTGTGAAAGTTTTATTACCAATGGTTGCTTTGAAAGGATTATCAAGTGCTTTCCAAAACTCGCTTCTGTTTTTGTGGGTTTGAAGTGAGTTCCTTTTTTTTGGATTAATTGTTAGAATTTTGACTGTTGATTTTTCGTTGAGAGTGAATTGCTCAAATTTTCCCCAAGGACGAATTGATGTTATTTTTTTCCTCTTTTTCATAAATATCCTTGTGAAAGATTATTTAAATTACTTTTCATTTGTTCTATTATGAAAAAAGACGTGATTAAACTCTCTTCACAAATTACCAAATGGCTTTCTCCATTCTGCAAAAAAATAGAAATTGTTGGAAGCATAAGGCGTGGAGAAAAAAGTCCAGGAGATATTGATATTGTTTTGATTCCAAAAAATAAAGAAAAGATTAAAGAGATTTTAAGTAAAAAAGGAAAATTTGTAAAAGGCGGCGAATTAATCCATACATACAAAATAGAAGATGTCAAGGTTGAATTGTATTTCACAAACAGCAACGAGTGGGGTGCAACACTAATGACTTATTCAGGACCTCGCGGAGCTAATATTGGTTTAAGAATTATCGCAAGAACAAAAGGCTTCAAACTAACGCAACACGGCTTATTCAACAGAAAAACAGGAAAACGCATTGCAGGAAAAACAGAGGGGGAAATTTATAAAGCATTAAATCGTCCGTACAAAGAGCCTTGGGAAAGATAATGATAATTTTAGTAAAACTCCACCCTGCATCATCACAAGAAAAGATTGAGAAATTTGATAATGAAAATTATAAAGTTTGGATTAAATCAAAACCAATTGACGGAAAAGCCAACGAAGAATTATGTAAAATCTTAAAAAAACATTTTAATGCAAAAGAAGCAAAAATAAGAAGTGGATTAAAATCAAGAAGTAAACGGGTTGAAATAATTGACAGCAACATTTAAAAATAATCTTTTTTCTGAATAACAATGGGAAGACATTTTGATGGATTAGTAAAAATGCTGAATAGTAAATCCGCATCTTTTGAAGATAGAGGATTTGATGCTAGGCCATATATAAAAGATATTGTAGATAGATCAGCCCTATTTGAAATCCCTGTAAATTCAGAAGAGGTTTTAGGATTATCTGGGAAAGAAAACGAAGATTATAATCATTACTTAAGGGATTTTTATGATATGGGCCCTCAATTTGGATCCAGGCTCTTAACTCCATTTCCAACAACAGCTATTGAAGATTTACAGTCTATAGTAGTAATGGATCCAATTCAAAAAGGTGGAAATGAATATTTATTTGTGATTGGTATGAATATAAAAATAGACGAAGATAAATGTAATGATAGCGACGCTATATTTTTAGGAAGAATAAAATTATTGGAAATGGATGAAAATGGCTCATTGTTGATGGGTCTCGGTGGATCTAATATGTATTCATTTCAAAATGGACAAAGACTAGAAGATATAGGGGTTCCATCAATAGAATTGAGAAATCATTATGCCGATCAAATTATGTCTTATATATATGAAGACGCATTTATTATGGACCCTGCTAATTTTATAATTCAAAAAGAACAAACTCAATCAAGAAAAGCAGACGAAAAAGAAAAAAGAAAATCTCCAAAAAAACGAAAATCAAGACCAACTATTATGAGGCCGCATTATATAGTTACAGATGAAAATGAAACAAGGGATTTTTTTAGAGAAAATTCACGTGAACCAAATGCAGCGTATCCGGTTAGAGGTCATCTTAGAACATTACAATCGGAAAGATATGTTAATAAAAGAGGACAAGTTATTCCAATTCCACAACATTTCAGAGGAAAAGGCAATATAGATGCTAAAAACGGATATAGGTATCGATTGATGTTAAAATATTCTCCAGTAGATATTTCATTTTTAAGAGAAGAATAAAAATTTATATAAGCCCTATTTCTATTTAATTTAATGAAATACGAACCCGCACCCGATATTCAAGGAAAGATGGAAGAATTTTCTAGAGTTTTATTTCCTCATGTAAAAGTTGATAGAGTGAAATGTTTTAGAAGTTATGGTAGTTCTTCAAGAAATACCATTGCGCGATGTCATACAATTGGAAAGTTAATGCAGATGGCTATAGGGGTTAAGGCGTGGTATGCATTAGAGTTTTTGTCAAAAAGATTTGATAAATTATCTGAAGAAGAGCAGGACAAGACGATTATACATGAATTAATGCACATTCCAAAAACTTTCGGAGGCGGATTCAGACAACACGATTTTGTTTGCGATAAGAATATAAATTTGTTTTACAAAATGTATAAAACAAAAAAAGATAGTGTTGAGAAAATTGGGAAGAGTTGGAAGATTTAAATAATTAATATTATAAATCCTGTTCATATAAATAAAATATGACTATATTAAGAAATACTTCAACAATAAAGGTTAAATCTGGTTGTCAACAAAGTAAAATTGAAAACTTCGGCAACGACAGATATTTGGTAAATGTTATATCTACAAACCACACAGAAGTAAATAAAGAATTGAAAGAAATATTTTCTCATTATTTTGGAGTTCCTGCTTCAAAAATTCAAATTATATCTGGTATAGGTGATGATAATAAAATCTTAAAAATTGAAAGATGAAAATATACCTAAAAAAAAGTTTTATTGAGGTTCCTGTCAAAAAACTTTCCCTTTTTGGAAGATTTAGAGGATTGATGTTTCGTCGAAGGAAAAATTCAGAAATCCTATTATTTAATTTTGAAAAACCAACCAAAACAATTTTCCATTCATTATTTTGTTTTTTTCCATTCTTGATAATTTGGCTTGACAAAGAAAATAATGTTCTTGAATCAAGAATTTGTAAACCTTTTTTACTGACGATAAAATCATTTTATCAATTTGTAAAAGTAATTGAAATACCAATAAATAAAAAATATAAAAAGTTAATTAATGAAATCCTCGACGCCAGAAAGGTTTAAATACTAAAAACAATTTATTTTAATATGAATTCAATTGAAAGGAGGGCAAAATGGGTGTAGTTGTTGTAAAACTTGCTGTTAAAAGAAAGCCGGGACACCTTTACTATGTTGATGGTAAGGGAAATGTTTGTGAAGCTAAGATGGCACGTGGTGGCAAGAGAAAGAAGAAGGCTTCTAAGAAGAAAGCTGCTAAAAAGAAAAGAAAGTAAATCTTTATTTTTATTTTATTTTTTTATTTTTATTGATTAGTTAATTTTTTAATATACAATTTCTCCCTATTTATATGGCAACAATTTTAGGAAGAGATAATCTCAAAAAAACAACTAAAGACATAATTGAAAAGTCTTTTCCTTTATTAAAACACCAAAAATTTTATCTATATACTACCAAATCTAAAAAATATGTTGGCGGTGCAACTAAACTTCCATTTATTAATGTTATTAGAATTAATAAAAAATTGTTAAATGATAATCAATATTTAGTTGGAGTTTTATCTCATGAATTGAGTCATTTAGAAAGATTTACAAAAATGGGATGGATCAAATATTTTTTTGTGGGTGCATCATATTGGATAAACGGTTCTTCAAGAACAAAAGAAGAAATGGAAGTAAACAAATTATCAATAAGAAAAGGATATGCAAAAGAACTTTATTACGCTATGGTTAAAAATGAACAAAACCCTTACGCTAAGAAAATAAGAAAATATTATATGGCTCCAAGTGAAATTAAATCATATGCAATAAAAATAAAAAAATGGCAACAATTTTAGGAATAGAATCAACTGCACACACTTTCGGAATTGGAATTGTTAAAGACGGAAAGATTCTAGCAAACAAAAAACACACTTACACGACTGAGAAAGGAGGAATAATACCGATAGACGCGGCAAAGCATCATGAAATACACAAGCACGAATTATATTTTGAAGCATTAACAGAAGCAAACATCGACGAGAAACAAATTGACGCGATTGCATTTTCACAAGGTCCAGGATTATCTCCATGTCTTCTTGAAGGATTAAAATTCGCAAAAGAACTTTCTAAAAAATTAAACATCCCTTTGGTTCCAGTAAACCATTGCGTTGCACATTTAGAAATTGGAAAATTAACCGGTGCTAAAAACCCTGTCCTACTTTACGCGTCGGGTGCAAACACACAAATAATCGCTTACGCATCAGGCAAATACAGAATATTCGGCGAAACTTTAGACCTCGGCGTCGGAAATTTCATTGACACTTTCGCAAGATACGCTGGCATAGGTTTTCCCGGAGGCCCAGTAATTCAAAAATTAGCGTCGACAAAAAATGCAAAATACATTGAACTGCCTTATACTGTTAAGGGAATGGACGTCGCATTCTCTGGAATTTTAACGAATTTAAAACAGAAATTAGATAAGATAAAACAATATTCTAATCATTCACCTACTATCAACTCAGAATCAAACTTATCAGATTTTTCACTTAACAATATTTCCCAGCGGAAAAATCTGGCGAAGCCGATTTTGGAGCAAACAAATAATCGAGTGAAGCGAGACAAATCCAGCGAGCCAAATTACACTCTCGAAGATCTCTGCTTCTCACTTCAAGAAACAGTTTTTGCAATGTTAGTCGAAATCGCTGAGAGAGCTATGGCACATACAGGAAAAAAAGAATTACTAATTGGCGGAGGAGTTGGATGTAATACTCGTTTACAAGAAATGTGTAAAATAATGTGTAAAGAACGTGGTGCCAAGTTCTTCACAGTGCCTAACTCTCTTCTCGTTGACAACGGCGCGATGATTGCTTATCTCGGCGAAATTGAATTTAAATCTGGAATAAAATTCGAAGGAAAAAAAGCGCAGGAATTAGATATTCTTCCTAGAGAGAGGACTGATGATGTGAATGTGAGTTGGAAGAATTAAATTATCACATAAGTTATTAAAAACAATAATCTATTTAAATGAAGATTTTATATAAAATAATGACAGATATTCAGGAAGCACAAACAAATATAATTAATTTGTTAAAAGAATCTGGATTATATTCTCCCATAAATGTCGTAACTTCTTTTTCTCCTCGTGTCAGAAGAAACTGGTTTGGTAGAAATAAAGGTTACACAATTTCTGCTCCAGACGACGGAAAGATTTTACTAAGAGAAAATTCCGCCGATTTATGCTACGTCAATACAAATCCAGATTTTGCAGAAAGAAACTTTGAGAGAAATGATTTTGATACTTTAGTTCAAGTAGTAAATCATTATGGAAGTTGCAGAGGTTCTTTAATCTTCAGAGAAGGACAAATAGAAGAATGTCATGTTCATGATCATATGTCTGATAATTACCCATGGGAAACAGATTTGGGAACATGGGTTTCTTATATGTTAATTGATAGAACTACCACATTTCCTGTTTTTAGAACTTTAATGGATTCTGTTCCAAAACCATTTAGAAAAAGAATTGAATTGTTAACTAATTATGGTATAGATGACAAATCAATAGAAAGAGACTTTGCTCTTTATCAAGCAATGAATTTAAGCGAAATAAGTGATTTAGAAAAAGCATCTCAAAGATTTGGAATAACTCCATCAGAATCTTATCATGAAAGAGTACGCGAAGGAGAAAGAGTTAAAAAAATAGTTAAAGAAAGTTTTTCTTAACTAAAATCCTTCAACAAAACAACATCGCAAACATCTTTAATTTTATTGTAAAGTTTCTCGTCGGCGGTTACAAGTTTGTTGCTCATTTCATTCGCAAATTTATTTTGAGATATCACCTCTTTTAATAATAGATTTGTACATCATTTTATATAACACGAGCCGAGCGTTTACGTTTTGACAAATTTTACTTACCATAACAAAACGTGGGCGCGAGTTAAGCGAGTGCAAATGCAAATTTATAATATAGATTTAACAACAACAGAAGCATCAAGAACTAACGATTCTCTCTCCATTTTCTAATTTCTTTTTCTCCATTCCATGAACCACTTTTTCGGCTCAAATTATCCTGCACCTCGACAGAATTTTTTATGTTACTCTTTTTATTTAGATTTTCAATTGTCATAATCTCAACCTTCCTTCTTATTTCTTTCAATTTATCAAAGTCTGTTTGTTTTTGCATGAAAAGTTCAAGTCATAGAAGTTTATAAATTTTTATATAAAAATTAAAACGTTGAAGTGAGTTGGAAAAACTAAGACTATGTCGAAGATACAAAAGGGCTTATTCCATATTTCCCCATTTCTTCGTGGATTTTTACTTTTAATGTTTCGTATTGTTCAGTAGCTTCTTTTCTAAAATCCCTATGAAGTTCATGGCATTTTTCTTCAGCGCCTTTTAAAATTGAGTCTGCTCTTTTTTTAACCTGACTAACTTTCGCACCAACATCACTTCTTTGAGAAAGATTTTCAAGATAAGTTGAAAATTGCTCGTAAAGTGTTTCTGTTTGTTTTGTAAAACCATGTGCATCAGACAAAGCATGGGTTATTGCCTGATAATGGTCCAATTTAATTGAATTTGATACAGCGTCGGGAAAATACCTTGGATTTGTTGCAAGAGTTCCTAATAAATATTTGGTATACTCAACAACACCCGGAGCAAAAAGATGATTCCGCAAAGACCTTCCAAAAGCAACCATGCCTTCAAGATTTAAATGAGAGACTCTTTTTATTTGGCCTTTATTTCTTTGTAAAACTCTATCTCTATCGTAAAAATTTTTAGGGTCAAACAATTTCTCAAGCATATCCACATATCCTTCAATCAAAAATTTTTCATCAAGTTTTGGTTTAAAATTTAAACTTAATTGATAAGTATTATCTCCTTTTGTTTGTGTACGCAAACGCCCCTCTTTTTCAAGCCGTTCATAAAGCGGAGTGCCTTTTGATGCAATTAACAACCCTGGCATTGGAATTACTATCCCTGCTGCTTGAATAAACTCATATAATTTTTCAAAAACATCTGGCTTGTCTTCATCGCTTCCGACGATAAAACCGCTGGAAACATTCAGTCCTGCTTTTTGCATTCTCTGAACAGATTCTAATGGAGACATTTTTGTATTTTGCCTTTTACCCATTCCTTCAAGAACATCTTTATCAACAGATTCTAAACCAATGAAAACTTCTTCAAATCCTGCATTAACCATATTCTCAAGAATATCTTTATTTTCATCAAACGCCAAATCCAAACTTGCTTGAGTAAACAATGGATATGGAAATCCATTATCTTTTTGCCACTTTTCTAAATAAGGCAAAAACTCTCTAAGATTTTTCACATTTCCCATTAAGTTATCATCTAAAACCATAACCGAACCCCTGAATCCAGTATCATGAACTGCTTGAAATTCACGCACCATCTGTTCAGGAGTTTTTGTTCTTGGAATTCGTCCGTTTAAAACAACTACATCACAAAATTCACAATTATATTTGCATCCGCGAGAAGATTGAATTCCTACAGAATTATAATCACCTAATCTTAATAAATCCCAACGGGGAATCGGCGTCGACGACAAATCTGGTTTGCCGTTTCTCAATAAAGGAATATTAAAACGCCCTT
>Ga0209542_10014919_pt1 | contig 13134 bp, 15 predicted proteins | sample RifCSPhighO2_01_FD_184028 | JGI IMG/M metagenome (GOLD analysis project Ga0209542, IMG submission 184028) | Soil microbial communities from Rifle, Colorado - Rifle CSP2_plank highO2_0.1 (SPAdes) (version 2) | ecosystem: Environmental > Terrestrial > Deep subsurface > Rock core/Sediment ... | reverse complement strand
GAGGGCGCCCCATGTGATATCCTTAAAAAGACACTATTGTCTAATTCGCACGAATTAGACAATAGTAAACCACAGGTTCGGAAACGAGGAGACACCTTTCAAGCGAGGAGTCACCTCGCCTGTAGGCCGTGTTTCAATCGTCAAATCGGCTTGTGCCCCGGCGTGTGCAGCGGAGAAATATCCAAGAAAGATTACGCGCGCACCATCCGCCACATCAAAACGCTTTTTTCCGGAAAGGTGAAAACTCTGAAAAGAACACTTGAGCGAGAGATGCGTGCGGAGGCAAAATCTCAAGCGTATGAGAAAGCACAAGAACTTCGTCGGCAGATTGGAGCGCTTGAGCACATTCGCGATGTTTCGCTCATCAAAGCTGAAGACATGATTTCTTCCCGTAGAATTCTCTTATCGGCTAATTCGCGCGAATTAGCCGATAGTAGATTACTTAATATGTCTGACGGCGACTCTTTGGCTCCGCTTAACACAAACACTCGTATTGAGGCGTATGACGTAGCGCACACATCCGGGGAGGAAACGGTAGCGGTGATGACGGTGGTAAACAACGGCGAGCCGGAAAAAGAATCGTACAGGAAATTTAAAATTAAAACAGCGAAAAATGACGATGTGGCCGCGCTTCGGGAAGCGCTCTCGCGTAGGCTAGCGCACAGTGAGTGGCCGCTCCCGCGCGTGTTTGTGGTAGACGGAAGCACTGCGCAACTGCGAGCCGCGACAGGCGCGTTCAAAAATGCCGGTGTGATGATTCCTGTCGTTGCGGTGGTAAAAAACAAATTTCACAAACCGGAACGCATGATAGGCGATGCAAAAGTCATTGAAGCGCTGGAAAAGGATATTCTTCTTGCCAACCAAGAAGCGCACCGATTTGCGATTGCGTATCACCGGAAGCGCCTGCGCATTCGCTTTCAGGATTGAGTGATATAATCTGGCAATGGCGCGCACGATTGTAGGCGTTTTACGCGGGGGGACATCTGATGAATATAATCTCTCGCTCAAGACAGGCGCGGCGATCATTTCCGCGCTTCTGGAAGATAGGTATGAGACTCGAGATATTCTAGTAGATAGAAATGGTGTTTGGCATGCGCGCGGAATTCCAATGGAAGTTCCGCGCGCGCTCGCGCAAATTGATGTCGTTATAAACGGGATGCATGGAGGCATCGGCGAAGACGGCACGGTTCAAAGATTATTGGAAAAGGTCGGCATTGCATACACGGGCTCGCGGGCACATGGCTCGTGGCTTTCACTTAATAAAATTAGGGCGCGCGAAGTTTTACAAAAAGCAGGAATACGAATGCCCCGCGGAGTAGCGTTTACACTAAGCAATGGTCTCAACACAGCCGAGATGGCACAGGCTGTTTTTTCAGAATTTGGTCCTCCCTATATCATCAAACCGCCAAGTGAGGGTGCATCATACGGAATACGACTCGCTGTCCATTTGCTTGAACTGCCTGATGCTATAGGCGATGTTTTGGATGAGTTTGGCGCCGCACTCATTGAAGAGTATGTTCTCGGCAACGAAGCGAGTGTTGGCGTGATCGAGGATTTTCGTGGACAGGAATTATATGTCTTGCCGCCTGCGCATGTCCTTATTCCAGAAGGAGAACGCTTCCTTAGTTCTGCTGCGCATGAAGATGCGCTGGCACAGCACATGTGCCCGAGCAATTTCACACAGGAAGAGAAACGCGCGATTGAGGATTTGGCGCGCAGGGCGCACCGCGCGCTCGGCCTCTCGCATTTTTCGCGCGCCGATATCATCAACACGCGCCGTGGCTCGTATCTATTGGAAATTAATGCTCTGCCTGGGCTTTACGCAGGGGCGTCTTTTCCAGTTATGCTGGAGGCCGTCGGTTCTTCAACAGAGGAGTTTATCGGACACGCGATTGCGTTAGCCAAGCACTAAATGTCTACTAAATAGTACCATGGTACTATTTAGTAGACATTCTCCTTGACAGTTCCTTTTCAAATTAACGATTGTTGCTACTATATCTCAAAACCTGTAATCTGCAGTTTGTCCATGGGCCAGTAGTTCAGTGGTAGAACGTCTCATTTGCAATGAGAAGGTCGGGGGTTCGATTCCTCTCTGGTCCACAAAATGAACACGGCTTCTTATTCTGGGATTGCTCGAGCAACATGCAAAGTGCCGCGAAAGGTGACCTTGGTGGCTGTGACAAAGAGTGTGGGCATTTATGAAACGAACGAAGTCATCAAAGCAGGAGTAACAGCGATTGGCGAAAACAGGGTTGAAGACTTTGAAAAGAAACTGCCGCAGTTGCTTCCGGTAGAAAAGCATTTTATCGGGCAGATTCAATCGCGAAAAATAAAACGAATCGTTGAATTGTTTGACTGCATTCAGTCTGTCGGTTCAATTGAACATTTGGAAAGAATTGAAAAAGAAGCAAGGACGCAAAACAAGCCGGTAAAAGTTCTGCTGCAATTTAATATTTCAGGAGAATTCCAGAAAGGCGGTTTCGACCAAGATAATCTCGGGCAAATAATCCAAGCAATCGCAGGTAATCTACTATCGGCTAATTCGCGCGAATTAGCCGATAAGGGCAAAGTCATTTTGGCAATTCACCATGCAGAAATTACCGGGGTTATGGGCATGGCGTCAAACACTGGAGAAACAGAGGCCGTCCGGACGCAATTCCGTCGGCTTAAAGGTATTAGGGACCAATTACGGGCAAGGTTTCCTGAAATTATCGAGCTATCAATGGGTATGTCAAATGACTACAAGATTGCGCTTGAGGAAGGCTCAACAATGCTAAGAATCGGGCGGACATTGTTCAGGGATTAGGGGTTGTGTCCTGTGTATATTGGCCGAAACCGAGCACGGTTTCGGCACGATTTTTGCTCCCTGTTTGTCCAAGAGCAGAGCGATTGGCTACAAACAGCAGTCCTTTAGGGCTCCTCGGAGTACCAAGGAAAAAATCGCTTGCGCAAATACAAGGGTGGGGTACTATGTTGGCGTAATGTAAGTTTTCCATAGCTTGAGTAGGTTGCATAAGCCAAGGGAAGCGAGGAAAGGTTGGTTTACATTTTTAAACAAAAAAACAAAAAAACAAAGAATCATGGCAAAGAAGTTATACGTCGGCGGGCTGCCCTACAGCACGACTGACGCTGAACTCAAGGATGCTTTCGCACAGGCAGGAGCCGTTGTATCAGCCGTAGTCATTATGGATAAGATGAGCGGCCGGTCAAAAGGTTTCGGCTTCGTGGAAATGTCTTCCGACGAGGAGGCACAGAAGGCGATTGACGCCTTCAACGGCAAAGATTTCGGAGGACGAACCCTCACGGTAAATGAGGCGCGCCCGATGGAGGAGAGGCCGAGACGCGATTTCCGCGGCGGCGGCAACGACCGCGGCGGCTACGGCGGAGGGAACCGTGGCGGGAGAAGCTGGTAATTTTCTAATTTCTTCCACTGAACAGCCCCGCGGGAAACCGCGGGGCTGTTTTGTTTTGTAAAAAATGTATCTGTGATATCCACAACGCAACAAAGAGAAAAGGCGAGTTATGCGTCATACTGTAGGCGATGCTCAAATACGGTCCTCTCTTCGGTTGGGGAATCCTGATGTATGCCGTCATGTACTTGACATGGTCATTGTTCGTGACATATGGATTCGTTGATGGGACGGCTCCTCACGTTGCCGCGCTGTTAATCCTGCTTGTGATAATGGCAGTTGCCGGAAGCTCTCTTCACCTCTCTTCGTGGAAAGACATTCTCCCGTACTCATTGACATGGGGCTTGTGCGTGGCAATTTTGAATTCAATAATGTCCATGCCGTTCGTTGGATGGAATGTTTTCACAGAGCCATATGTGTGGGTCAGTTACGCACTTGTGGTCATTGTTCCATTGTTTTGCGCAGAAAAAACTTCTGTGACAGACGAGATATCAAAGTGGCACACCTAAGCGGGATATGCAGGATACAGAGGATGCAGTGATTTTACGTGATACGAGCGCGCGGTTCGGATTTCTTCACGTTCACAGATTTTTGTTCCGTACGGGATTAAGCATCGCAAATACATTCGCGTGGATTTTCGTATTTCAATATTTCACCTTGCTAACAAAGACAGTAATGGGCGCGCTTATCGCCACACTTGCGATGTATGCTATAGGGCAGGCGATAACAATTCTACTGACCCCTGTTTCCGCGTCGCACCTGAGGCGCGGAACAAGGCACTCGCTTGTCTTTGGCACGCTTGTTGCTGCGGCTGCATACATATCTCTCGGAGCAACCTTATACGGCACGCTCGGCGGCGAGCCCGCGGGATGGGGAATAGCGGTTTTCGCGATACTTCTTGGTGCATACCGCGCTCTTTATTGGGTGCCGTATCAGTTGCGTGCATCCACGGAAGTGCACTGTCGCTCTCGCCTGCCGATAGTGTATGAGGTTTTAATCGCGTTTATGCCTGCATTCGCCGGAATTACCATGGCAGTAGTTCCATACGCGCCCCTGCGTTTGCTTTTCGGTAGTGCGGTTTTAATCGGGGTGTCGCTCGTGCCGATATTGGCGCTTCGCGATTATTTTGAGAGATTTGCGTGGAATTACTTTGAAACATTCGGTCAATTATTTAAACGAAGTAACCGCCGGTTACTCTCCGCGTCTCTAAACGGGGGATTGCAGGGAGCAGTGCTGTTTCTCATGTGGCCGATTCTGGTGTTTTTTATTGTCGGTTCAAATTACAAGACACTCGGTGCGATATTGAGTGCAACCTTTCTCGCCATACTTCTGTTGCGATATATGTATCGCAAGATTGCTCGCCGGATGAAATTTGAACACTCCACGGCAGTGAACGTCGCGTTCTCCATGTCGGGATGGCTGATGCGCCTTTTTGTCGGTTCTCCGGTTAGCGTAGTATTCGCAGATTCATACTCGCACATCAGTTCGCCGAGGGGTTCCCACAGCATAGACACGCTCGCATTTGAGCAGTCCGCGGACAACGGCTCTTTTATAGACGAGTACACCGCGCTCAAAGAAATCGGCCTCGCAATAGGAAGAATCGGCGCGTGCGTGATTTTCGGCTTTCTTACCGTATGGACAACGCTTCCGATAGCATTCGCAAGCATGCTTGTCCTGGCTGGCATCGCCTCGGCAGTATCAATAATTATGGAAAGGCCGATTGTGCAAGGTGGATTTTGAACAAATCTTATTTGGGTGTTATGCTCTAGCACAGGTTCAAAAAGTGGCTGCCATGCCGATTGTTTCCAATCTCGAGTTAAAGGAAAAAATTGGTGCCTGAAATCGTGCTTTGAGTCCTTGGTTGAGCCATACTGCGGGTATATTTTAGATACACTTGTAAAATATGAGAAAAAAAGTGCGGGTTTTGCGGTTTGAGGTCGGTCATTAGAAAAGGTTCGCGAGCCGGAGTCATCCGGTATCTTTGTACCGGATGCGGGAGGTCATCCTCGAACATTCGGCGCGCAAAAAGAAACGCACAACGCCTGTGGTCGGCATTCGTTCGCGGCAAACGTACCAAGGAGCAGCTCGGCGGCGATGTCGGGAGAACAGCGCGCACAATCACCAAGTTCCTCGATGCCGTGGAGTTGCCGGTGAAAGTCCATCAAACCCGCCACGTCGTGCTCGTCGCCGACGCGACGTACTTCGGCAGGGAGTATGGCGTGTTAGTAGCACGGGACCCGAACGCGCACGAGAATCTGTACGTTGCGGAACTCCGGCACGAGACGAAGCTTGAATACACGGTGCTACGAAAGGCGTTGGAGAAACTCGGATACGTCATCGAAGCGGTCGTCCTCGACGGCAGACGAGGCATTCCCAAGGTTTTTGAGGGCATACCGATCCAGATCTGCCAGTACCACCAGTGGAGTATCGTCCGCCGCGCGCTCACGACGAGGCCGAAGCTCGACTCGCACAAAGCATTGCTCGCCATTGCGCGACTAATCGCGAAGGGTACCGAGGAGACGATGCGGGCAATGCTCGCGAAATTCGAGGAAACGTACCGGACCGAACTCAACGAGAAGCATGTCTGCTCCCATTGCGGCAAACCGGTGTACACGCACCGCAAGCTCCGGAGCGCATACCGTTCGCTCACAACCAATCTTCCGTTCTTGTACGTATATCAAAAGTATCCGGACCTTCACATCCCAAACACGACGAACTCGCTCGACGGCACGTGGAACGCGCTGAAGACGCACGTGAACGTGCATCGCGGGTTGCGGCTCGACCGACGATTCAAAGTGATACGGGCGTACCTTGGATTGTGAAAAACGCGCGCCTGAAAAGCACCATTATTTTCCATTAAACCGAACTTGATGATCTGCTGGCTAAGGCGGTCTTCTCTCCGAGCTTCTCCTACCCGTTTCCCGAAGAATGCAACTACGACGTACGTTTGGTACGAAAGTAAAAACTCGGTTTACCGGCCGCGGTTCAGTCTGCATCTGCGGCCGGTTTTTTTATGATTCTTTCGTAAAATATTCCCTCACCTTTACAATATCGCTCGCAATTGCCTCGCGCAGTTTTGCATCATCCGCAAATTTCTTGCTTTCTCGTATTTTTTCGCACAATTCAATCGTTATTTCTTTTCCGTCTAACTCACCAGAAAAATCCAGCAAATGCGCCTCAAGTATTTTGCGCTTTGGGTCTGCAAAAACAGTAGCTATGTATTCGGCATCACCAATCTTTACTCGTGCCGCGTAGATTCCTGATATTGAATCATCCTCAAGCGGAATATTCGCCGTCGGAAATCCAAGCTTCGCCGCGCGTCCTTTCCCCTTAATAACAAGGCCTGTAAAGGTTTTCATGGATATAGTCATCCTAATCCATAAGACCGAACTTTACGAGGCGCGAGCGTATGGAGCCAGCTTGCCTGCCGAGAAACTCCGCGAGTTCTTTCACCTTTTCACCGGAAAGATAGCGGCGGCGAAGCTCTGTATCATCTTCCTCGGTCCACGGACGGTATGCATTTCTGTGCTTCTGTCTAATGTCCGCAAGTGAATATTTTTTGGGCGAATCCGACGTGCTTATTGTACGCTTCTCTTTTCTGGCATAGTTTTTTTCAATGGACACACCGAGTTCCCTTCCGCCGCAAGCAACGACAAAATTATGCTTGAGTGCATCATGTTCTTTCTCCGGCATTTCCTCAAAAGCTTTCCGGGCGGAAGCCGAGCGCAATTTGAAATCCCTGTCGCGTTTTGAGACCTCCGGATGCACATGGAGCGCGCGCTCATTCAGTCCGGCGAGCGAGAGTCCGGCGAGAGTCCGAACGCGCGAGAGCGCGACGTATCCCTGCCCGTATTCAAACGCCTGCGAAAGGTCCATGTGCGCGCCGTCCAAAGACATCCCCTGACTCTTGTGCACCGTTATCGCCCACGCCAGACGAAGCGGGATTTGTTCAATGCGTGCGAGCACCTTCCCGCCGTCTTCCACGTGCCACTCCATGGGCTCCACCGCGAATGTGCGTCCGGAATTCGTTTTCACTATCGGGTACCCGGTTTCTTTTTCAAATCCGGTGACAACCCCCAATGTGCCGTTCACGAATTTGCGTTCAACATCATTTTTCGTGAACATCACGCGCGCGCCTATTTTGAGAGAAAGTGTTTCCGGAGAAAGACATCCGCGCTTCAAAGCGGCCACAAGCGTCTCCTTGCCGGTGGACGTCATCGCAAATGTGCTGGCATCGCCGGAAATCTTTGCGAGCTCTTTGTCGTTGATGCGGTCAACATCGGCATTGTGCGAATAGAGCTGCGTGAGCCCCACTTCCGCTCGTGCGGAAGCGGCGCGGCGCTTTTCTAAGAGTGCTCGGTGGGAAGCGGAAAGTGCTCCGCGCCGAATTCCCGAAAGCAGTTCCAGAAAAGATTTATCTTCCTGACGATGCTGCTCCGATAAGTAGCACACAAGCGGATTGAGAGTGTTCCAGACGGCAGAAGCAAAAGCGAACTGAGCGCGCCCGGACCCTTGTGCGAATAATTCTTGGTCTTTTTCATTTTCCTTCCGCTTATTGTTGACAGGCGGCAACTGAAAAAAGTCCCCCACGAGCACGACTTGAAGCCCGCCAAACGGCGCGTCTTTGTGCCGTATTTCGCGGCACACCCTGTCAACCATGCCGAGAGTTGTCGCGGAAAGCATTGAAACTTCGTCAATGATAAGAACGCTGGTGTTGCGCACGCGGCGCACGACGCGCTCGTTCTGCGTGATTTTGTCCAGCGCATACAAGTCCAAATCGCTTTTTATTCCGATACCGCTCCACGAATGTATCGTGTAGCCGCCGATATGCGTCGCCGCAATTCCCGTTGAGGCGGTAACTGCGGGAGAGATTCCGCGCTCTTCCAGCCACCGCACGTATTGATTAATGATGTGCGTTTTCCCGCTTCCCGGCTCGCCCGTCAAAAATACATTGGCGCCCGTCTGCAAAATCTTGAGTGCCGTTTCCTGCAACATCCCGTTAGAAGTAGGAAGCCTGCGCTTCCAACTCAACATCCAAACTTTGTAAAAAATCGACCATTAGCGTACAAATTGTGAATAAGTCGCATTCCAAACTTCCGCAACTTCTAACGGGAAACATTAGGACATGATAGCAGAACTGCCGTATTGTAAGTGTAAGGCGGACTTTGCCTCGCCGAAGCTACGCGAAGCTCGCCTCCGCTCTTGCGAGCTTCGGCGGAGCGAAGGCGGAGGGGGTGGGATTCTCCGCCAGAGGCGGATCCGCCTCTGGCGGAGAACCAAAAAGTTGCCTGTGTTTCTGCGTCAGAGCGGAGGGGGCGAGATTCGAACTCGCGAGGCCATTAAGACCTAGTAGTTTTCAAGACTACCGCACTAGACCAACTATGCGACCCCTCCGCTCTGGGCAGAATTATTCCTAAAAGATCCAATGTTTTCATTAATCCATTTTCTTCCGACACCAGATTTCAAGAAATTCTCCCTCTGGCGAGCCTCGGTATATGTTTCGTGTTGCTCTTCGAGCATAAGTATCCACGGTCTTCCTGATTTTGTCGACCGTGTATGGCCAGTATTATGCGCCACCAACCTACTCGCCGCATCAGTTCGGCTTGAGCCAATGTAGAACTTATCTGTTTTCTCGCTGTAAAGAATATATGTTACTGCCATGTTTTTCCGCCAGAGGCGGACCCGCCTTTGGTGGGCAAGACTGGTGCCTTACCATTCGGCGCAACCCACCTCAACTGTTGTACCACGCGAAATGCAGAAATGCACCCATGCCGTTCACAAATAATGATATTATAGCGGCATGCCGCAAGGAGTTCCCCTTCGCTGGAGCGCATACGAACACGAGCATATTGAGCGCGGAAGCGATTGGTATTGGGCGCTCGGCATCGTGGCCATATGCGCCGCTCTCACAAGCGTACTTTTCAGCAATGTGCTTTTCGCCATCGTGCTTATCGTCGCCGCATTTACCATCGGGCTCATCGCACGTACCCCGCCAAGACTCATAGAGTTTGAAATTTCAGACCGCGGCATCCGGGTTGCTGGCACCCTGCACCGGTACGACCACATAATCGCATTTTGGGTGGAGGACGAACACGAGCATATGCCACCGTTGCTTCTGGTTGATACGACAAAATTCATGTCGCCGAATCTCATAATCCCGATTGAAGACATTGACCCCGCTGAAGTGCGTGAGTTTCTTCAACAGAGAGCCGAGGAGAGGCCTATGAAAGAACCCGTCTCGCACAAAATCCTGGAATTTTTCGGAATCTAACGGGTGAGGCGAAAATGTGCTACATTTCGGGCATTCCTCCCGTAGTTTAATGGATAGAATGGCAGCTTGCGGAGTTGCTGATCGAGGTTCGATTCCTCGCGGGAGGACAAAAGCAGGTTTGTTTTTGCCAAGACCCAATTTATATATCAGTTCGGTCGCAGATTGCCCATTTGCCCATTTTGGATATTATGCAGTCTGGCCCAATTTCGGGCGAAATAAGGAGAAACGAGATGAACATCGACAGGTGTACGGAATGTTTTGACCTGGGGAGGCAAGCGGCGGCGCTTGCTAACAACCAAATGAAGTTAGCCGCCCTCGGAGCAGAGTGCTCTGCGGAAGCGGCAGAACCCGCCTTTCTGCAGATTTCTGCGATAGCGAAGCAGCTACGAGTACACGGACATAAAGAAGCCGAGCTCGTAGACGGACTGGCTACGCTACTTGCAGGTGACCTAACGTCGGAAAAAACACGGGAACTGATAGCCAATAAACGCGACGAATTGAGAGTCGCGTTGGGGATGTTGCGCCTCGTGCCAAATCCGCCGTCTGTCACAGAAAGTCCCGGTGGCGGCGATCTCGTCGCTACCTAACTCCAAGGACAAGGAGGAAACGTTGAAGACTTTCTTGAAATCTCGCTTGGCTGGCCCCGTGCCTCTTGGCGGTGTCAGGAGAACGAGCGGGCGATTAACTTATTACCGCTCGCGGGAGATGGTGCCTCGAAGGGGAAGGTCGTACCGGCTTTCGCCCCGAAAAAAACCCATCGCGCATGGGAAAGCGCGATGAAGACGGCCCCGACCTCTGTATAAGAGGCGGGGTCGGACATTTTGTGTGCGAAAGAAATTCCCGTGTTATTTTTTCCCCAATGCACCAATTCGTTTTGTGATTCGTGATTTTGTGCGAGACGCGGTGTTCGCCTTCAATACCCCCCTTTTTGCGGCCTTGTCTATCGCCTTGTATACGCGCGGGAGCATCGCTTCCGCTTCTTGCTTGCTTCCCGCTTCAATAAGTTTGGTGATATCTTTGAGCGAATCTTTTAATTCCTTTTTTCGGCGGGCATTGAAAACGCCGCGCCGTTTTGCGACACCGATTGCTTTCTTGGCTGAACTTGTTATTGCCACAGTCGCCAGATACTACATTAGAACGATACTCCCTGCAAATGAAGCAGTTAGTAGTTAGCAGTTGGACTCCCGGACATCCCTAATTTTGTGCTATAGCACAAAATTAGGGATGTGGATTTACGCTATTCCCTTTGCCTAGTGCCTAATACCTAGTGCCTGTTATTATATCTTTATGCTCGGCTACATTGAAGGGACCGTGCGCGCGGTGCGCCACACATTCGCAATCGTCTCTGCGGGAGGCGTCGGATACAAAATCGCTCTCACTAAAGAAGCGCTCGCAGAACTCCGGCCTGAAAAGACCGTTTCCTTTTGGACGCACTTGGCAGTCCGCGAAGACGCGCTTGATTTATACGGATTCAGAAATGAAGAAGAACTGCGGATTTTTGAGCTTCTGCTCACGGTTTCTGGAATAGGCCCTAAATCCGCGCTTGCCGTTATGGATGTCGCTTCCGTCCAAACTCTGCGCTCTGCGATATCGCAAGCGAATGCAAGTTACTTAACAGAAGTTTCCGGCATCGGAAAAAAGACGGCGGAAAAAATCGTTCTGGAATTGAAAGACAAAATCGGCGCGAGTTCCGCGGAATCGGGGCACGCGCTTCAGGGCGACCAGGAGGCGCAAGAGGCGATGCGCGCGCTCGGCTATTCGCAAAACGAAGCGCGTGAGGCCCTGCGCAAAGTTCCGCATAGTGTCGTAAACAGCAACGACCGCCTGCGCGAAGCACTGAAGATTGTGGGAAAGAGGTAGTATTCAAGGTGAGACCTTGGGAGTGGCTCTTTAAGGTCTCACCTTAGGAAACGCAGATTTATCTACCAGAGGCAGGCAGGCGCAGAAGAAAATACGATGCGAAAGTTAAAACAGATGCTTGAAAGAATAATCCCAAGACGGCTTCTGTCGCTCTATCATTTGTCGCTCGCTTACCTAGGCGCGGTTCTGTACGGATTACCCTCGCGAAAAATTCTCGTCATCGGTGTAACAGGGACGAAAGGCAAGTCAAGCACCGTAGAAATGCTGAACGCGATATTTGAAGAGGCGGGCCGTCTACAGGCGAATCAGCAGATTCGTGGCTTGGCCTCTCCGCCACAACCGGCGGGTCATACAACAGCACTTCTTAATTCAATAAGAATAAAAACGGCCCAGAAGTCGGAGCTAAATCTTTTGCGTATGACGATGCCCGGCAGATTTTTTATTCAAATATTTCTTTCCAATGCCGTGCGGGAAAAATGCACTGTCGCAATCCTTGAAATGACTTCGCAAGGCGCCACCCAGCACCGCCACCGCTTTATTGATTTGGACGCGCTTATTTTCACGAACATCGCGCCGGAGCATATTGAATCGCACGGTTCCTATGAAGAATACGCGGATGCAAAGTTTGAAATCGGGCGCGAACTTGTACGCTCTTGCAAGCGTCCCCGCATCATCGTGGCTAATTCTGACATCAAAGAAAGCGCGCGTTATCTGGCGCTTCCCGTGGAGCGCGCGCTTCCCTTTTCCCTTTCTCGATGCGCGCCGTGGCACGCCGGTGAAACAGGCGGACCGTCTACAGGTGCCGCCACTACCGGCGGCCATTTCAATTTTGACGGAACCGACATTGCCGTGAATTTGCCGGGCGAATTTTCGCTCAAAAACGCGCTCGCGGCGGCAACCCTCGCGCGCGAGTTCGGCATTGCGGCCGCGACTATATCGAGTGCCCTCGCTAAATTGCGCCGGATTCCGGGACGCGCAGAAACAATTGAGGCGGGACAGAATTTCACCGTCGTCGTTGACTACGCGCATACGCCCGATTCACTTGAAGCACTCTACAAGGCATATAGCCCCTCGCCTTCGCTCGGGGCAAAACGCAGATTAATATGCGTTTTGGGCGCAACTGGCGGCGGACGCGACAGGTGGAAGCGCAAGGTTATGGGGGGCATCGCCAACACGTCGTGCGAGCATGTGATACTCACAAACGAAGACCCGTACGACGAGGACCCGCGCGCGATTGTGGACGAAGTTGCGAGCGGGATGCATAGAAGGCCGGAAATCATCATGGACAGGCGCGAAGCAATCCGGCGCGCACTTTCGCTCGCGCACGAGGGCGACGCTGTATTAATCACGGGCAAGGGTACCGACCCCTGCATATGCGTCGCAAACGGCGAGCAAATTCCGTGGAGCGACGCGAGGGTTGCGCGAGAGGAGCTCAAAAAACTGTCCCGAGCAAACAATGTATAATAGACAACGCAGATTTAGACCGCAGATTCATTGTCGCTATGCCAGAGACTCATCACGTTAGAAACATCCTGCTCGCGCTTCTCGCTCTTTTCATTATCTCGCTTATCACTTATTGGGTATGGACCGGCG
>Ga0209542_10014917_pt1 | contig 13137 bp, 17 predicted proteins | sample RifCSPhighO2_01_FD_184028 | JGI IMG/M metagenome (GOLD analysis project Ga0209542, IMG submission 184028) | Soil microbial communities from Rifle, Colorado - Rifle CSP2_plank highO2_0.1 (SPAdes) (version 2) | ecosystem: Environmental > Terrestrial > Deep subsurface > Rock core/Sediment ... | reverse complement strand
CCCGACGAGGCGACCAATGCCACGGTCAAGATGGTCCCCGCCATTAAGCTGAGACCAGTACTCGAGCCAGTTGACACAGAGCGCCCTTACTTTTGAATTTTGCGAATTTTTATCAAGATAAACACCCATTACATTTTCTTGTTTTGTTTGTGCCTTAACCCATTGAACATATTCCTTAAGCAAATTTCCGTCTTCAGCAAATTCAGCAGGCACTTCATCAGGATGCCTCGCCAGTATCCTCCATAGCTTGCTGTTTAAAACCTCTTCTTCAGACAAATCTCTTTCAACAACTAACTCCCCCCTCTTAATTTCTATCCCATCAAAATAAAAGCCCTCTAGAGCGCCATTTTTTAATACTGCGGAAGGATTTAGTTCCCCTAACGCTCTTCGCCCTTTTTCAGTTACTTTTCCATTCTTATCTACCGTTAAAATAACTTTAAACCCGTCGCTTCGCTTATCTGAATCATAACTAACAAAATCAGAAACAAAAAGATAATCCTTCAAATCAGGAAGAACATCAGAATGTTCAATTCTCCTCCTCATGAATCTTGCGGTCCATAAAGGAACCCTTCCCTCCCCTAATAACAAAGGCATCTGCTCAACAACTTTTCCAGGAAAACATTTATACGCTTCAACATTTCCTCTGACTTCAAATTGCTCGTTGGGTAAACTATAATCCATGCTTTCCAGATAAAATTTAAGTTTATAAACCTTTCCATGTGTTACCACTTCTTAATTATTTTTAGCCTCGCCCAAAAGAAATACAAAACCAAATAGAAACCCCTAAAAACCTGAAGTCCCGCTACATTCATGCTTGACCTAATCATAGCCATCCTTACAGGCATAGCAATAGGAACGTTCACAGGCATAACCCCTGGAATACACATAAACACAGTCACGGCAATCCTTCTGGCAAATATAGGATTTTTCTCAAGCATCTCATCACTAGCCCTAGTATCTTTCGTAGTAGCATTAGCAATAACTCACACAATCCTAGACTTCATCCCATCAATATTAACGGGAGCCACAGACGAAGAGTCATTCCTATCAGTCTTGCCAGGACACGAAATGCTAAAAGAAGGAAAAGGAAAAGAAGCGATACTAATGGTTCTAATAGGAGCAGTAACAGCAATCCCATTAATCCTGGCAATCACCCCAATCTTCATAAAAGTAGTTCCTAAAATTTTCAACAGCATAAAAACAATAATTCCATTTATCTTAATTTTTATATCCCTATACACCGTAACAAGAGAAAGAAAAGTCTGGACAGCATTTGTAGTTTTCATATCAACAGGACTCTTAGGCTTCGCAACATTAAACCTGCCCGTAAAAGAACCTCTTCTCCCCTTGCTAGCAGGTTTATTTGGAGGTTCAGGGCTAATAATTGGAATATCTCAAAAAATAAAAATACCAAAACAAGAAAATCTAAAAATAAAGGATATAGACTTTCCAAAAAAAGAATATATGAAATCAGTAGTAGGCTCAATACTCTCCGCACCGTTATGCTCCTTCCTTCCAGCAATAGGCTCTGGCCAAGCAGCAACTATTTCATCTGAATTAATTTCTCAATCAAGAAAAGGATTTCTCATGATGCTCGGCGCAATTAACATAATAGTAATGGTCTTAAGTTTCGCAACACTCCAAACAATAGGCAAAACAAGAACAGGAGCATCGGTAGCAGTAAAACAAATACTAAAAACATTAAGCGCAAATAACCTCTGGACAATTATATTCATAGCAATAGCAACAATAATAATCGCCTCAATAGTAGCAATCGCATTAACAAACATCTTAATCAAAATCTTAGAAAAAATAAATTACAAAACAATATCAATAATAATGTTCACACTGCTGACAATTTCAGTAATCCTCATATCAAACCCTTTAGGCATATTAGTCTTCATTGCCTCGACCGCTTGGGGTATCTTCACAATTCTCTCGAATGTGAAGAGAATCAATATGATGGGTGTTTTACTCATGCCGACAATAATTATTTATCTGACTAATCAGATCTAAACCATCTAAACCATCCAAGCCATCTTTCATTTTTAAACATCTTTGTCCAAGCAACATCTCTTATATTTTTTGCCAGAACCGCATGGGCACATCTCATTTCTGCCAATTTTCTCCTTTTTAGCCGCAGGCATTTTTATTAATTCAGGAATATAAACTCCCAAAGATTCAGATTTTTCACCCATAAACTGAACAACACTTTCATCATTTTTTAAAGTGGAAATATCATATTCTTGAGTTCTAAATAAATCCATCATCTCTTCTAAATAATAGGCTGCGCTTGTCTTAGCATCCTCAATTTTATAATACTTATATCTGAATTCATAAATCCCAACTAGATTTAAATAAGCTCCAATTAGTTTGGAATTTAATTCAATAGCTCTTTCATAATATTTTATTGCTTCAAAGTGCTTATTAAAATTTCTCGCTACATTGCCTGCTCTTAAATAAAGTCCTGCGTTTTCTGGCTCTTCTTTTAATCTTTTTAGAATATAGTTATAAGATTCTTTAAAGGGCATTAACTTATTTTCCACATAAACCTCTTTATTTGTTGAGACAACTCCTTGTTTTGACCCTTCAAATGTGCCAATTGCTTGAAACAGAATATCTCTTCTCCCTTGTTTTGTTACATCAATATCATTGCCGAAGCAGAACTTGCACATTATCTCACTTTCAAAATTAAATTCTGCTTTTTTGTCGCTTAATATTTTTATTAAACCTGGAGAGATATTCTGTTTTTTCTTGCATTTTTGACATTTAAATTGTATGCTTAAATCCTTATCAGGTTTCCACATCCTCTCCTCAAGCTCTTTCTTATCTATATTTTTATCAATGTTCTGTTTTTCTTTCATAAACTCTTCAATTACTGGCTTTAATCCTTTAATCCACTCTTTGGTATTTTTCCTATAAGCAACAGGATCTTCAAGCCTCCCAATAGCATCTTCAATTTCAATATGTTCATGTTTTGAGATTCTATCTAATCCAGCAAGTCTTTTCAGTAAAGAAAGAACTTCTTTCTTTCCCTGTTTTGGAAAATCAGAGACAAATGCATCTATAAGAAACCATTCATTATACTTCTCTTCATTTGCAATGTAATCGTCTACAATATCTTTCATAAAGACATACACCTTGTCTGACTTTATTTCTGTTAAAGCTCCAACAAGATAAATGTAAAAGATATTCCTTTCAAATTGACTTTTAACTTCTTTTATTAGCGACTCAACTGCAAAATCTCCAATATTCGTCAAAGCAAGCATTGCTTCTTCACAAGAATCCCCATAATCTTCTTTTTCGTTCTTAAGGATATAATCAATCAGATATCTGACAGATTTCTCACTTTTAATTTCTTTTAATATTTCCAGAGCAAAAATGCTGCTCCAAGTTTCCCTATGGGGAATTAATTTATGCAATTCGTCTAAAGACTTCTCGCCAAAAGCAGTTAAATCTTGAATAGTGGGGTTAAGTTTATCTTTTACTTTCTCATATTTGAGTTTGTAACCTTTAGGATTATCGTATTCCTTTAATTCCTCAATTAAATTAACTAATTTATTGTCTGCCATTTATACTCCTCTATCCATCAAGACAACCCTAAAGTCTTTGATTATCTTAACTTTTCCAAGTATCTCCTTGCTTATATTTATGTCGTTTTTTATAATTGCAGAACTTAATCTTGAATAATTGATCTGTGAGAAATAATCATAAATGCCCATTTCCTTAATTAACTTGGTGAAGTTATCTTTATTTTCAGGATAAATTACCCGATTATGCTCTTTCACAGAGCATATTTTATGAGTTCCTTTCAAAGAGATTCTGCCCTCGAGTTTTGCAATATTTGCAATTTCAGATTTTAAGTTTTCAATTTTAAATTCAGTATCTTTTTTTGTTCTCTCTAATCGGTCTAATTCGTCAACAAGTCTCTTTCCTATCTCCTCATCCATGTTTCTTCCAATATTTGTAAGCCTCTGTATATTTCATGAAATCAAAATCTTCAAAAGAGACATCTTCAATAGGAACCCTAATCCTAGATTTATTTAACTTTATAACTCCAAATATCTCTGTAGAATTGTTATTTGTATCTATTTTCTCTAAAATTGCTCTCTCTTTTCCTATTGAACACTTGCAAGGAACAAATAAATTGTCTTCAAAGACACAAGCCCAACCGGCAATCTGCTCATATTCGCTGTAGCAATCAACAGTCGCTTCTTCTATAATCTTGTCAAATAAAATCTTGTCTATGCGATTTAACAGCTTTTTATTTTTCATTCTTTTCTTCTCCCGTTTTAGAATAAAACCACATTTTTTTACTCTTTGTTTTTTCATAATATTTTAAATAACTGGAGCCCATCTTTCTAATTTTCATATTAATATATTCATTTTTGCAGTTATCAGAACAAAACAATAATACTCCTCCCTCAATAAATTGTGAAAACATCCAGACTCCTGAATCAAACTTATTTTTGCATGTTTTGCATTTTTTAGTCATCTTCATACTCCTCCTTAAGAGATACATATTCTTTATTGTCTAAAACCCCTTTGTTCAAACAACATCTCTTATATTTTTTGCCAGAACCGCAAGGACACAAATCATTTCTGCCAACTTTTTCATTTATTTTAAATTGCTCAAAAGATTTTTTCATCTCCTCAAGAAATTTATTAAATTCAATCTCATATTTTTCTGGGTTTTCAAGATGAAAAATAACTTCATCAATTTCTATTTTTTCATCTCTCTCCCATTTCTTTAATTCTAAAAGTCTCTTCAATTGAGGTAAAGCTTCGACATTATTTTGTTCATGGAATCCAATAATAAAAGGAATTATTTCAAACCAATCGTCATATTTCTTACAATCTTTAATGTAATCTTCCAGCAACCCCCTCATAAATTCATAAACCCTGTCACTTTTTATGTTTACCAGAGATTCAATAAGATAGTCATAATATTCTTTGTTTTTTATATTATTTTTTATCTCTTTTATTAAGGAGTCTATTGAATCTTCCCCAATTTCAGTTAAGGCAAAACAAGCTTCATCACACAAACCGCCATAGATGTCCATTTCATCATATTCATTTTCTTTTATGAACTCAATTAATTCAGAGATAGACTTTGGGTTTTTTATAGCTCGAATAATTTCCAATGCTAAACTACAGCTTATATTATCAGAAAATCCAATTAGAAAATGTAAATCTCCTAAAGCTAATTCTCCTTTGAATGTGAGATCTTCGATAGTGTCTTTAAGATCTTCTTTAATATAATCATAATCAAGTTCTTCATCAATTTCATCATATTTTTGAAGTTTCTCAATTAATTCAATAATTTCGCCATTGACATCTTCTGCGATATCTTCTTCGACATATATTTCTTTATACATCTCACTTGGTGTTTTTCCAGTATCACTTTGTTTTCTCTTATTATTATACCAATAAATAAACTCCTCAATCTCTTTATGAGCTTCCCTTTCATTATTTGGTTTAGGCTTATTCTTAAAATATTCTTCTTTTGCAGAGTTAAATTCTCTTTGAGCAATCGAGAAATATTCATTTTTCTCAGGTTTATCTTCGTTTTTCATTCTTCATACTCCCCCTTAAGATATTCGTATTCCTTATTATCTAAAACTCCATTGAATTTTTCACATAAACTTAAATATTTATTTTTATCATGTCGAAGTGTTTGGAAACCGCACACTTTAGTGTGCGGAACACTTCGAGCATCCAAAAATCGAGCACCAATCAAACCACGCCTTTTAAGGCGTGGTGGTGCATCGATTTTTTGATTTTGCGTTTTTGATATATCCATTAAAAAATAAATAATTTCATGTTTTGCCATATCTTTTTTTGTCATCCCCTTGGTTTTTATAATCATTTTTTCTTCAAGCTGATTTAATTGTTCTTTGCTCAGGCCATTCAATAAAATCTCTTTATCAGAATCAAAACCATAAACATCAAGACTAGAAGAGTATTCTGAGATTTTATCTGCCAATTCATCTATGCTGCAGGTCTTTACAAGACAAATAAAATAATTTCTAACATAATCGTCAAAATCCTTGCTAAACATTGCTAGCATATCATTATAATCAAATAAATCTCCCTCAGCGGATGATGCTGAAAGCAAGAAAGGTATCAGTTTATGATAACAATTTTTGCATTCTTCCAATTCATTATTTTTAAATTTCTCATTTAATATTTTAAGATATTGTTTTATCATCTTTAATCCCTCATTGCCATGCATCTTATCCATATGATAATCGCCTTTTTTCGCTTTCTCAATAAATTTACCTATATCTTTCTCAAGAGTCTCCTCTGTCAGCTCATAATTATATTTAACAGCTTTTTTTATTTTCATGTTTTTCTTCCAGCGGACTTTAACATTTTTTTATATTCTTCTTTTATTATAGACAATTCTCTTGATTGCATCATAGTTTTGAGAATTGTCTTATTAGATAATTCTGAACAAATAAGTGCTATAATCATCAGAATTATGTATAAGTCAAACCAGTTTTCAGCAGTATCCACTTCGCAATTATCTCCAAACTCCAGCCAATATGTCCCGCCAGGATATGCTCTAATTCCTGCCAGTTGAGTTTTTTTTCCCTTTGAATTAACCGCCCAAACAGAAGCAACTTCAGGAGTGCAATAATCAAGCAAGTCATCTTCCAATTCAGATTCATCAATCTTGTAATCTGCATACAACCCTTTCTTTATCTTCTTTGTTTTAGATAATTTAGGCAGGTCATCAAGAAACTTTCCGGCTCCGCTTGCTTTCAATGCCCATTTTTGTATATTTCTCGCATCAGACATGGTTACTTTATATCTACTCATTTCTCTTCCCCCTTTCTTCGTCAATTTCCGCCTCTCGTTCTTCCCAATTTCCAAGATAAATATAATCCAATTTATCTTGAAAGAGCGTTACAATTTTATCTTGCGTTTTTCTCTCAATCTGACCAAGGTCTAGTAGTTCCATGTTCATTTTATAGCTCTCCCTTTATAATCTTTGAAGCATTTTAACAATGTTGTTTCCTTAACAATAAAATAAGAAAATTTTGTTCTTAATTCCGTAGAATATCCTAAAGGAGTCATTGCCGTTAAAACTTCTTTACCTTTAGATTTTATAATGCTCAATGCAGGAGAAAAATCAGCATCTCCAGATATTAAAACACAAACATCGCAACCATTTTCTAGAACACTCAATCTTAACATATCCACTGCAGCCCATACATCAATCCCCTTTTCCTTTCTTTTAACATCTGCCACATCTAAGAAATGGGCTTCAATCAAAGGTTTACAATGATTGCATAAATCTAAATTATCAAGCGTTTCTTTTCTTCTAGTTATTATTTGTTTATTTGAGAATTTTTGAAGCCTTCTTCTTATTATCTTAACTCCTCTTTTTTCTAGCGACTCTAAATAGGCCATATGATTGTAGTAAGTTTTCTCTCCATCTTCTATATTAGGAATAGAAGCATAAAATCTAATTTCTTTAATTTCGTAATCCTTAGCTTCAGCAAGCAAATTAACAAGTTTTATTATATCTATTTCAGAGGGATCAAAATATCTTTTAACATTATGATGCCAATTATTTGCATCAACAAAAAAAATAGCCTTCTTTTTAGCAACTTGAGAAATAGGAAGCCCGGCATTACCCATAAGAGCCATACCGGGGATTTGAATACTATTAACAGAATTTTGAACTTTAAAAGTGTTTTGTTGCAACATTAAATCCCCCAATTTAAATTAGTATGGTTCTTTTTAATCTCATCGTTAAGATTTTTTATTAATTCGTCTTTATTCATATTTCAGCCTAATCCTCCCAGTAAGCAGTTCCTGCATCATGCCATTTTTAATATTTGCGCATGTTATCTCTTCAGCCAGCTTCTCTGCTATTTCATCGCTCTTCCCCATTTCCTCCATTTGTTTATAGACATTCCCGTTGATTATGCTACTCCAAAGAGGGAATGTATAGATAGAGATTCCCAAAGAATATGGGACCAGATTAAGGGGAATCTCTATATTAACCTCTTCCATAAATCTCCTCATCTTCTTGTCTCCCAAGACATCGCCTATTTTATCAATGCAATCAGAACATATATGTGGCATGTGCATTGCATCAACCTCTATTTTCTTTCCAACTTTCAAAAAAGATACGGGCATCTGCATACATTTCATGCAAACGCTGCATTTTATATCAATCATTTTTTCTTCATTTGACATATTAAAGCAAGTAATAAGAGCTATAAAAATATTGTTAATTTTAAGTTTAAAAAACAATCTCAATAATAATGTTCGCCCTACTCGTAATTTCAGTAATCCTGCTATCAAACCCATTAGGCATATTAGTCTTCATCACATCAACCGCTTGGGGCATCTTCACAATCTTGTCAAATGTAAAAAGAATCAACATGATGGGCGTTTTACTCATGCCGACAATAATTATTTATCTGATGAATCAGATTTAAAATCAGAGTTTATAATCACCTCAATAGAGAATCAGTAATCCCAATGACTATAACTTAACGGTTGCCTATTTAATTCATGTTTAAGTTGTTTCCATTTAGGCATGAATGAATCCATATAATTTTTAAATTTATCAGAATGATTCTTTTCTAAAAGATGCACCATTTCATGAACAAAAATATACTCTAAGCAATGTAATTGTTTCTTTGCTAACTCTAAATTTAACCAAATTGTTTTAGTGCTTGTATTGCGCGTGCCCCATTTAGTCTTCATTTTCTTAATTAAAACATCTTCAGGTTTTATTCCAATTATATCAACCCATTTTTTAATAATTATAATTAACTGCTTTTTTAACTCGGTTCGATACCAGCCTTGAAGAATTTGCTCTCGCTTTTTATGGGAGCTTTGTGGTTTTACATAAATATCAATATGTGTTTTTCTTTTTATAGATAATTCCCTTGATTATGGACAATTCTGTTAATTAGGTCATAGTTTCAGAATTGTCTTATTAGATAATTCTGAACAAAATATGCTCCAATCATCAGAATTACCTATAGTATAATTTTTGGGGAATTATCTATCACGAGAATTCTGAACAAATTCTTATGCTAGTTATCAGAATTCTCCATATTTCAACTCTCGGAGATGAATCAATGTATAAGATAATTCTCTCCGCAGTGCGTAGACAATGTTTTATTTGTTTTTCACTCCAACTCTTGCCATATTTTTGAGTTAAACTATAGATAATTCCCTTGATTAATATATGAAGTGAACCCTTCTTAACAGATACTAAGATAAGCAATAAATATGATTTATAATTTTGCTTTCAATATATTCTCCAGCATACAAATGCTTAAATAATAAAAGATATAGTAAAATACTATAGTAAATGATTCAACAAGAAAATCCACCTTATGTAAGTGAAATTATCAATTATTCTGATTTGGGATTTTATTCTGGAATAGAACTTCAAGTTTTTGCTCCTGAATGGTATTATTCTGGTAAAAGAAGTTCAGAATACTCTAAAATTGTTCTTGAATCTAAAACTAAAGATTGTTCAGATAAACTTATTCCTTTTGTAAAAAGAACTATTGATGAATTAAAAAAACAGCATAAAATTTGGTCAATAGATTTAATTGCGATAGTTCCAAAACATGATTCTACTTATTCTCCGACTTTAAATTCTTTGGGAAAAGTTATTGCAAATTATCTCTCTTCAAAATATGATAATATTATTAGAAAAAAAGCTTCGGGAGATAGAAGAAATGCAGGATCTCAAGATTTGCAGTCAAGATATGACAAAACGAAAGGTTCATTAGAATTAACAAGAAACTTGAATTTGACAGAAAAAAATATTTTAATAATTGATGACCTAAAAGTTACTGGATTAACTCTTTTAGAAACTGCCCACAATCTAATAAAATCTGGAGCATCACATATATTTTGCATTTGTTTAGGAATAAATAAACATATTGATGCTCCTCAGACTAAATCAAAAAATCGATGCACCACCACACCTTAAAGGTGTGGTTTGATTGGTGCTCGATTTTTGGATGCTCAAAGTGTCGACCACATTCTAAAGAATGTGGTTTTAGGAAGACACTTTGACATAAAAAAAATTATATGGAACAAAAAAAACAACAATTAATTAATTGGCTTAAGTTTACTGAAATAAGAGGTTTCGGATCTAGTCGAATGCTTCGTTTATTGGGTCTTTTTAGAAGTTTTGAAAATATTTATTCTGCAACTTATGAAGACTTGTTCAAAACTCGAATATTTAGCGAGTCGATGATTAATGATTTAAAAGAATTAAGAGAAAATAGAGAACGTGAAGAATATCAGAGTTTTATAATTAATGTTTGTGAAAAAGAAAATATCAAAATCATTCCTTTTTATTCGGAAGATTATCCTTTAAGACTTAAAAACTTACCTGATGCGCCTCTAACATTATATGCTTTAGGAAATATAGATTTGCTAAAAGGCAAAAAAATGGCAATAGTGGGCAGTAGAGAGTCTGATGAAAATGCAAAAAACTGGGCTTATGCCTTGAGTTCTGAACTTGTTAGAAATGGAATTATAATTGTTAGCGGAGGCGCTAAGGGGATAGATTACCAAGCTCATAAGGCTGCAATTGATATGGGTGGCAAAACTATTTGTGTTTTAGGTTCTGGTTTGCTTAAAACATACCCTGCAGATCATAGAGATCTTTTTAATGAGATAAAATTAAAGGGCTTGCTTTTAAGTGAAAATCCGCCAGATAGAAAAGTTGATCAGATTGCGCTAATTAGAAGAAATAGAATAATTTCTGGAATCTCGAGTGGAATAGTCCTCGCAACAAGTTCAACTAAAGGAGGTTCCAAAACCCAAATGAAGATAGCTTATTCTCAAAGATTGCCTATATTTTGCCCAGAGATTTCACTTGGACTTCTGCCTAATGAAGGAATAATTGAAGGTATTAAAGAATATAATGTGCGAGAAATGAGAAATATAAATCCAATTTTAGAAGAAATCCATAAAGAAGATAAATTCTTCACAAAACAAGAAACTTTATAGACAAGCCTTTTGCCCATATAACCCCCCAACACCCCAAAGATTTGACACATCAACCGCTTGGGGCATCTTCACCATTCTTTCAAATGTAAAAAGAATCAACATGATGAGAGTATTGTTAGTTCCAACAATAATTATTTATTTGAGTAATCAAATCTAGAAAATTGTTTTACTAAATATCGTTTATATCAGCAATTAGCTGGAGTAACTGCCATCTCTACAAAAACTTTAGAGATGGTAGCATTTTGATTCTCATATATAGAATAAGGGTTCCAAGTCAGTAAATCATAGTTAGAGGCTACTTGAAGAACATTAATTCCTGGTCTAATATATTGTAAGCAAGAAATTGGATAAACTTGCATACCTCCAATACCGGTGATATTGCCACTGCCAAAAGCCCCACAAAGATGACCATTAATAAAATAGGGGCAAAAGAAAGATATATTCAACAGAGTACATCTTGCCAAAATACTGGCATTGATTATGCTCACTTTTCCATAAGGGTAATTTAGTGGGACAGTAAACGAATCAATATTCGAATTATTAACTCCGTAACAGGTTGTATTTGTAGTAACATTATTTCCAACAGTACATGCAGTGTAAAAGGTTTTTCCTTTGTCAAATGCATTTACATCATAAATTTGGTTTAGATATTCTGCATTACAACTTGCTGGAGCCATAGACACTCCAGAAGAAGAATTGAGAAAAAATAATACAATTGCAGAAGTTAAAAGAGTAAAAACTAAAATGATTCCAAATGTCCTCTTAATCATAGGTTTAATTAGAAAATAGACTTTAAGTATTTACCGAATTAATCTTATTCATCGCCTTAGACTTCAAAACCTCGACAACCTTATCAACACATCCCGCAACATCTTTCTTAATATCACTTTCCCAAAATCTAAGTAAAGTCCAAGAGCCATTATCTATCACTTTAACATACGCTTCTTTTCTTTTATCAGTTAGTAAAGATTTTCTCTGTTTTTCATATATCTTCTTTCCAGCATACTTAATCGGATTTCTGTGATAAAAATCTCCATCTACTTCAATAATTACTTTTTGTGTTGGGAAACAAAAATCACATACAAAAATTCCATATAAATTGTACTGATGAATAAAATCCTCCCCTTCCTTAAAATCCCTTCTTTTAATCTCATCTTTTAACATTCTTTCAGAAAGAGTATGCGATATTTTAGAATACTTTCCCTCTTCAATTCTTTTTATCATCTGCTCTCTGCTTCTTTTAATTGCCTCTGGTTTATTACGACTTTCTCTCATTCTTTTTAGATATTCTTCAGAATATAAGCCCGTTTTTCCTTTATTCCAAATTTTTATTTTCCCTTCATTTATTCTTACTTTTCTTGTTTCACTTATTTTCTTATTTTCCTCTGGATTAGCAAATCTTTTCTTTTGAGCCACACTAACATTCATTCTTTGTTCAGTTGTAAAAATTTTACCTTTCATTGGGTGCTTATGTGTTCTATAATATTCTTTCATAAAAACAGAGTGTTTTTGTTTAGATTCTTCAGAAGCAGGAATATCTTTATTCCAAGCAATTTGCCCTTTATGAGCATCACTCATTCTCTTTCTTAATTCAGGATTAGCCCAAGCTATTTTATAAGATTCATTCTGTCTCTTTCTTAATTCAGGATTAGCCCAAGTCCTCTTTCGAGATTCACTCATTTTTCGCTTCATTTCTTCAGAAGGTTTATGTCCTTTTACAAATACCATAATATCCTATAAATTTCAAATTTATAATTGTTCTTAAATTGACTAATTAAAGGAAAGGTTAAATACTAAATAACCTTTTAAGAAAATAGCTCAAAAATGATTAAAAATAACGAAAAGATTGAAGGCATAGGAGGATGGCTTATTTTACCATTTATTCAATTAATTATTTTTATTATGGTTACATTATTAAGTGCATTTACAGATTATTCAGATAATGGATTTGGATTATTATTTATTTTTATATATCTTATTCCATTGAGCTTATATCTAATTACCTGAGTTTTCCCTAGTTTTTAGGCATTACATTTAATTTCTTCAATATTTTTTTCTGTTTTGGCTCAAGAGGAACATGAGTGCTCCACTCATGATTTGAAGTAGAGTCTCTTAATGTAACTTTAT
>Ga0209542_10014916_pt1 | contig 13139 bp, 10 predicted proteins | sample RifCSPhighO2_01_FD_184028 | JGI IMG/M metagenome (GOLD analysis project Ga0209542, IMG submission 184028) | Soil microbial communities from Rifle, Colorado - Rifle CSP2_plank highO2_0.1 (SPAdes) (version 2) | ecosystem: Environmental > Terrestrial > Deep subsurface > Rock core/Sediment ... | reverse complement strand
AGAACTGCTGGCTGATGAAGCAGGACAAGAAACAGGACAAAAGCGTCTTGTGATTGAACAACTTTCTCGAAATTATATTGCTAAGGGGATTGACTATCGCGTCAAACGCCATAAACAGATGTTTTCTCGGTTTGTCTCTACCAAGACAACTGCACAAGCATCATAATTTCTTAGACAAACCCCCGGTCAAAGATGTGCTCAAATTCCTTTGATGGGGGCATTTGCACAGTTAGGAAAAACAATATAAACGAGTTCTCGTTTCTTCATGAATATGTTTGAAGCAACAACGAGAAGGGAATTTCTTGAAACACTTGTCTTTGGCGCAGGCATTGCAAGTGGACTAGGACTTGTAGGCTTGCTCAACGGATGCGAACTTGGACAACAGAAACCCACCTGGGAAGAAGCAAAGGTAGACTATCGTGAAGCAATAACGAGGTCTTCGCGAATTCATAAAGGAACGTTTGCGGACCGCATGCGCTGGTTAACGGAAAATAGAGAATACGACAGTGAAATTAGAAGAAAAGATATTCTCTGGCTTTGGACACTTGCAGAAACTGGAAACGACCCCGCAACAACGTATACGGAAATCGTTCTTCCAGGAATAAGAGATCATGGTGATTATTATTTTAGAAAAGCCATGGAGACTGAATCAAATAGTGACCGGTACAACCTTGCAAATGAACAGTTTGAGAGATTATCTTCCCTTTTTTTATTCTTAGAACATCAAATCAGAGAAAAACGTTTTGCACTTCCTCCTGAGCCACTTCGAGAACGAGACTTTGTTCCCGTAGTACCGGGCAGTTTAACATTTCAAGGCCCTGTGATGATGGGAGTTCTCCGCGATACAGATAGGTATTATGAAAAAGAAAGGCGAGCTTTGAGCGACGCTGAAATGAGGTTCAGAAATGCAGATTCTAGAACTCTCGACAGAGACGCATACCTCACCCTCATGACACCTCTCACTTCGAATCCTGACTTGGTCATCAAAACAACGTATCAAACAGCGAGATAGAAAGTTTATTCTACAGTTACTGACTTCGCCAGGTTCCTCGGCTTATCAATATCACACTCTCGCAGATTAGCAATATGATACGCCAGCAACTGCACTGCAATTGTTGCTAAGAACGGATACAGAACTTCGTCAGTCTTGGGAAGGGAGATCACATCGGTGCAGTGTTCTTTAATTTCCTGATCGCCTTCGGTTGCAATCGCAATAATCTTTCCATTTCTCGCCTTAATCTCTTGAATATTGCTGATCATCTTGCTGTACAATGCATTCTTCGGAACAAGAGCAACCGTAGGAACTTGATCTGTCACTAAAGCAATAGGGCCATGCTTCAATTCTCCAGCAGCATAAGCTTCTGCATGAATATAAGAAATCTCTTTCAGCTTGAGAGCACCTTCGAGTGCAATCGGATACATCACATTTCTTCCAATAAAAAAGAAGTTGTAGACCATAAAATATTTTTTAGCAAGAGCTGCAATAGCATCATTTTGTTTGAGGACTTTTTCAATCAAAGCAGGAAGCGAGTCAAGTTTGAGATTTTTGCCAGTGCTCGAAAGCTTCTCAGCAAGACGGTACAGCACAGCAAGCTGTGCGCTAAAAGCTTTGGTAGAAGCAACACCAATTTCAGGACCAGCGCGCGTGTAGATGACCTGATCAGATTCGCGGGCAATCGTGCTGTCAACAACATTGATGATCCCGATGACCTTTGCTCCTTTTTCTTTTGCAAGACGCAAGGCTGCAAGCGTATCTGCAGTTTCTCCGGATTGAGAGATCACCAGAAGGACATCCTGCCTGCCAATCAAGGGGTTTTTGTACCGGAATTCTGAAGCAGCATCCCACTCAACAGGAATCTTTGCAGTCTGTTCGATCAAGTATTTTCCCACCAATCCCGCGTACGATGCGGTTCCGCAGGCAATCACAAAAAGCTTTTTTGCAGATTTGCAGAGCTTGACCACGTCATCAGAAATTTTTACTTGAAGTGTATCTCGGACAACCCGGGGCTGTTCAAAAATCTCTTTCAGCATAAAATGTTCATATCCGCCTTTCTTTGCCTGCTCAACATCCCAGTTAATGGTTGTGGAATTTCGTTTGACCGGTTTTCCTGATTTGTCAAAAATTTGGATGCTGTCTTTTTTCACCACTGCGGTTTCGAAATCATTGAGATACACTGCGTTTTTGGTGTATGCAATAAATGCGGTCACATCAGATCCAAAGAAATTTTCTCCTTTGCCAAGACCAAGCACCAGCGGACTTCCATTCCTTGCTACAACTATATAATCAAAATTTTTATGCAGAACACAGAGGGCATACGTTCCAATCAACTTTTTGAGCGTTGTGTCAACTGCTTTTTTTAGATCCGTCTTTAGATCCGTTTTCTGTTGTTTCAATGCTTGCTGCTTCAGTTCTTCTTCAATCAGATGTGCAATGACCTCGGTATCTGTTTCAGAAGCAAAATGATGGCCTTTACTGAGCAGATCCTGCTTGAGATCAAGATAATTTTCAATAATGCCATTATGTATCAGTGCAAGATCACCTTTGCAGTCGCTGTGAGGATGTGCGTTGACATCGCTTGGTCGGCCGTGGGTGGCCCAGCGTGTATGCCCCATACCCATGATTCCGGCAACTGGCTTCATGGTCTGCTTGAGTTTTTCTACGCGGCCCAGCATTTTCTGGACTTTAATCGTTTTCGTTGTTGTGTCAAGGATGGCAATGCCTGCTGAATCATAGCCCCGGTACTCCAGGTGCCCCAAGCCTTGGATCAGGATGTTCTGAACCGGCTTTTCTCCGATGTATCCCATAATTCCGCACATAGGGACCTCAGAAAGGGGGCCTCTTTTTATAGATTGCTTCTTTTTCGTGATCGTACTGCGAGCTTAATCCACGACTAACTTTAACTAACTTTATAAACATCTTGGCCTTCTCAAACACCATCAAACCTATGGCAAAAGCAGAGACAAAACCCGGAAAAGAAAGAGAAAAAGGAAAAGAAGAAAGAAAAGAGGGAAATAAAGAGCCTGAAGCAGCAAAAGGACTCTCGATCAAAAAAGATGAAGAATTTGGAGAATGGTTCAGCCAGCTGATTATCAAAGCAGAACTCATTGAGTACACCGATGTTTCTGGCTGCTACGTGTTTCGCCCTAACTCTTATTTTATTTGGGAGCAGGTTCAGCAATATATGAACAAGCGCTTTCAGCCACTGGGCGTAAAGAATTGCTACTTCCCCCTATTCATTCCCGAACATCTGCTTCTGAAAGAACAGAAGCATGTCGAAGGCTTTGTTCCTGAAGTTGCATGGGTCACCCATTCAGGAAAAACTCCGCTTAAGGAAAGGCTTGCAGTACGACCAACTTCTGAAACGATTATGTATGAAACCTACAAAAAATGGATTCGAAGCCATCGCGACCTTCCGCTTCTGTTGAATCAGTGGAACAATGTGGTGCGCTGGGAATTTAAGAATCCTGTTCCCTTTATCCGATCGCGTGAATTTCTGTGGCAGGAAGGACATACGGCGCACGCATCACGAGAAGACGCACTGAGCGAAGTCTTTACAATATTGAATATCTATGAAGACACGTATCGAGAATGCTATGCGGTTGCTGGAATCAAAGGACAGAAAACTGAAGCAGAGAAATTTCCTGGGGCAGAAATGACAACAACGTTTGAAGTCTTTGTTCCCAGTGGAAAATCATTGCAAGGATGCACGTCGCACTTGCTTGGCCAGAATTTTGCAAAGGCATTTGACATCACGTTTACGGATGAAAAGGAGCAACAGCAGTACATTTGGCAAAACTCCTGGGGCTTCTCAACGCGAACAATCGGAGCCACGATTATGATGCATTCTGATGATAAAGGTGTCGTCTTTACTCCAAGAATTGCTCCTACTCAAGTTGCCATTGTTCCCATTTTATTTGAAAAAGTGAGAGATGAGATTCTCAAAAAAGCAAATGAGTTGAAGGATGAACTGAAACAAGCAGGATTGAGGGTCGTGCTTGATGATCGCAATCATACACCGGGCTCTAAATTTTATGAGTGGGAGTTGAAAGGCGTTCCGTTCAGAATTGAACTAGGGCCTCGTGATTTAGAAAAACAGGAATGTGTTGTTGTTCGTCGGGATACGGGAAAAAAAGAATCGCTTAAATTAAAGGATGTCAAGAAGAGGCTTCCTGCGCTGATGGAGCAAATGCATCAAGATCTCTTTGCAAAGTCGCAAGAAGTTCAGAAAAAAGAATCGGTGCATGTAAAAAATTTTGTTGATTTGAAAAAAGGTGTTGAAGAACGCAAGCTTATTTTTGCAGACTGGTGCGGACATGCAGAATGTGAACAGCGCATTACGAATGAGACGCCTGCAAAGATTCTGTGTCTGCCCTTTCAGGACAACGATCCTGCACAAGGAACCACTCCAACAACAGGAGACTGTTCAGTGTGTGGAAAGAAAGGGCTCGTTGTTGCACTGGTGGCAAGGAGTTATTAATCAGATTAATCAAATTTTTATTTTTCCTTCCCTCAGCTGTTTAAGAATTAATTCAGATGCTCGTGTAATATTAGGAAGATTGCCTTTTCTCACACAATGCAGCTTTATCGCAATTTTCTCAAGAGTTTTTTCTGTATCTTTTTCTACCGGAACAGCGTAATGCGACTCGATAATTCCGGGATGCTCATCCATAATCAACAAAAGGTCAAGTTCGGGGTCTTTTGATCGGGTCGTGATCCCGGTCATCAGGTTTTTCACATGGTCTTTTTCGCCGTACGGAATGACTCCAGGGGTATCAATAAGAAAAAATTGCCGCATATTGATATAGTGCTTTCCGCGCGTAAATCCGGACATGCTCGATACCCCTGCCGTTCCTGTTCCGGTCAGCGCATTGATGACTGAACTCTTGCCCATGTTGGGATATCCCAACACTCCGACTCGTGGCTTTTCAAAACCCTTCTTCTTACCCTCAAGAAGTATTCTTTCCTTGAGCAGGTTGATGCCGTGATAGGTTTTGCAGGAAATAAAAACTGAAGGAATCAGCGTTTTCTTGATCTCATCAAGTTTATCCTTATCGGCGAGGTCGCACTTATTCAGGACGTAGATAAGGGGTTTTCCGCTGTTTTTGACTCTCTCCTCAATTTCAACGTTCCGTGTTTGTTCTACGGCTCTCGCATCAACGATCTCAAGAAGAATGTCTGCTTTTGAAATTACCCCTGCAACGACCGCCCAAAAGTTTTTTCCCATAAAAATAACAGAGACGGTGTGTGTTTATAAACTTATAGGGGAATAACAAGGTTTATAAATCCTCGACAGTTCCCGATTCTTGAAGACCTATGAAAATAATTCACCTCTATGCCCATTCTGATTTAGAACTTCTGCCGGCTGTCAAAAAGGCAGTGGAACAAGACTTGCTCAAAGAGTCTGTTGCACTCGTTACCACGATTCAGCATACCAAGATTATACTTGAAGTGGCCGAGTTTCTCAGCAAACAAGGACTTGCTGTTACGAACTATGGCAATATTCTTGGATGTATGCATCCCAAAGTTGCAGAGATTCCAGAAAAAACACTGCTGTATATCGGCGATGGACTCTTTCATCCCAAAGGACTGTGTCTGCGCCTGAAACGAGATGTAGTTGTTGCCAACCCTGCAACCCAGCAAGCCTTTGTTTTGAAAAAAGAAGAGATTGCTGACATTGAAAAACGATTGAAAGGAGCACGATTGAAATTTCACACTGCAACACAGGTTGGCGTACTGATATCTGTCAAGAGCGGACAGAAAACCGTTCAGCAAACCGTGCCGAAGATTATGAAAATCCAAGAAAAATATCCTGATAAAAAGTTTTATTTCTTTGGAGCAAATACCCTGGATATTCAGAGCTTGGAAGATTTTCCATTTATTGAGGTTTGGATGAACACGATGTGTCCGCGCATGGTCGATGATGACGTGAAGTTTCCTAAGCCGATGCTGAATCTGATGGATTTGGAAGGAGAAAACATTATATAGGGAAAGTAATGAGAGTTAAAAAATATAATAAACCAAAGCGAGGTATGAAAAATGAAACGCTATTTTGAAGATCAACGGGTCGGCGTCTTTGTGGACTGCCAAAATATGTATTATTCGGCAAAGAATCTGTACCGAAAAAAGGTTAATTTTGCAAACATTTTGAAAGCAGGAGTTAATGGAAGACATTTGATCAGGGCATTCTGCTATGTGATTAATGCAGATGTAGAAGGAGAAGAGAACTTCCATGGAGCACTAGCCCATATTGGATTTGATGTCCGGTCAAAAGACTTGCAGACCTTCTTCGGCGGAGCAAAAAAAGGAGACTGGGACGTGGGTATTGCCATGGACATCATGCGTTATGCATCAAAACTCGATGTGGTTGTTCTGGTCAGCGGAGATGGAGACTTCCAGGACCTTCTCGAACATGTCAAAGCATTAGGATGCCGGGCAGAAGTCATTGCTTTTGGAAAAACCTCATCGTCCAAACTGAAGCAGACTGCAGACTTTTTCTTGGATATGGATCAAAATCCGCGCGAATTCCTCATTGTGGATCGGGCGCACCACCATCACGAAAAGCCGGAGGGAGTGTAAGAAACTCGCAAGGGGGGAATACGATGGTTGAAGCATTGACAGCAGGAAATTTCAAAATCAAAATCCAAAAAGGACTGAGTGTGGTTGACTTTTGGGCAGAATGGTGCGGACCCTGCAAACAACTAGGACCGGTGTACGAAGCAGTTTCTCAAGATCCGGAATTCAAAGGAAAACTTGCCTTTTTCAAACTGAACACTGAAGAAGCTTCTGATCTTGCTTCAGAAGAAGGCATCCGAGGTATTCCCTGTTTGATTGTCTATAAAGATGGAAAAGAGGTCAACCGACTGGTCGGTTTCATGCCCAAGGAACAGCTGAAGGAGCAGTTGAAACGAGCAATTTCTGGAAAGTGAGACGTTAGAAAAAAAAGCGTCAGAAACAAGCTAAAACCGACGAAAAATCCAAAGGTTAATATAGCTAAGGGTCTTATACATTCTAATATATTAGAGTTTATCGAAGTTTGTATGTGCGAGAGACACTCATGGCTGCTTTTCAAAAAATAACAGGATACAAAAAGATAGGCTTTTGCAAGCGTTGCAATACCAAAATGATTGATCCTAAACCTTCTATGTTCTATTGTGATCCTTGTCTTCTGAAGCTAAGAAAACACTAAAACAAGGGTTTGACCATTTCTTTGGGCATCTTGATCCCAGCGAGTTTAAGAATTGTCGGTGCAATGTTCTGCAAGGTTCCTCCTTTCGTAAAACTGAGCTTCGATTTCTGAAGAGAAGGGTTTTTTGAAATCACAACAAACGGAACATCGTTGGTGGTATGGGAAGTCTTCATTTCACCTTCCATAACCTCTGCGTTGCCATGATCTGCGGTGATGCAGACTATACCCTCTTTGTCAAGAACAGCATCAACCATACGCTTGATGCACTGATCCATGACCCCCAAACCTTTCATGGTTGCAGTGAGATTGCCCGTGTGCCCAAGCATATCAGCATTTGCAAAGTTGACGACAACAAAGCTGTATTTCTTTTTCTTGAGCTGTTCAAGAAACGTCTCAGTAATAGGAAGCGCACTCATTGCAGGAGTTTTGTCATACGTGGCAACTTTTGGGCTTGGGATAATGATGCGCTCCTCGCCGGCAAAAGGTGTTTCAAGGCCGTCATTAAAGAAATAGGTAACGTGCGCATATTTTTCTGTTTCTGCAATACGTAATTGTTTCCATCCCTGCTGCGCAATCATTTCACCGAGTGTATTTTTTGCATGGAAAGGGGAGAAAGCAACCGGTGCATCGATGGTTTTGTCGTATTGCGTCATGCAGACAAAGAAGAGCTCCTTGATGGGCGGAGGGGGTGTTCTCTGAAATTCTGTACTTCCAAAATGGAGGTCAACGAAAGCTCGGGTTATTTGTCGAGCGCGATCAGCACGGAAGTTGAAGAACACAACCGCATCACCATCTTCGACAGGGAGCGAATCCACCGGTGCAGGAGCAACAAATTCATCCGTGATCTTTTTTTTGTATGACTCTTGAATCATCGTTCTCACTTTTTTGATGCCTTGTTCAAAGGACAGCGGTTGAAGCGCATGATGCTTCGTCATGGTCTCATATGCCATCTGTGTACGCTCCCAGCGATGATCACGATCCATGGCGTAATACCGTCCAGCAACCGTTCCGATGCGCACTGCATCCGTTAATTTGAGTTTTTTGACATGGGATTCAAGGAGAGGGAGGTAACGCAATGCTGTTTGGGGTGCTGTGTCCCTCCCATCAAGAATAAGATGGAGCACCATGTTCTTGACATGATATTGTTTTGCTAACGCAAGGAGGCCGAAGAGATGCTCGATGTGGCTGTGCACTCCTTTGTCGCTCAATAACCCCATGATGTGGAATTTTCGCGACGGATGCACTCTCACGTGTTGTGTTGCTTGGATCAGAACGTGGTTGTTGAAAAAAGATTGGTCTTTGAGTGCTTGATTGATACGCACCATATCTTGGTTGATTAATCTCCCTGCACTGATATGGATGTGGCCGACAATCGAATTTCCCATGAAACCTTTGGGCAGACCAACTGATTCTCCATGCGCTTTGAGTGTAGTGTACGGATAATTTTGAAAATAATCCTGGAGATGGGGCGTTTTGGCAAGAGCAACTGCGTTGGCTTTCTTAGATGAACGTAAGCCATAGCCGTCGAGAATAATCAGGACAAGGGGGTGCTGAGGACTCAGACGATGCGCCACGTTCAGATGATATGTCGCTTTTTGCATCACTTCACCCGATAAGACTCACGTTTAATGCTTTAATCCTGCTAAAATCTTTATCCAGCGTAAGCAGATGAGCATCATGCACGTTGCATATTGCAGCGATCAAAATATCCATTTTATTGATGAGCGTTCCTGTTTCTGAAAGAGCCCTCATCATATGTGCACTGGCTCGTGCTGCATCTGCAGTATAATCAAGGATGCGGATGTTTGAGAAAAGATGTTCCAGAACAAAGTGCTCTTGTTCAGAGTGTGCGCCTACAAGCAGTTCATGCATACAGATGCTGGTGGTAACTAACGGAGCATCCTGTATCAATGCTTCAATTTTCTTGGCCAGGGGGGATCCTTCCAAAATTTCAATGAGTGCGCTGGAGTCGAGTACGTACATGGTCTTCCCTCTGGGTAAGATTTTGGCTTAAGAGATGGCGTTCTTCTTGAACACGTTTGCGAAATGCAAGGGCTTCTGCAGGCGTGTGGCGAAGCATTCCTTTGATGTCCTTCAAGGTCAACGCTTTTGCTCCTAAACGGAGAAAGAGGTCGCTAAAACTTTCGTCTTCTCTTTTCAGACGCTTCGCTGCATCGTATGCGTCTTGGGTAATGGTGATGGTTTTGATGGTCATAAACTATGTTTATGTTTAAACATATATTTAAATTTTATGCTTTGTTTCTGCCAATTCCCCACTTCGAGCAGGTGTTTTAAGGTGTTTATTTCACCACCTATGAGTGAGTAATAAACGTAAGGTTTATATACCTTGAGTATATCAGAAAGACAGAAAAAGCCTAGCGATAAGACTCCTAGGAAAAGCCCAACAAGGTGCTGAGAAGAACATGGCTGAAGACAAGAAACAAGGTCCACAAAAACCAAGCAAAAAAGCAGGAGAAGAACATACAGGAACACGACTTCCTGCAATGTTTACTGCAAGAGATACAGCAGCTCCGCGACGCCCTTCTGATTATGAATCCAGAGCTCCTGGAACACCTTCTAATGCGGATGAAGAACGCGCAGATACACTCCCAGATTCGGCAACAGCAAGAATACCTCTTGCTCCAGAAGAACGACAGGGGGCAAGGGAAACTATTGATTTGAGACGAGTGCCAACTCAACAATTTTATGGACTTCAACGTGAACCAGAATCGCCGTCTCAGCCATTCACCGAAGCATTTGTAGAAACAAGCGGAGATACGGGTGCTTTTCGAGCAGGCGCATTTCGACAAGAACAACCTTCAGTACCCGCACAAAGAGAACCCACACCCGAAAGGGGTTTAACAAGAAAACCAGCAACAGAAGAAGCATTAGATGAAGAATTACCTTATGCACGAACACTTACTGCCGAAGAGTTAGGAACACGTGCGCATAATCGTTTGGTTGATGTAAAAATACGAGACACCCTTCGAGAAGTGGAAGAACGAGTTTCTCAGTTAGGACTGGGTGATGCAGAAGCTGCACATTTAGGCACACTTGCCGGAGAAGTTTTCCCAGAAGATACGCGCACTCCTGAAGAAAGAATGCAGGATAATCAAAGAGCGAATGCAGATAATCTTGGAAAAGTGTATGATATGTTGCTTGCCCTCAGCCAAGAAAGAGGCAATTTAGCTCAAGAGCTTGGTGATGCAAAACTTCCCGACAGGTTGCATACTGCAAAACAAAGATTCTGGCGCGGTCAATATCGACAACCTGAACTTGTTCTTCAACGTTTAGCAGATAATCCTTTGGTCAAGGAATACGGACCCCATGATGCAATATATGCAGCATTAGACGTCATTCGTTATCAATCAACACTGAAACAGATGCTGGTGAGCGCAGAAACTGTGGGAGAAATTCCCGTAGCAAAACCCGCAGTTGCAGAACCTGAACTTCCAGCTCCTGAACAAGATCGTCACGCATTGCTTTTGCCTCCTGACTTAATGGAACCAGAACAAGAACGAACAGGAGTAAAACAGTTCAGAGGCCCTGAAGATTTAGAAGGATATCAACCTGGAATCCCTCAAGAAATGATAGGAACTCCTTTAGTGGAAACCTTTACGCTGACATCGGGAGAAACCGGCGAGCATCCTGCACCGAGTACTGCACCGCTTGAACAACCTGCGTTGCCAGCACAACCTTCAACTGCTGAATTAGGAGGCGAACCCACCATTGAACGAATTGTTTTCTTTGGACTTGCACCGTTGCGATTTGGAAGATTTTATGAAGAAGCAGTACGGGCAGGAGAGATGAATTCTGAAGAACTGGGTCGAGCACTGCAAGGGGTGGAAAGAAGAGGTGAAGAGGAGAGACTCAACAGATGGGCAGAAATCATTTCTGAACCATCTGAACCCGCACCAACAGTTGCCTTACAAACCATTCCGAAACAACCTGCGGTTTCTCAAGATCTTTTCAGAATTATTGAAGGAACCCTTGCACACCTCGGTAAAACAGCGCCACCACAACCTGTAAGATACTTTCCTGTTTACGAAGAGAAAAGAATTCCTCAAGAAGTAAGGGAAGGACAAGTGATGGAAGAAGGTGAAAATAGAGAACGCTTTACACTGCTTGACGGAAGGGTAGAACAAGTTGAACGACAAATAGAAGAACAGCGACGCTTCGGTGATGACATCGAACGAATGATATTTGGCATTGACATGCCAAGGTATCCTGTTATTATGGGCGTTGAACGGCAGCGTATTGCAGGAGAAGGAGACTATTTCTATCTTGGACGTTATCTCGTTATGGAAGAATTAACACGACTCAGCGAAGCAGTTTTGAGATTACGAAGGATAAGGAATGAGAGAAAAACTGAACGAATATTACAAGAGAGACGAGAACAGCTCTTTGAACAATTTTTTGGTGTGCGGAAAGAAGCTGCAGAAAGAAGCAAGATAGACCGCGCGTATACCTATTTAATGAGAGCCTTAGAACACGGAAAAAGAGCAGATGATCCTCAGTTTTTGACAGACGATTTGGAAATTGAGGGGGGAAGAAAAACCTTTCGTGAACGCCGTTTAGAGGAGTATGGAGCTGCACTGCGAGATCTTCACACCGTGTGGAAAATAAAACCAGAAACTCCGTTTCTTCAACGGAAGAGATTAGATTATACTCATGCAGTTCTTGATCTTATGGAAAGTGCTGAACAAAAAGGAAATATACGAGAATATCAAACAGGTGTGCATGCGCTTCAATATTGTAAGGGAAGCTGGGATTTATTTAAGGCATATGTTTTGGGTGGCATGAAACAAAAAGAACTTGATCAACATTTCGAAGCACTGCGCGATTGGAGAACCGAACAAGTAAAAAGACAACAACAAGAAAGAAAAAACGCACGGCAAGCAGTTGCTGATCTTGTGCAAGGACGTATCCATCAGATCGAAGGAGAAGACCAAAGAGGAATCTTGAACCTTCTTGATGAACGCATCCAAGACAGGAAAGTCTATGAAGCAAAAACACCCCTTATTCTTTCAGGAGTATATGCAGAACTCAATCGTATTCCGGAGTTAGGATCTCTTTGCGAACCAAACTATCGTCCATTAAAATTCAACAACGATGGCGAGATTGTTTTCGGCATGGAAGTCGTGCCTGAACTTCCTGAAGGAATGGTTGCTCGCGAACGAGCTTTGGAAAAACCTTATGATGTGCTTTTCGCACAAGAAGTTGCACCCCCCTTTGCTGGTGAGGAACAGCTGAGCTTCGCATTTCCAGAACAGAGCACATCCGAATATATTGTTGTTGTAGGTGTTGATACTGTTAGAGAAGCAGGAACTCCTGTAAAAGAAGAATATCGTGCACCAACACCTGCACCTCGTCGAACCTTCACGCCACAAGAAGTTGCCTTGGCAATGATCACAGGACGACGCATACCCTTTGTTATCGAAGAAGAAAGTGGAGAAATTATAGAAATGACTGATGATGATATTGTTGGAAGCGAACTCGCATCGGTTGAACAATGTCAACCTCTAGAAGAAACCTTTGTTCTTCTTGGTGACACTGTTGCTGATAACATTATGCCTTTAGAAGAAATAGAACTTCGACCATCAAGACATCCAAGTTACCAAGAAGTTGCTATGCAATTACATGTAGAAGCACAAAAAGCGGAAGCAAGAGGAAACAGACAGGCGCTTGTTGATTTGATTGCAATGATAATTCCGAAGAGGGAAGCAGAAGACGCAGTTTATCATCAACTTATCACAGCAGCATATTTCGAAAGAGAAAGAAAAAGAGAACAAAAAGGAGAACAACTTGAGCTGGATGCTTCGCTCGTTATAGCTGAAAGAATTTTAGAAGGAATCCAGACAGAAGCACAACTTGATCTGCATTATAAAGTTCTTATTCGACTTGAACCAGGACGATTTTTGATGAAATTTAAGATCGATGATCTTGTAGTCT
>Ga0209542_10014915_pt1 | contig 13140 bp, 16 predicted proteins | sample RifCSPhighO2_01_FD_184028 | JGI IMG/M metagenome (GOLD analysis project Ga0209542, IMG submission 184028) | Soil microbial communities from Rifle, Colorado - Rifle CSP2_plank highO2_0.1 (SPAdes) (version 2) | ecosystem: Environmental > Terrestrial > Deep subsurface > Rock core/Sediment ... | reverse complement strand
CTCCGCCGTGCCCGCAAAAGCGCCAAAGGCCGTCTTTTTGACGCCGGAGAGGCGCATGGCATTTTCCACCAAGTTCTTTATCGGGTCGGCCGTCTTTTTTGTGCTCGCGGCGGCGGGGGCGGCGGCCTTCTTTTTTGCCGGAGGAAACTACGTCTCCTCGCAGAACATCGATATGCAAATCGTGGCGCCCGCGCTCATCGACGGCGGCACCTCGGCCAACCTGCAGTTCATCATCACCAACCGCAACCAATCGGCGCTGCAGCTCGCCGACCTCGTCATCACCTACCCGCAGGGCACCCGCGACCCGAAGCGTCCGCAAAAGGCGCTCACGCAGGAGCGTGTTTCGATAGGGACGCTCGAGCCCGGGCGCCAGACCAAACTCACGAGCTCGGCGGTGTTTTACGGCGCCGAGGGCTCCATCCAAACCATCCGCGCGTCGCTTGAGTACAGCATCCAAAGCAGCAACGCCGTCTTTACCAAAGAGACGGAGGTGCAGGTGACGCTCGGCTCCTCGCCGGTCTCGGTTTCGGTCGACGCACCCTCGGAGATTATCGCGGGGCAACCTTTCTCCCTCATTGTCACCGTGCAGAGCAACTCCCAGACGCCGGTGGAGGACGTGCTTGTGCAGGGGCAGTACCCGTTCGGATTTTCGGTCGACAGCGCCAGTCCGCGCGGCGACGCGGGGCAGACCATCTGGCGGCTCGGCACCATGAGTCCGGGCACGGTGCAGGTAATCAAAGTGAGCGGGCGCGTCGACGGCCAGGACGGCGACGAAAAGGTCTTCCGCTTTATCGCCGGCAGCACCAAGGACCAGACCGCCGCAAAAATTGACGTACCGTTCCTCTCGGTGCCGGCGAGCCTTACCGTGCACCGGCCGTTTATCACCGGCAGCATCGCGGTCGACGGCAAGTCGGGCGAAAAGATAGCCGTCGACGCGGGGAGGACATTGCAGGGCTCCGTCACCTGGCAAAACAATCTTCAGGACCCGGTCGGCAACGTGGAACTCCGGCTGCGGTTCGACGGCCCCACCGTAGACCCCTCGTCGATAAAGTCGAGCAGTGGTTTTTACGACTCAAGCGCTTCGACCCTGGTGTGGACCTCGGCGCAGGACCCCTCGCTGGCGCAGGTGCCGCCCGGCGGCACGGGCACGCTCCTGTTTTCCTTCGTGACCCGCGCCCCCGGAGCCGGCGGCACGGTGTATCAAAATCCGGTTATCGAGCTGATGCTCGCGGTTCAAGGCACGCGCACCGGGGCGGGCAGCGTCCCCGAGGCGGTAACCTCGGGCGCCCGCACGCAGGTGGTGCTCTCCTCCGCGGTGTCGCTCACGGCCGCGGCGCTCCACAACACCGGGCCGTTTAGCAACAGCGGAGCGTTGCCGCCGCGCGCGGAGTCGCCGACTGCGTACACAATCGTCTGGACCGTTAAAAATTCCTCCAATACCATAGGCAACGTGGGCGTCTCGACGGTGCTGCCTCCGTACGCCGCCTTTGTTTCCGCGGGGGCTAACACCGGCATCGCCTACGACAGCGCCAGCCGTACGGTGCGCTGGGACATCGGCGACATAAAGCCCGGGGTGGGGTACAGCTCCGCCGCACTCGTGGGTTCGTTCCAGATAACGCTGACTCCCAGCACCGCGCAGGTGGGCTCGGTCCCGGCGCTGACCGGCGCCGCGGCACTCACCGGTACGGACCGCTTTGCCCAGACGGCCGTAACCGCCAGCGCCGGAGCGCCCACGACGCGTCTGCAGGAGCAGGGCTTTGCGGACGGTATGGACATTGTCGCCCCCCGGTAGCAAAGCAGAGCTTGCTACGGGGCAGGCCAAACAGTAAAGTGGTAATACATTATGAAAGAAGATGGATTAATGGAAAAAATAGTCTCGCTGTGCAAACGGCGCGGGTTTGTGTATCCGTCATCGGAGTCGTACGGAGGCTTCGCCGGTTTTTGGAACTACGGCCATTACGGGACGATTTTGAAGGAGAATATAAAGGTCGCATGGAAACAGCGTTTTGTCTTCGACCGCGAAGATATGTTCATCACCGATACGACTATCATAAGCAACCCAAAGGTGCTTGAAGCGTCCGGCCACGTTGCCAATTTTGGGAACGAGCTGTTCAAGACCCAAGTCGGTACCGGCGAGGATGCCGCCATCTCGCACCTGCGCGCCGAGACGGCGCAGGGAATTTTCGTCGATTTCAAGCAGGTCGTCGACGCGCATCACCCTAAGCTCCCTTTTGGCGTAGGGCAGATAGGCAAGGCATTCCGCAACGAAATATCGCCGCGCGACTTTATCTTCCGCTCGCGCGAGTTCGAGCAAATGGAGGTGGAATATTTCGTCAAACCGGCGGAGTGGGAGCAGTACTTTGAGTTGTGGCGCACCACCATGCAGTCCTTTGCTAACGAGCTCGGCATCAGTATCCACGAGCTTGAGGTGCCCCAAGGCGACCGGGCGCACTACTCTAAGCGCACCATCGACTTCCAGTTTGACTACCCGTTTGGCCGGGGCGAGTTGTGGGGGCTGGCTTATCGGACCGATTTCGATTTACAGAATCACCGGCTCGATTATCTGGACGAGGGGACCGGCGAGCGGATGGTCCCGCATGTCGTCGAGCCTTCGCTCGGCGTAGATAGGACACTACTTGCGGTACTGGTGAGCGCTTACAGAGAAGACGAGCTGGGAGGGGAGAAGCGCGTGTTTTTGAAATTCCCTCCGCACCTTGCGCCGGTTAAAGCGGCCGTGTTTCCTCTGCTTAAAAACAAGCCCGAGCTTGTTGCCAAAGCGCGCGAAATTTATACCGCGCTCAAAAAAGAGATTCCGCAGATTGTGTGGGACGACAACGGCAACGTGGGCAAGCGCTACCGCCGCCAAGACGAGATAGGCACGCCCTACTGCATCACGGTCGATTTTGACACGCTGGGCGAAATACCCGAGATGCTGGACACCGTGACCGTGCGCGACCGCGACAGCGGCGAGCAGGAGCGCGTCGCCGTCGCGGAACTGCCGGCCTATCTACAAAAACGTATACGGGTGTAATATGGGTGGTATGGAAAAGCCGCGCGACCTCAACGTTCATATCACCTCCGGGAGTATCATCACAACGCTCCTCCTTTTGGCGCTTGCGGCGCTCCTGTGGTTTCTGCGCGACATAGTCCTCATTCTTGTCACTGCGGTCGTCATCGCGTCGGCCATCGAGCCGGCGATACGGTTTTTGGTCAAGCGGCGCATCCACCGGGTGCTCGCGGTCATACTCATGTACCTTTCCGTGGTGGGGGCGTTCCTTGGCGTGCTGCTTGTCTTTATGCCGCCGCTCTTGGGCGATGCGGCGGACTTTCTCCAGCGCCTGCCGCAAACACTCTCGGGTTTTAATATCACCGACGCGACGCACGGCCTGCTGCCGTGGGGTAATGTCGGCGACCAGATATCCTCGGCCGATCTGCTGCGCAAGATTTCCTTGACCCTCTCCGACACCACCGGCGGCGTGTTTACCACCCTGTCGGCGTTCTTCGGCGGACTTGCCTCGTTCATTCTCATTATCGTGTTTTCTTTTTACTTTTCCGTGCAGGAGACGGGCGTTGACGACTTTTTGCGCGTAGTAACGCCCAGCCAGAGCCAAGCCTACGTGCTTAACCTTTGGAAGCGCAGTCAGGACAAGATAGGCAAGTGGATGCAGGGTCAGCTGGTGCTCGGGCTCATCGTCGGCGTATTGCTGTATCTGGGTCTCACCATACTCGGCATCCCCAACGCGCTTTTGCTCGCGGTTATCGCGGGGCTCTTCGAGCTTATCCCCGTGTTCGGGCAGATACTCGCCGCCATCCCCGCGCTCGCTATCGCTTTTTCCGACGGAGGTATTACCGCGCTCCTGCTGGTCGGCGGGCTCTACCTGGTGGTACAGCAGTTTGAGGCGCACCTCATTTACCCCGTGGTGGTCAAAAAGGTCGTCGGCGTGCCGCCGCTGCTGGTGATACTTGCTTTGATAGTGGGCGCCAAGCTCGCCGGTTTCCTCGGGATACTGCTTTCGGTCCCCATCGCCGCCGCCATACAGGAGTTTGTCGCGGACGTTGATAAGGAAAAAACGAAGGCGCTTTCCGAGAAGGGGGAAGAAGTTTAGTTCTTCATTTGCAGTTTGTTTGGTATAATGCACATGTGGGCAAAATGCTTACGGAGCAGTTTTTGAAGAAGTGGTATTTAGACAAAGGTCTTTCCACGTGGGCTATCGAAAAGCGCTTTGGTTTCTCACGCAGCAGCGTGTACCAAGCGCTTAAAAAGCATCAAATACAGGCACGCACTTTGGCCAAGTCTCATATTCGTTATGCACGCGCGGACTTTAGTGGCGACAAATGCGAGGAGGCATATTTGCTCGGCTTTAGTATAGGAGATTTACGGGTTAGAATTCTCAACAAAAAACAAAGCGAAACTATCTCTATAGGATGTGGTAGCACTAAGCGCGCTCAAATTGTTCTCATAGAAGGACTTTTTTCTTCCTATGGGCGAGTGTGGAAGGGAGCCCCTGACAGGCGTGGAGCTGTCAACATTGAAGCTTTTGTGAATAAAAGTTTTTCTTTTCTTCTACCCCGCGTACGCAGTTACAAATGGTGCGCCAACAACGCAGATCATTTCTTCTCTTTTCTTGCGGGTTTCACTGACGCGGAGGGCAGCTTTTTTATTTCTAACGGAAAAGCGTTTGTTTCGTGGGGCAACTACAACCACGGCATCCTTCTTTTCATTAAGCGCGGGTTGTTAAAGTTTGATATCAAGTCTCCGGCGCTTTGTCGAGATACTTTGCAGGGTTACATAGGAGCGCACGGTTATCGGCGGAATAAAAATTATTGGCACCTCACTATTACGAGAAAGGTGGCAGTCAAGGAGCTGTTGGACCGTCTGGGTCCTCTTACCATGCACGCCGACAAGAAACGAGCGCTTGTGTGCCTGCGTAGGAACCTTATAATGCGAGGACTTGCCGTATGAAAGAGAAAAAGACATTTTACGTTACTTCGCCCATATTTTATCCCAACGCAGCGCCGCACCTTGGGCATGCGTATACGACACTCCTGTGCGATATATTGGCTCGGTATCATCGGCTGAGCGGTTTTGAAACATATTTTCTTACTGGTACCGATGAGCATACTGAAAAGGTTGTCAAAGCAGCTCTTTCCGTTGGGCAAAAGCCGCCGGCGTATCTTGAGGAGGTGGTGACGCGTTTCAAAGAGCTGTATGTGCACCTAGATATTTCGTACGATCAGTTTATCCGGACCTCTGATCAGACCGTGCACTGGCCAGGGGTTATTGAAATGTGGGAAAGGCTGGCTCGCGCCGGGGATATCTATAAGTCGACATACACTGGTCTTTATTGTGCGGGGTGCGAGGCGTTTCTGACTGAAAAAGATTTGGTGGATGGTAAATGTCCCGACCACGGCATTGAGCCTGAACAGCTGAAGGAGGAAAACTACTTCTTCAGACTTTCTAAATACACACAGGCAATTAAGGAAAAGATAGTTTCTGACGAGCTGCGCATAGTCCCCGGAACCCGGAAGAATGAAATACTGTCGCTTCTTAACGAAGGTCTGCAGGACGTAAGTTTCTCGCGGCCGAAAGAAAAGATGACGTGGGGGATACCCGTTCCCGGTGACGAAACTCAAACTATGTACATTTGGATGGACGCTCTTACTAATTATATTACCGCGCTTGGGTTCGGTCGTGGCGAGGAAAGGATGTATTTTTGGCCGGGCATGCACGTTTTAGGGAAGGATATCCTGCGTTTTCACACAGCGTTTTGGCCGGCCATGCTGCTCTCCGCCGGGCTTCCATTGCCTAAAGCGCTCTTGGTACACGGTTTTATCACCTCGGGCGGCAAAAAGATGAGCAAGACCCTGGGCAATGTCATCGACCCGGAGGAGCTCCTTGCCGAGTACGGCACCGACGCGGTGCGCTACTTTTTGGCACGTCACATATCCCCGTTTGAGGACGGCGACATCACCCGCGAGGGCTTTAAAGCCGCGTACAACGCCGACCTGGCCAACGGGCTGGGCAACCTTGCCGCGCGCATTATGCAGTTGGCGCAGACGCACTTAAGCGAGCCGGTCAAAGTACAGTGGAAGCCGTTCCCCAAAGAATTTGCAGACGCAATGGAAAAGTTTGAGATTAATAAAGCCGCCGAGTACGTGTGGTCGCGCATCCAGGCGCTCGATCAGCGCATCACCGCGGAAGCGCCGTTTAAAGTGATTAAAACCGACCCCGCGCGCGGCACTGAACTTATTATCAACCTGGTGCATGAGCTCGCGGCTATCGACCTGATGCTCGAGCCGATACTCCCGCAGACCAGTAAAAAAATAATCGATGCCATTATGGCCAACAAAAAACCGGAGAACCTCTTCCTCCGGAAAGACTAGCGATGAAACTGTTTGACTCACATTGCCATCTGTACTTCCCGCAGTTTGATGCCGATAGGGATGCGGTGCTTGCACGCATGCAGGAAAAGGAGATGGGGGCGGTGGTCATCGGCACCGACTTTGCCACCAGCACGGCGGCGCTCGCGCTTGCAAAGCAGTATGACTTTTTGTGGGCGAGCGTTGGCCTGCACCCAACCTCCACGGAGGATTTCGATATGTCGAAATTTCTACATCTCGCGCAACAACCTAAGGTTGTTGCGGTAGGGGAGTGCGGGTTGGATTACTTCCGCTCTGAAAAATCAGAAGAGCAAAAAGAAAGATTTGAAAAACATATTGAGCTTGCACTAAAATTGAAGAAAACTTTGGTAATTCACTGTAGAGAAGCGCATGATGACATGCTCGCCCTGTTGTCGGCATATTCGCACGAATTAGCCCATATACCCGTGGTGATGCACTTTTTTACCGGGTCGGGAGAGTTGGCGCAAAAATATCTGGAGCTCGGTTGTTATCTGTCTTTCCCCGGGCCTGTCACCTACACCGACATGTACGACGACTCCGTCCGTATCTGCCCGCTGGACAACATGCTGATAGAAACGGATGCTCCCTTTGCCGCGCCTGTCCCGTACCGCCGAGCGCGCAACGAACCGGCATATGTAGAGCACGTAGCGGCCAAAATCGCCGCAGTCAAAGATATTTCAGTGGAGGAAGTTACCCACCAAACCGTCCTTAATTCACAACGTATTTTCGGGCTTGCAATCTAGTCGAATTTATGCTACAGTTTTCACGTACGATCTTTGTGAGCAGAAGGGCCTGGGGCCCGCGCCATTCCGGTGTGGGTGAGGGGTTCTTATAAAATGGAGGCCATCATGGCCAAGACCAACAGTCCCGTCAGTTACGGCGGTAGCGTCCAAAACTTTTTCGACCTTCTGAGCTCCGCCACGCGCAAGCAGGGCGGGAATCTCGGCGAGGCAATCGTACTGCTCGGCAAGCCCGAGAACTCCGGTGCGATTGACGAGCTGGCAGGCATCACCGCCCGCGTGTCTAAGCAACACCAAGCGGCTCTCGAAGTCGCTGAGCGCGTCCGGGTGGTCAACAAGACAACCATCGAGGTCAATCTTGCCTCGCCGCCCAAACTGCCGTTTGACAGTGCCGCCATCGAGCACAATGCCGGGGGCGGCTGGGTGCGGGTCGAAAAGAAGAAGGACGGCCACCTCTACATCGACGGAAAAAAGTTCCTTCTGCATCTGGAAGGGGGGCAGAAGACCGGCGTTATCGTGGGCAAGAAGCTCCGCGAAATGCTGGCCGGCAAATCCGTCTTGCATCCCAACATCATGGATGCGCTCTTCGACTACCAGCACCTAATCCCCGACTACTGCAAGCAGGACGAGCGGGGCCGCACCCGTTACATCTTCTTCTGGGGTGTGGTCTATCGCGACTCCCGCGGCCGCCTGTGCGTCCGCTATCTGTACTGGGACAGCGGTGCGTGGCGCCGGTACTGCGACTGGCTCGGCAGTGACTTCGATGTTCAGAGCCCTGCCGCGGTGTCCGCAAGTAACACTTAGCGCTTTGAATCTTAATTCTAACGCTTAATCCCTTAACTCTCGGCTCGCATCGCAAGATGCGAGCCGATTTTGTATAATAAACAACGGTAGTAGGCGAGTATGCGGGCGACATTGGATTGCCTGCTGCCGAATCCAGCGGACCTATACCGAGAGTTTCTTTGACTGCGCCTGCCTGCCGGCAGGCAGGGTTAAAGAAAGAGTGGTATTTGCGAGCTTAAAAAATAGAAGATACTTGGTGCGGTGAGCCAGGCGATTATCATCGCGAATTCGATACAGCCCGGAGAGTACTCGATGGGCAGTGGCACAGACGACTCTCCGCACAATCGCGACTCCAACGGCAACCTGTACGTCCGCTATCTGTACTGGAACAACGGTGCGTGGCACCGGAACTACAACTGGCTCGACAATGACTTCGATGTTCAGAACCCTGCCGCGGTGTCCGCAACTCTCTTCATTTCTCCCTCGTCCGGCTCACGGCTTCGGGGGAGTTTTGTTTATTGATCTGCCCCATCCATCCGCCAAGCATTTTTCCAGCTTCGTCTATTTTTGTCGAAAGGGCGATATATTTTTTATCCCGCAATGATTGTGTTTCCCACAAAATCATGAGCAGTAGCGTTAAAGTATTGAGTTTCCGTATGGCGAGGCTTATATATGGCAGCTTTTTATCCTTTGGCAGGTATGCCGCGCCCGAAACCGCTTCTATAATTTCGATAAAAAGAGTGTCAATTTTTTCTCCTACCGTGTAACGATGAACTTTCGGTAAGGTAATATAGTATTCATGCCACAGCAGATAAGACTCTTTGATATGTTCCAAAATAGGCAAAAAAACTCCTGCGGGGGGGGGTCGTCAAAGAATGGTTTTGGCTCATACCTACAACGATATCATTTCTGTCGAAAACTTGCTCGAAGCATGGAAAGAGTTTTTGAGAGGAAAACGGCAGAAACAGGACGTGCAGGAGTTCCAAGCAGACCTGATGCACAACATCCTGTTACTCCATCAAGACCTGGTGGGTCAGACCTACTGCCACGGCGGTTATCACCATTTTCGCATCAGCGACCCCAAGCCCCGCGATATCCACAAAGCCAGCGTGCGCAACCGCCTGCTTCATCACGCTCTGTACCGAGTGCTGTACCCGTATTTCGATAAAAAGTTCATAGCGGACTCTTACTCCTGTCGGATGGGGAAGGGAACGCACAGGGCGATAAATAGATTTAGAGCCTTTGCCTACCAGGTCTCTAAAAATCACACTCGTGCTTGCTGGGTTTTAAAGTGCGACATCCGCAAGTTCTTCGCCTCCATAGACCACCAAACACTCTTTTACATCCTTGAGCGCCACATCGCTGACCAAGACATCCTCTGGCTTCTGCGCGAAGTAGTCGGCAGCTTTCCCAAGGGCCTGCCACTCGGCAATTTGACCTCCCAGTTGTTGGTCAATGTGTATATGAACGAGTTTGACCAGTATGTAGGGCACCAACTCAAAGCCAAGTACTATGTCCGCTATGCCGACGACTTTGTGATTCTCTCGCATGACAAAACCGAATTGGAGAAAAGACTACGATGTATAGTAGTCTTTTTGCGCGACCAGTTAAAACTCCAACTGCACCCAAACAAAGTATCCATTACCACTTTCGCTTCCGGTGTTGACTTCCTCGGCTGGGTGCACTTTCCTGACCACAAAGTACTGCGGACGGCGACGAAGCGGCGGATGTTTCGTCGGCTGCAAGAGCAAGCGGGACAGGAAGGGGAGGAGGCAACGAGGCGCTCCTACTTAGGGATGTTGAAGCATGGCAACACGCATGGGTTGCGGCAAAAAATCTGATATGTTAGAGTGCCTCGCATGGTAGATATGTCGCAGGCTGCAGAGGCCTCATCCCAAGCGACCAGCAGCCCTTCTGCGGCTCCGGTCAAAAACACCACCCCAGTATACGAGGTGAGTTTTCATATTATTCCCACCGTAGGAGAGGACGGCGTGCCGGCAGTGCTCGAGAAGGTCCGCATATTGCTCGGCGACGCGGAAATCATTTCGCAAACCTTCCCCACCAAAATGACGCTCGCGTACCGCGTGGAGCGCGCGCAGGCGGGGGCACGCGAGAAGTACACCGAAAGCTATTTCGGCTTCATCAAGTTTGCCACCAACCGCGAGAACATTGCCACGATAGAGCAGGGGCTCCGCGCGCTGCACGAGGTCCTGCGCTACTTGCTCATTGAGACGGTGCGCGAGGACATCACCCAGGCGCCGCGCCGGGCGGTCTTTAGCTCCGACCGGCTTGAGGGCAAGACCATCGAGAAGCCCGCCCATGCGCCTGAAAAGGCGGCCGAGGTCTCCGAGGCCGAGCTCGACAAATCGATTGAAGCGCTGACGGGCTAGGCGTATACTTATTGTATGTATCCCGTTAGAGGCACCATGATTTACGGCAAAATGAACATATTATCAGCGATAACAAGGCTTCAGTAGCCTCTAACGGGATGTATATCAACAAGGCAATGGTGTTCGGTAACTTGACCCGCGACCCGGAGCTCCGGGCGCTGCCGAGCGGCGGACAGGTGTGCAGCTTTGGCCTTGCGACCAACCGCGTGTACAAAAAGGCCGACGGCACCAAGCAGGAGGAGGTTGAGTTCCACAACATTGTGATGTTTGGGAAGCTCGCAGAGCTCTGCGGCCAGTATCTCAAAAAGGGAAGCTCCGCCTACATTGAGGGCCGCATCAAAACCCGCAGCTGGGAGAATGAGGGCGCGGGCAAGCAGTACAAGACCGAGATTATCGCCGACACGGTGCAGTTTGGGCCGCGGCCTGCGGGCCAAGGCGCCGCGCCGCGCGGAGCAGAGTCGGCACCGGCCGCACCGGCAGTAAAGGAGGAGGCGATAGACTACCCCGCAGAAGACATTAACCCGGACGACATTCCCTTCTAATTAGTTATGAAAAAAGAATACGTAGCACAATTTCAGCATATTGATTACAAAGACACAGAGCTTCTTAAGAAGTTTCTCAATCCGCACGGCAAAATAATGCCGCGCCGCCGCACGGGCCTCAACGCCGCCAACCAGCGCGCCCTCGCCGAAGCGGTCAAGCGTGCGCGCTTTATGGCCCTCTTACCTTACATAGTAAGGTAAGTATCAAGTCACAAGTATCAAGTTTCAAACAAGGTTTTAAGTTTTAATACTTAAACACTTGCCACTTGTTTGCTACTTGGAGTTTGATACTTGTTACTTTTTATCTACTCTCTCTACGTATTCTCCGGTCTCTGTATTGATTCTGACGATGTCTCCCTCGTTTATAAAGAGGGGAGCAAAAAGGGTGGCGCCGGTTTCCAAAGTTATTTGCTTAGAGCCGCCCTGCGCGGTGTTGCCTTTGACCGCAGGCGGAGCCTCGGTCACTTTTAGGTCCATTTTGATGGGCAATTTGATGCCGATGATCTTCTCGTCAAACACCAAAGCCTCCACTATCATGTTGGGCTTCATAAACTGCCCGCCCGTGCCGATGGTCTCCGCCGAGAGCATAAAGCGGTCTGCGGGATTGTTTTGAGCGCAGAACCACTGCTCTCCCTTGTTGGCGTAGAGATACTTTACCTGTTTGGTGGAGAGGTCGGCCTCCTGTGCCTTTTCCGACACATGGAAGGCCTGCTCGGTTACTTTGCCGGTGATAAGGTGGCGCAGCTTGGTCTGGTTGACCGGTTTGCGCTGCTGTTTGCGGAAGACATGAGCGTCGAGCACCTCGTACGGCTCGTCGCCGACGAGGATCACGCGCCCCTTAAGAATTTCGTTGTACTCCAGCATTGCCATTGAGACATTTTACATAAAAGGGGAGTTATAGCAATTGAACCGCCAATGATATATCCTGTGAGCATGGAGTATCTCCCCTTCGACAAAGCTCAGGGCAAGTCGCCCGAGGAGTGGGCCGACGAAGAAGTGCTTGCCGCGTCGGTGCACACGCCATCGCTCTTTGCCCTGCTGGTGCGCAAGTATGAGGCTCCCTTCCTGCGCAAGGCGATCTCTATCGTGCGCGAGCAGGAGGCCGCCGAAGACGTGGTGCAGGAGGCCTTTACCAAAATATATCTCAACGCAAAAAAGTTTAAGACGGTAGAGGGGGCGCAATTTTCCTCCTGGGGCTACCGCATCCTCATCAACACCGCGCTGACGCACTACGCGCGCCGCAAGCGCCGCGCCGGCGGAGAAGTGGGGCTGGATGAGGAGATATGGGCGCTCATCCCCGACAAAAACCTCAAGCAGTTCGAAAAGAAGGAACTCGTAGACCTGGTGGCCTCGGTGCTCTCGCGCATGCCCGCCCCAATGAGTCGCGCGCTCTCGCTCTTTTTTATCGACGGCAAAACGCAGGAGGAGATAGCAAGAGAGGAAGGCCTGTCGGTCGGGGCGGTCAAAACGCGAGTCCACCGGGCCAAAGCGGAGTTCAAACGCATCTACGAAACTTTACAAGCTAAGTAGGAGTTTACCTAGGTATGACAAGCAAGATAGAACAGCAGGTGATGGCGGGGGTAGGGGTAGTCTATGCCACCCGGCAGCTTACAAGCGCGACGGCGCTCAAGCTCTATGTTTGCGCCGCGTCTTTGTACGGACTGGTCCAGCTGGTCTGGGTCCATCGTGTGTTCGAAAACTGGGCCAACGTGGGGCTCTCGGGCAGTCTTCAGTTTGTAGCCGCGGCCGTCCTCAACACGCACACTGCCGTACAGCTGACGCTGATGGTCCTGTTGTTCGCCGCCGCGTCGCTACTCCTCGACCTCGTCCGCCCCCTTACCGCCAATCGCCCTCTCTCATACTAATCTGGAGATTACTATCTTGAAAATCTTTCAATACACTTCTGATGCGCATTTGCAGCAGTGAAACCAGTTGCATTCGTACCAACAGTTTTTTCTACGCAATCTTGTATTGCTTTTTCTTGCGAAAGCCGAAATTGCTTGTACTCGATATACTGCGAAAGCAAAAACCCGACCGCAAATACAAGAGACACAACTCCGATGACAGAATAGAAAATAATTTCTTTTTTAATCATAGTAATCATGCGACTAGTGTAACACAGCAGTTTTATTTCTTATAACAATAGGAACGTTGTTTTATAAATCCCGATAAGTACCCTCGTTGCGCAAGCCAACCCGCCTTATGTTAATTTCAGAACCATACATGCGGAATATTATGCGATAACGCCCCACGTGTATTCTATACAAATCTTTCTTGCCGGAA
>Ga0209542_10014914_pt1 | contig 13141 bp, 13 predicted proteins | sample RifCSPhighO2_01_FD_184028 | JGI IMG/M metagenome (GOLD analysis project Ga0209542, IMG submission 184028) | Soil microbial communities from Rifle, Colorado - Rifle CSP2_plank highO2_0.1 (SPAdes) (version 2) | ecosystem: Environmental > Terrestrial > Deep subsurface > Rock core/Sediment ... | reverse complement strand
TAGCCAGGCGATGCTTTCCCCACTGAGTATTATCATAGCCAAAGCTTATGAACAATTCATCTGGTCGAGAAACAACAGTCGTAGCATGCTTCATAAATTCAGGAGTAGAGATAGTATAAGCTATCTTCCTGCCAAATAGTTCCACAAACTTCTTGTCCAGCATCTCTTTTATCTCCAGAAATTGAGGGGGGATTATTACGCAGAACGCGCCATAACTGCTAAAGTCCGGCAAAGCGATGGAATCAATAGTTGTGGTGATAAAGTCAAGGATCTTTTTAGGATCTTCTCGTGTTTTTGCCAGGATCATAGACATATACGTTGAAACGTTATAGGTATAGGGCTCTCTATTTTTGGGAAAGACAAGAATCTGTTTTGGAGAAAGAGATCTTGCTGCTATTGAGTTTGGATTATTGGTCAGTAAATAGAAGGGCTTATCCCATTGTTGGACATTCTTCGCAATACCTGGAGCATGTTTTCCCCCTGATGCTGAAATCAAGATAACACCGTCGATATCTTTGATCTTTTCTAATTTCTCAACATAAGAGGATTCATCGGCAAAGACCGCATCACAATCATGAAAGAGAATTTTTCCAGTAGCAGCGGCATTGCCAGAACCGATGACTAACGGTCGCTTATAAGAAGGAAAATGAGAGGAGGGTAGTTTCTGTGCAGACAGCGCCTCGAGTGAAGCTACCACACAAACATCGAGATCAGGCAGATCGGTAATCGTAAACGTCTGCATAATAGGTACATGATCCGTTCCTAAAGAGGTTTTCTGTTTCAATCAACACCCCCTTAAAACAGCTGCCAGAATGAATGCTCGCATGAATGCTCGTATGAATGTTTGGTTCATGAGAGGACCGCCTTTATTCTCTTAACAATACTCTGGGGGTCAAGATGCTGGTGAGGAATATGCTCCCAAATCCCGCCTTGCCCGGGACGGACAGCAGCGAGATGCAAGAACCTAGGCGTTAACCCTTTCTGCAGTAATGCTTTTGCATACCTATTACCAAAACCGGATTTTTCATTCTGAGATTCTACGAAAACAACGAGAGAAGAAGAGCCTACTTTCTTCAGCATCTCTTCGTCTATTGATGTTAATGTAGGAGTGTTAACCAGCCCAACATTAAATCCTTGTTCTCGCAGCTGTTCAACAGCATCAAGACATCGGTACAGCATCTCACCATAGGTCACGATGTATCCCTCTTTTCCTTCCCGGATAAGGTCAGCTTTGCCAGGAACAAACGTGTATTTTTCAAATAGTTTCTTCCCTTTTTTATCCAAGATAAAAGGAGTATCTGATCTTGTAGAGATGATAAAACGCAACCCTTCATCAGAATAGATCTTTTTGACGATAGCTTCCATCTGCAAGGCATCGGCAGGAAAATACATCTTGATCGTACTTTCTTCAGGAAGATGACAATCGATAAAGCTGAGGTTGATGCCATAATGACAAGTATTGTCAGCGATCCAATCGATGCCAGCATGAGAAAAATGACAGAGGACATTCCTCTTATTCAGCGCTGCCATCTGGATCTCGGAAATGATCATCTCGCTGCCAAAGACACTAAACGTAGCAAACACACCCTGGCAGTCTTTTTTTGACCCAAATCCTGCTGCCCGCAAAAATAAGCCACGCTCCATGACTCCGCCTGAAACATAATTCTCTGGAAACTGCTCTTGAACTGCAGCAATACCGGTCGATCCGCCGAGATCAGCGCTGTACACATGAATCTTTTTTCTTCCGCTGCTTCCCGCTTTTTTCATCATTTCTGCAAGAGTACTGCCAAATGTTTTCCTGCATGACCCCCATTCTGAAGAGCTGCCACGATAAGATTGGGGATCAGCAGCCTTGACAGGATCAGAAACTTTTTCTGCCGATAAAATAATCTTGGCAGCTTGGAGATATCCTCTTTGTTGTAAGTATTCTGCAGCTACTCCTGCTGGAACAGCATCATGAGCTTTTATCTGACCGGCAATCTCCGGTATTCCATGTGCTATTTCCCGGCGATGGACGATGGCAACTGGGCCATGACCATCAAGCAATGCTGTTCGTATCACTGCATAGAGCTGATCTAAATCCTCATCCTTGGTGGTGGATATTGCTGTTACTTTTAGACCATGACCACTTAAGGTCTTCGCGATGTCAAAGCCTGGAAGATAGGTATGTGGATGACCTTCGATAGTAACATTGTTATCATCAATAATGAGAACTACAGGAAGCTTGGCAGCAACAGCCTGACGAGCCGCTTCAGCATCATTCCCTTCTTGTTGAGACCCATCGCTGCCAAAGAGAATTACTTTCTGCTGTGTTCTCTCGGCAAGACCATTGACATCTCCCCAAAGATGACCAAGCCTTCCTGATGAAAAATCAATCCCTTTCTTTTGATCAAGTTCAGGATGTCCAGGTAATCCGGAAAGGTATTCACGGTAATGAAGCAAGTCATCAAGCTTCATACCTTTCTTATGATCTAAGGCGGCAAATAAGTATTGTAACGCTACTCGATGCCCAGCTTCATCGAATAAGACGGGATAAATGCTGGAAGAGCCTTTCATGAACGCTCTGACGATGAGCGCTTCTGGAACGATGTCATACGCTCCTCCAGTATGACCAGAGACCCCTTTAGCGGAAGCTAGTCCGGTAAAGAAAACGATGATATCTCTGCATATATGGATATTCTCCTTCAGCTGCTGTTTCTGCTGTGGAGAAAGTATTTTGGAGGATAAACTGAAAGTTAAATCTCGATAATTGCTTAATGGAATAGGAAATGACACCATCTCGATCTAGACCTCGTGAATCTCTGCCTGCCAGATATTCTTAGAGAGAATCATAGCCCAGCAGTTTAAAAAGATTGTGTTTGAGAAAACTGGTAAAAAAAGTACCAAACAAGTACGGAAAGATAAAAAGATAAAAAAAATAAAGAATTACTGTATCGTTGCTGTTCCCCTTACACCATAACCGATCGTCCAGAACTGGTATACTCCTGGCTCTTTAAACACATGGGTATAAGAAGCTCCTGGCTCAGTAAGATCGCTGTTCTCAAATTTCCTGCTGCCGTCTTTCACAAAAGTCATGGAGAACGTTTTTGCGTCATCATTCACAAATACGACTTCCTGCCCGACACTTGCAGTAAATTCGCTGGGGTCAAACCCTTGCTTCCCTAATACATGGACTTCTACTGCCGCTCCATTTGGTCGAGGGAGGATAGATGGACCATCATCACTATCCTCTTCTCCTAAAACAGGAGGAGAGCTTGGCTGTGCTCTTTCTTCTACCGCTGCTTCCGGAGCTGATGTGCATCCTAAAAGAAAGGCTAGAAACTCATGATTATCAATACTTGTTTTATCATTATCGCACCTCTTTTGTTATTTAACTTTTGTTATTTTTAATGGTTAAAAGTGGTTGCCCACTAATCATACAAACCTAAACTCGCACTCAAAAAAAAAGGAAATAGAAAAGGAAAGATTATTTCTTTCCCATAATCCTGAACATGGTCGTTCCACATTTAGGGCATTTTCCTTTCATCGCTTTTCTGACTGTGCCCCCTTTACCCTTCATGGTAACTTCCTTACCATCTTTCATCTGCTGTTTAGCTTTACACTTGACACAATATGCTTCAACCATTTTACCTCTCCTCCACTTTTTTTTTCAAGAACGCAATGGACCTTAATACTCCCTTTGATCTTGATTTAAAGCTATAATACCGTTTTCGCTTTTAAAGTTTTCGAAGGAAGAGAGGCGTTCTGAAGCAACTTGAAAGTAACACTTGCTCTATCTTTTAATACCTCATGATAAGAAAAAAGGGACTTAATACGGCAAGAAATTAGGAACATCAAACAACCTTGTATTCCCCTACACTTTCAATCTCTTTCTTCAATCCCTTCATATCGGCAGTGGCGTCATGCTCCACAACAAGCTTGCCGCTCTTAAAATCCAGGCTTGCAGAATGCACTCCTTTCGTTTCAGAACAGACATCTTCAATCAGCATCTTGCAAGATGTGCAATGGGTTCCCTGAACGGTAAAAGTTGTTTTCATCAGATCACCTCAAATGTTCCTGGCCCGGCCATACCCATAGAACAACTGAACGTGATTCTTCCGGCTTGAGTGGGAGTAAAGGTTACACTAGTTATCCTATCACTAAGAAGCCGTTCTGAAATTCCAAGGGCAGGAGCAGCGATAACTTTAGCGCATCCCGTTGCCTTCCTGCCATCGATATTCCATTGCACAGGAACTCCTTTCTGCAGCTGAAATGAATCAGGATAGTAATCTAAGCCACGGACTTCCATATTGATCGTTTGAATTTGGCCATCAATAACATCTGCTGCAGGGCCGTCCAATGCTGCGCTATTGCTGTCTCCTAACTGGATAAGGGTCAAACCGCTAGGCATAGCTAAGGCACCCAAGATGATGACCAAGACAGCGGAAAAGGTGGTGAAATAGCGCTGAGCATTTCCTTTGGCAAAACTGGTGAAAGCGCCGATACCTGCTAATGCGGGCAAGGTTCCTAATGAAAAAGCTAACATCGTCAAAGCGCCGGTAACCATATTTCCTGTTCCCAAGACGTACAACTGTAAGGCTTGAGTGAAGCCACAGGGCAAGAAAAATGTCGATCCGCCAAAGAGGAAAGATGATAGCCTGCTCGGCTCAGATTGTTCACCATTGCTAGATGCATCATAAATCCTATGGGCGATAAACTTGGGCATCTTCACCTGGATCTTATTTAACCAAGGGAAAATCTGTAAAAGTTGCATACCGATGATGATCATCAAGACACCGGCAAGAATAGTAATCATCCCATTTACTTGAGAGGAAATGCTGATGACTGATCCTAAGGCGCCGATAGCCCCTCCCAACACAGTGTACGAGATTATTCTTCCAACGTTAAAAGAGAGGTGATGTTTGAACTTCTGCGCTCCGGTAAGGTTAGGATGCGCCTCATTATATTTCTGAGAAATAGCCAGGAGTAACCCACCAGCGACGGCTAAACACGTGGAGGTAGCTGCCACCAAGCCGATCAGGAAGACAAAGCCATAACTCATATTATCCGTAACGCCTATCCCTTTCGGCAAGATATCAAATTGGCGCAAGAGAAGGTAGGCTCCAACCAGGGCAATAAAGACGGCACCGATCTCTTTGTATTTTGAGGAATTGGCAACGATGAAAGGTGTTTTTAGAACATGCTCAGGGGAGGCATTGCTAGAGGAAACTGAGGGAAGTTCAGAAAGCGAATACCCCTTCTCGGCAACCGCTGCCTGAAGTTGGTCCAGCTGAACCGCATCATCGCAATGGACAATAGCTTTCTCTTTTGCCCTACTGACTTGAACATTATGGACGCCGGGCACCTTTTTCAGACCGCGCTCAATAAGCACTTCACAGCTCGAGCAGGTCATCCCGGAAACTTGAAGATCTACTTTTTTCATGTTGTCACCTTTGTTGATTTTATTCTTTTAGGAGTGGAAGATTATAATCTTTTCCCTTTCAGCAGCAAAGCATTCGTTACAACGCTTACGGAACTCAGAGCCATCGCTCCCCCGGCAAGGATAGGGCTTAACATCCAGCCCGTCCAGGAGTAAAATACTCCAGCAGCAATAGGAATACCTAAAATGTTGTAGATGAGCGCCCAAAACATATTCTGCCGGATCTTGCTCATGGTCAATCTACTCAGCTTGATCGCCCGAGCGACATCCAGAAGATTATTTTTCATCAAGACAATATTTCCCGATTCCATGGCTACGTCCGTTCCTGAACCCATGGCTATCCCTATATCCGCCTGAGCTAAGGCCGGAGCATCGTTGATGCCATCCCCCACCATGGCTACCTTTCCCCTTTTCTGCAGATTCTTGACGTGAGTTGCTTTTTCATCCGGAGCAACTTCAGCAAAGAAATCTTTGATGCCTACTATTTTGGCGATCGCCGCAGCCGTCCGTGAATTATCACCAGTGATGAGATATGTTCTGATCCCTAACTGCTGCAAGCGTTGTATCGCTTCAGGAGAATCTTCTTTTATTTCGTCAGCAACGGCAATCAGGCCGAGAAGTTTCTTGTTCTCGGCAAGGATCATGACTGTCTTGCCTTCATCTTCTAACCGTTCAATGGACGCAGAGGCTTTTCCCAGAGAGATTCCTCTTTCTTTCATCAACTTGCGATTTCCTAAGAAATAGGTTTTCTGGCCAAGATTCCCTTTTACTCCTCTGCCAACAAGCGCCTGGAATCCTGTTGTTTTCCGGAGGTGATGTTTTTCTTCCTTCGCTTTAGCTACGATCGCTTCCGCCAAAGGATGCTCAGAACTATTTTCCAGGCTTCCCGCAACTTCTAATACCCTCTGCTCTCCAGTCCTGTTCAAGGGAACAAGATCAGTCACTTCCGGCTTGCCTTTGGTGATCGTGCCTGTCTTATCAAAAATGATCGAGCGAAGGCTATGAGCAGTTTCCAATGCATCTCCGCCTTTGATAAGAATGCCGTGCTGCGCTCCTTTTCCCGTGCCCACCATGATAGCAGTTGGTGTGGCTAATCCTAAGGCGCAAGGGCAGGCAATGACCAGAACGGCAACAGCAGCGATGAGCGCAAACTCGTTCGTCTGGCCAAGCAAGAAGTACCAGATAATATAAGTAAGAATCGCTAGAACGATGACGATAGGAACAAAATATGCCGAGACATTATCAGCAAATCTCTGAATTGGCGCTTTTTTAGCCTGAGCATCTTCGATCAATCGGATAATTCGAGATAATACTGTCTCGCTTCCCACCTTTGTTGCTTTCATGGTAAATGATCCCTGTTTGTTGATCGTAGAGCCGATGACACTATCACCTTTCTTTTTCTCCACAGGGATACTTTCTCCTGTCACCATACTTTCATCGATGGCTGAATAGCCGCTGACGATGATCCCATCGGTAGGAATTTTTTCCCCGGGCTTTACGACGATACTATCTCCTATCTGCACTTGATCGATAGGAATTTTTACTTCTTTGCCTTTTCTGATGACGGTAGCAGTTTTCGCCCCGATCTGCATCAATTTCTTGATGGCTTCACTCGTCCTTCCTTTTGCTCTGGCTTCCAGATACTTTCCTAGAAGCACTAAGGTGATGAGTACGGCAGATATCTCAAAATATTGGTGCGCATCAGGAGAGAAGAGGATAGCATACAAGGAATAAAAGTACGCTGCGCTCGTCCCTATAGCAATCAGAGAGTCCATATTGGCGCTTTTGTTTTTTAAGGCAGACCACGTCCCTTGGTAAAAGGGCCAGCCGATCCAGAATTGGATGGGAGTAGCAAGAAGCCAGATAAAATATTCTCGAAAGGGAACATCCATAAAAACCATGGCCAGGAGAAGAGCGGGAAAGGAAAGCGCTGCGCTGAGGATGACTTTTCCCTGCAAGTGACGAAGCTCTTTCTTTTGCAGAAGAGCTTCTTTCTGATAATTCTCTTCTTTCCAGACTACAGCATCATACCCTTTCTTTTGGATGGCAGCAATCAGGCTTTTTTCAGGCGCTGTTGCTTCATCGTGTTCGACAGTCGCGCGCTCTGTCCCATAATTGACGACGGCAGATGTTACACCGGGAACTTTCTGCAAGGCTCGGGTAAGGATAGTAGAGCAGCTGGCACAGTGCATGCCTTTCACTTTAAGTGTTGTTTTCATGGTTTAACCCCCTTGGTGATCACTGAAAAAAGAAACGACCTCTTCTGTGTTATGTTTACGAAACCTTCGTTGAGGAAGAAGTTCTTCATCTCTCGTGGAGAATTTATCTTCACACAGCCCGGCTCCAGATGTTCAACCGATCGATGGATGAAGCGTATAAAGAAATTGATGTCCGCAATAATCACTTTTCCCCCTTTCTTAGCCACTCGTTTCATCTCCTGAAGAGCTTTCTTTTGGTCGTGATAGTGATGGAAAGCTTCTGTCGATACTACATCATCAAAAGTATTATCACCATAAGGCAACTGATGAACATCTCCCCTCATAATATCCACTTTTCCATACAATTTCTGGCTGGCAAGTTTAACCATCTTTTCTGAAAAGTCCATCCCATGAAGCTTTGCTGCCGTTTTTTCACTAAGCTCGCGCAAAAATTCTCCCGAGCCGCAGCTGACATCAAGGACAGAATGATCTTCGGGAATATCCTTTAAGAGAGGACGATAGAATCTTCTCATCCAAAATTGGAATAATGGATAGTCATAAGATTTTGACCAGCTATTAAAAAAAACTCTGTTCTCTTGTAATTTTTCATTGATCGCAGTGGTATTCATTTTTCCTTTGCCTCATTGCCACAATGCTTTCCCAAGAGCTTGCAGCAGTACTCTTCCATATGCCTGTCGATAAATTCAACTAACGGCTTGATCGTCTTTTTGTTGACGCTGTAGACACGGTATTTCCCTTGCTTCTCCATAAAAACCATGCCGTGATACTCTAACACTTTCAAGTTATGAGAGACCATCGTCTGTTCAAAGCCTGTAGATTGGCATATCTCGCCGACGTTCTTCTTTCCCTCCCTTAGGACATTGATGATCTTTAACCTATGCGGATTAGCTAAAGCTCCGAAAAAAAACTGGTAGGTTTCGATGGAATGATTCATTTTACATGATAAAAATAACATATGATATATAAATCTTTTGTTTGCGAAGTTAGTATTCAGAGAATAGACACTTCTTACTATTGACAACAGGAATTATAAAGATTTTGTCCCCATCCCCTTCCCATCAAAACCTTTAAGAATCACCACCTATTCTAGAGAGGTATGAAAGAGCATATCCTCAAGCATGTCTTAAAAAATGCCTTGGATTTCCATGGCAAAGCCAATTCTAAAGTAGTTCTCGGGCAAGTGCTGAAGGAACATGAAGAGTTGAAGAAAGACGTTCCAAAACTGTTGAAGGAGATCGAGCAAGTTATCAAAGAAGTAGAAGCCATGCCTCTAGAGAAGATCAAGGAAAAGCTGGAGAAAGAGTTTCCAAAGTTATTGAAAGAAAAGAAAGAGGAAAAAGTAGAAGGGATGTTAAAGCCGCTTGCTAACGCTCAGAAAGGCAAAGTGGTGACGAGGATAGCTCCATCTCCTTCCGGGCCATTACATATCGGACATGCTTATGGCGCTTCCTTAAATTATGAATATGCCAAGATGTATGACGGCAAGCTGTTATTGAGGATTGAAGATACCAACCCCGAAAATATCTATCCGGATGCTTATCGGCTCATTGAAGAAGACGTGAAATGGCTGTCGGACAATCATGTGGCTGAAGTGATCATCCAATCTTCCCGTTTGGATATCTATTATTCTTATGCTGAAGAATTGGTGAAGAAAGGAAAAGCCTATGTTTGTACGTGTGATGCCGACCAATGGAGAGTGTTGAAAGCAGAAGGGACGGCTTGCTCATGTAGAGAATTGCCTGTTGAAGGACAGCATGCCCGATATAAAAAGATGCTGAAGGGTTATGCAGAAGGCGAAGCAGTTTTACGGTTAAAAACAGACATTAAAGATAAGAATCCTGCTATGCGAGATTTCTCGCTGATGAGAGTGAATGAACATGTTCATCCGCGAACAGGAACAAAGTATAGGGTTTGGCCATTGATGATCTTTAGTGTGGCTATCGATGATTATGAATCAGGTGTTACCCATGTTTTAAATGGCAAAGACCATGCCGATAATGCCAAGAAAGAAGCGATGATCATGAAATGTTTAGGCTGGAAGCCACCGGAATATTCTCATTGGGGAAGGATCAATTTTCAAGGGATGAAGATCAGCACGTCTGAAACACGTTTAAAGATTGAGCATAAAGAATATACCGGCTGGGATGACATCCGTCTGCCGTTCCTGCCAGCATTGAGGAAGAGAGGCTATCAGGCTGGCGCTTTCAGAAAATTTGCCGCTGAAATAGGATTAAGCTTGAATGATAAGACTGTTGCTCCAGAGGAGTTCTGGAAGATCGTCAATGCCTGCAATAAGGATATCGTTGAATCTCAGGCAGACAGGTATTTCTTTGTTGACAATCCAATACGAATCACTGTCCAAGACGCTCCAAAAAAGGAAGTGATGATCAACTTTCATCCGGACTTCCCAAAACGAGGGAAAAGAAAATTAGCGGTTCATGGAGAATTTTTGATATCCGAGAATGATTTCAGGACATTAGGAGAAGGATATCTGCATCGGCTGATGGATTATGGCAACTTTAGGCTGAAAGGAGAAACGTTCCATTACGTTTCTGAATCGTATGATGAGTTTAAGAATTCATCCAACAAAGGAAAAATCATCCACTGGCTTCCTCCCAAGAACAATATGCCTGTGGAGATCATGATGGAAGACGGCAGTATCAGTAAAGGATTAGGGGAAGAAACCCTCCATAATGTAAAAGAAGGAACAATCATCCAGTTGGAGAGAAGATTCTTTGTACGGGTGGATAAGAGTGGGAAAAAAGGGATGACGTGCTGGTTTTTACATAGATAAATTAGGGGATTTTATCACCATCTATTCGAATTAAGAAAAGTTTATAAGAGCAGAGGTTTTGCTGATTACTCGGTGGGGTGTGAATATTGGGAAAAATTAGTCGTGATACGCCGTTAGCTGAAATTACCTTGCGAAGGTATGAAAAGCCTACGATGGGTGATAGGGAACTAGTCAGGAAATTCTGCTTATCCGTAGGTCTTTTACAGCCAGGAGATTCTCGGGATGTCATGGTCGATGTTTTTCATGTCTTATTAAAAGCCCGCCAAGAAAGAGAAGAGCTACATTCTGAAGAAGTAAAAAATAAAGTTATGACGTTACGGAAAAGCTTGAATCTGCCGATGTTAGGCATTGCTTCCTCAAATATCCGAAGACAATTGAAACGGCTGAAAGATCTGCATCTGATCGAGACGAACGCTAATTTGTATCGTATTACGGAATGGAATTCCATTTCAGAGATCTTTGAAGATAAAGTGGAGAATTTCATCATCAAGTCCGTCATGTCCAGAGTTAAAGATTACGTACAGAAGATCGATGAAGAGTTTTCGGAGAAGAAAGAGGAGGAGATGTGATGATAACAGACCAATTCTCCCTTGGAGTTCTTGTTTTTTTCGGCTTCTTTTGGCTTATCTGCATGGGTTTAGTTGTAGCAGGATTTGTGTTTTGGATTCTGATGCTCATTGATGTCATCCAGAGGAAGTTTGCAAAAGATGATGATAAGATCATCTGGGTTTTAGTCGTTGTTCTGGCTGGGATTATCGGGGCATTAGTGTATTATTTTGTGGTCAAGAAAAAAGAGAAGAAGAGAAAGTGAGTGCAGGAGAATGTTATTTTGAGTGATAATATTTTTAAAAGAGTATTATTTTGATATTCTATGCCTAAACAAGAAAAGACAGAGTACCGGTTTCTCATTGTGGATGATGAATGCGATGGTGGAAATCTGGAAACTATTACTTCTCTATTCTGGAGTAATGTTACGGTTCAAAGAGTAGGGACTAATAACCGCGCTCTTGAAGCTTTACGTTCTCAATCATATGACGTTATCTTTTATGATTTAGGAATGGAAAACGGCGTTTGGGGAGGGGGGAATTATCCCATAACTCATCGGATACGGGAAAGCTCTTCTCGGGCAGTTTTAATTGGGATTAGCGCTCATCCTCAGAGCCATCCTTCCGTTGAAGATGTTGATGCTGTTAGAGATAAAAGAATACTCTTGTATCAAGGTCAGGGAGAACTTCAGAGGTTATTGCAGGGGTATGGAATTGACTTGGAACGACGACAGAGAAAAGGATAAACTCATTCAGATAAATCTGTCAGAGAAATAGATAAAGAACAATTTCAATCACAACAGAGCTACAGATATTCAACCCAGGAAAGGAATAATAATCCTAAACGATATCTTCTTCAGCTACGACGATGTAATCTCCTGAAGCGATGACGGCAGAGAAAGGGATGAGAATGTTGCCTTCCTTATCTTTCTCCAATTCCATCTTTTCAGTATAATTTGTTGGGTTGCGCAGCATGAGGTGAATCAATTCGCCGGAACCTACTTCAAAAATAAGGTCGCCAACTTCACCAAATTTCTTTCCAGTCTTTGAAACGACCGTCTTCCCCAATAGTTCCTTAGAATAGCTTTTTCCTTTTTCTTCCATGATCATTCACCCTCATTTAATCTTGATACTCCCCTCTTAAAGACGGAGAATATATAAAGTTTACGGTGATGCTAAATACGCATGTGGATACACAATCTTAACCCTACATTACTTGACTTGGGAATGGTAGAGATCCGCTGGTATGGAATTGTCTACGTTCTGGGTTTCTTTTTAGCCGTCTGGTGGCTTCATTTCATGAAGAAGAGAGATAAATTAAGCTTAACTACCGATGAAATATGGGATTTTGCCTTTTATCTGATGCTAGGGGTTATTATTGGATCACGGCTCTTTTTGATGGTCTGGCATCCTCAGACCTATCTGTTGAAGCCTTGGAACCTTCTGCGTATCTGGGAAGGAGGCATGAGCTTCCACGGTGGTTTTGTAGGAATTGTCACGGCTGCCTATTGGTATTGTAGGAAGAAAAAGCTACATTTCTGGAAGATGGCAGATATTTTGTCTATTCCAGCAATGCTGGCCTTAGCTTTAGGAAGGATAGCTAATTTTATCAACGGAGAGCTTTGGGGTAGAGTATGGGATGGAAGGTGGTGTGTCAATTTTAGGAATAGTGGAGGAGGAGACGTCTGTAGGCACCCTTATCCATTATATGAAATGGGAAAACGGTTTGCCATCTTAGGTTGGTTGGTCTTCCTTGCCTTTAAGCGAGAAGTGAAGCCAGGGTTTATTTTCTGGAATTTTGTCTTTTGGGAAGGTTTAGGCCGATTTTTGCTGGATTTTGTCAAAGAAGACCCTTTATTGGCCGGTATGACGTTAGGGCAGTGGATGAGTTTAGTCATGGTTATTGTAGCAGGGATTGTCTTCTGGAAACAGTATAGGGAAGATTGGGGAAAGGTATTTAAATAAGCCTCGCTTCAACTTTAAAAAAGAGCTCATTTTAGATGATTTTAACAGAAAAATAGACTAGGAGGTATACCTATGAGAACAGCAATTGCTTTAGTAGTGCTAATAGGCTTGCTCGTTGTTGGTTGCGCAACCCCAGAAACAACGATGAATCTGCCGAAAGCTGCGGACATGCCTGAAGATAACCGAGTAGCAGTTCCAA
>Ga0209542_10014913_pt1 | contig 13141 bp, 13 predicted proteins | sample RifCSPhighO2_01_FD_184028 | JGI IMG/M metagenome (GOLD analysis project Ga0209542, IMG submission 184028) | Soil microbial communities from Rifle, Colorado - Rifle CSP2_plank highO2_0.1 (SPAdes) (version 2) | ecosystem: Environmental > Terrestrial > Deep subsurface > Rock core/Sediment ... | reverse complement strand
CCCCCGAGTTACGGGTCAGCCGTTCCGGTATACAAAGCTAATACGCGCGAGATAATATGGAGTCTCGGTCAGTTGTCAGCTGGGACTGGCGGTAGTTTGCCGGCGGCGGAGGCTTGGTTTCAGGTAGCAGTGACACCCACTATTAACCAGGCGGGTGATATATTGGACCTAATGGAGGCTGCCACCCTGTCGGGTAGAGATAACAGTACCGGTGAGGAGGTAGTAGTAAGAACGGGAAAACTAAACTCTAACCAATTGCTCGATCAGCCGAATCAGGGTAGAGTCCAAGAATAGCCATTAGAACTTAGCCATTAGTTAATAGAAATGGAGGAGAAAGAAAACAATAAGATGGAGAAAATTATCTCGCTGTGCAAGCGGCGGGGGTTTGTTTTTCCTGGCTCGGAAATCTATGGCGGCCTGGCTAATAGCTGGGACTTTGGACCGTTAGGGAACGAGCTTTTTAATAATATCGCTAGTCTGTGGTGGAAGAAGTTTGTGCAGGAGCGTCCCGACATGGTAGGCGTACGCGGCGCGATTATTATGAATCCCAAAGTCTGGGAGGCCTCCGGTCATTTACAGAGTTTCACCGATCCGCTAGTAGAATGCAAGATTTGTCATGAGCGTTTTCGACAGGATAAAACCGAGGAACTAGAGGCACACGCCAAGACTCACAAGGAGAACGTGGAATGGACCGAGCCAAAGAATTTTAATCTTTTGTTTAAAACCTACATCGGCCCAGTGGAAGATTCTAAGGCGGTGGCCTACCTGCGGGGCGAACTAGCCCAGACGATGTTTACCGACTTTAAGACTATCCAGGAAAGTAGTCGTTTAAAGTTACCTTTTGGCATCGCCCAGATCGGCAAGGCTTTTCGCAACGAGATTACTACTGGCAATTTCATTTTTCGCACCAAGGAGTTCACCATTGCCGAGTTAGAATATTTTGTGAAGCCGGGTGAGGAGGATAAAGCTTTCCAAGCCTGGGATAGGTTTATGGAACAGTTTTTACTCAACGATTTGGGACTAAAAAAAGAAAAAGTCAGACGCTACGAGCATCCCAAAGAATCTTTAGCCCACTACTCTAAGGGCACCACCGATATTGAATATGAGTTTCCCTTCGGCTGGGGCGAAATCACCGGTCTGGCTTCGCGCACTGATTTTGATCTAAAAAATCACGAAATCGCTTCGGGGCAAAACCTAAAGTATAAAGATTCTGAAAGTGGTGAGGAATATTGGCCTTATGTAGTGGAGCCAACCGTTGGCTTAGAGCGACTAATGCTCGCGGTGCTGGCCAATAGCTACACCGAAGTCGAACCACGTTCGGGCGAGGAAGATGCCGTCCATGAAAAAGAAGTGGTACTGCGTTTACCCAAAGCCCTGGCGCCAGTAAAGGTGGCGGTGCTACCATTGTCCAAGAAAGAGGAACTATCTGGCCCGGCCAAAGAGTTGGCGGCTGAACTGCGTAAATATTTTGTCACCCAATACGATGAGACCGCCTCGATCGGTAAGCGTTATCGCCGGCAAGACGAGATCGGCTCGCCCTTTTGCGTTACCTTTGATTTTGACTCACTCACCGATCAAAAAGTAACAGTACGCGATCGGGACACGATGGAGCAGGAGCGCATCGCCATCTCCGAACTGGCGAACTATCTCCAAAAACAACTCTCTAGCTAAGTCTAGTGTGCTGGTTTGCCTAAATCCACTTTTTAAGGCATAATAAAGCGTTTCGATAGTCGAGACGTCTTCTTTGACAACTTAAATTTAGGAGGAGAAGAACCATGGCTTGGCTGAATCAGATTTTGCCTTCGGTGGGCGCAATGTATACGAAACGCCTACTGGAGAAACATTACGACGCTTTGGCGGAAACTACGATCGGGCAAAAAATAAGGCAGCTAAGTCCATGGACCAAAGGGGCCTTAGAACTGCTCACCTACGTTGTCTCGGCTTTGGCCGAGCTTAAGCTAAAAGATGGCACGCCGTTGGCGCGCTATCTGAAAGATGTAGGAGTGGATTTTGCTCCAGAGATGTCCAAACGGATGATTAATGGTGCGAAGGCGCGGGAAGTTTTGACGACTCTGCCGATCTCCCCTGGCCAGCGTCCGTTGATAGAAACACTCTTGGGAATCGAAGATGACGGCCAACTTAGCGATCTGATCGCCTGGATCTTTGGCCAGGGAGAGGAACGCTGGAGCGCAGTCAAAAACATTTTAAGCAAACTGCCGGGGGAAAATCTGGGGCGGTTCAACCAGCTCGATTCCGATACCAAGGAAAAAATTGTAGCTATCTTTGCTTCTCATCCGCCGGCAAGTTTAGTAGCCGAAATTGGCGAAACGCGCCAGCGGATACAAAGTTTAACCGAGAAAATCAATGCGGCCCGCGGCCGCCTAAAGGAGTGAGGTATGTTAGGAGACCTGCTGGATCTCTTGGGGGCGTGCCTCGGTCTGACCGTGGACGTGGCCAAGAAAGTAACTAAAAAAACCCTACTTGGCTACGCAAAGCTGCTTTTATTGGGCGGTGGGGTGGCCCTGGTGATATTGGGGTTAGCTCTAATGTTTTTTCTGGCCGGCTGGATTAATGCGGCTGCGTTGGTGGCAGTGGTTACTCCAATGGCGGTCTGGCTTTTGATTTTAGCCATGCCGCTGGAGTTAGTATTAGAACTAGCCGCCAGCCTATTACCTGAAGCAGCCCGATCGGCTATCCGGCGGAATTTTCTCCTGATGGGATTTGTCATCCTCTGGGGGATTTTCTTAAGCCTCTACTTCTACCTAGTGCCAACTCCGCGAGCGGCGGTGCCGATAGTATTTGTTGTTTGTGGCGGCATCGCCTTGGCTAGTTGGTTGGCTAGTATGGGGGTCGGTACGAAGCTGATCAGCTTGCGACTCTTCATTTTGCTGACCATTTTGACCGGCAGTTTTGTTTTCGGGGCTAATTTCCCTCGCAGCAAAGGGTCGCCCCGCAAGGTGGCAACTTGGCTGGACAAGCAGATGAGTGGAAAGATAGACAATCTGACTGATCCAATGCCCGGGTTGCAGGAGGTCGAGTATGGGCCAGGTTTGATTAAGTTCGATCAGCGTACGGGAGAGGGGCTTTACTGCTACGCCGAACGGCAGGATGGGCTACATCTCTACCCACGTTTTGGAGATAGTTGTGGTTACGATGCGGCTACTGGGGAGCCAATGTACGTACTCGACAAGGCGGCCGACAAGCGCTTCGCCGAACAATATGTACAACGGCAGCAGCAAGTCTTGTTGCTAGAACCGGTACCAAAGGAGCCACAAGAGACAGTGGAGGAGGCGGTGGTTGATACCACCACTAGCACCACTACAACCTTGGCTACGGTGGATGTAGCGAGCGAAATTGTAGGCGGTGTGGAAAGTAATTATGGTGATGGCGAGATCGAGCCGGTGGTCCCTGAGATTGTGGAGACCACACCTGTCAACGAGCCGGAGAACAGTGGAGTCGGGGGGCCAATCATTTCTCCAGAGTTCGATAAGAAGTTTGCTGAAGAAGCAGAGAGAGTGGCACTGGAGCTTGAAGTTGCGAAAAAAGCTACTCCGGATATTCCGCCTATGAGCGAACCCATCAACCTGGTGATCAGGGCGCCCCATGGCTGGTGGGCGTTCAGTGGTGCCGGGGACAAATTTGAGGGCATAGTAGACCGCCCACTGGAAATCAGCGGACGGGTAGTAGTAAAGCCCAAGAAAAAAGTCCGCGGCGACGTGATCGATTCAGACCGGAACTATTTTGTATTGCAGATCCGGCCAATCAAGGGGGAGGGGGGAAGGATGATTGAGTTTGAGCCTTTACGCATCCAAAAGCGCTTTCCCTCCAGTCGGGCGGTGACGACCAGGCAGTTGAGCTTTAAAGTGAAGTGAGTTCGTTTCTGGGGGCGGTGCCACGCCCTCACACTCAAACTTGAGTGTGAGGGTAAATTGCGGCACCGCCCCCATTTTGTTATCCTTTTCATAAATGGATAAGCTCTACCAACTTCATACTTATGACAATGGCCTGCGCCTGATCACGGTGCCGATGTCCGATACCCAGACTGTCACGGTGCAGATTATGGTAGGGACTGGCTCGCGGTATGAGGCCAGAGCGGTCAATGGCGTCTCGCATTTTCTGGAGCACATGATGTTCAAAGGCACTACCAAGCGTCCAGGGACGATGGATATTTCGCATGAACTAGACGCGATTGGTGCCGAGTATAATGCTTTTACCGGCAAGGAGTACACCGGCTATTATGCCAAAGCCAGTACCGATCACTTCGAGAAAATTTTAGATGTTGAGGCGGACATTTTTTTAAATTCCAAGCTAGAAGCGGCGGAGGTGGAAAAAGAGCGGGGCGTGATTATTCAGGAGATTAATATGTATTTCGATAACCCGGCGCACCACGTTGCCGAGCTGTATGAGGCCTTAATTTTTGGCGATCAACCACTGGGTTGGCCGATCTCCGGCCCGAAAGAGACTATCGCCAGTCTGCCGGCGGAAAAGCTACGCGAATATTTTAACACCCACTACTGCGCGGAAAATACCGTGGTGGCGATTGCTGGAAAAATCGACCCGGAACAGGCCAAAGAAAAAGTCTGGCAGTATTTTTCTAAGATGCGGCAGCAAGCGACCTTGGCTCCTTTGCCTTGGGCAGGCAAGCAGGATAAACCTGGCCTAAAAATTTTTAACAAAGCGACCGACCAAACTAACTTGTGTCTCGGAGTGCGTGGCTACGGCTTGAATGACGACCGGCGTCACATCTTAACTTTAATGGCGGTGGTATTGGGTGGCAGTATGAGCTCACGGCTTTTTACCGAGGTGCGAGAGAAGCGGGGACTGGCCTATCATGTCAGCGCGGGAGCTGATTGCTATTTAGATGTCGGCGACTTTACCATTTTTGCCGGGGTGGAGAACGCCAAACTGACCGAGGCGCTAAAAGTGATCCTGGCCGAGTGCCAGCGGTTGAAAAATGAGCCGGTTAACGCGATAGAGTTACAGAAGGCAAAGGACTTTTTAAAGGGCAAGATGGTAATTAATTTAGAGTCTTCCGATGATCAGGCCGGGTTCTATTCTCACCAAGAACTACTGAAACGGCAGATTGTCACTCCAACCGAAAAAATCGAACGCTGGAACAAGGTAACTGCCGCGGAAATCCAAGCGGAAGCTAACAATCTCTGGCAAACCAATCAACTCAACCTAGCAATTGTCGGCCCATTCGCCGAGGGCGACTCCGCTATTTACGAAACATTAGAAGTGTAGCCTGCCCGCCTAAATGCTAGACTTTTAGCTTTTGGTGTGGTAGAATATTAAGACATGAGCAATCCTCCCGAGACAGTATCACACGAACTTTCTCTCTCCTCCATCTGGCGGATAATTTTACTATTGGCGCTAGTGTGGTTTTTGTATGAGCTGCGCGACATTATTATGATTCTGCTCTTTGCGATCATTATCGCCTCCGGCGTCACCCCTTTTGCTAACTGGCTGGATAAAAAACGTTTTCCCCGGTTGCTTGGCGTTGCCCTGCTCTATTTATCAGTATTTGTGTTGATCGCTTTCGTTATTTCACTGATGGTGCCTTTTATCTCGGCCCAGATTAACCAGTTGATCCAGGATCTGCCTAATTTTATTAACAAAGTTTCCGACTCGTTAGATAAGGTGCAGGACTCGCGCTATGTCGATTTGTTTAGTGAGGCGCAGAATCTACTGGATTCCGCCTCGGGCTACTTACAGGCTTTTTCCGGTTCGGTCTTTGGTTTTATCGTTAACATCTTTGGCGGTCTGGTTTCTTTCGCGGCGATTATTATTATCTCCTTTTATCTATCAGTGATGCGCAATGGCGTGGAGAGCTTCATCCGTTCAGTGGTGCCGCGGGAGTATGAAGGTATTGTGACGCGGGTTTGGCGCCGAGCCGAGACTAAAGTAGGCAAGTGGTTACAGGGGCAGATGCTATTGGCTTTGATTGTCGGCTTAGCCGTCTATATTGTAATGTCATTGATGGGCATTAAATTTGCCTTATTGCTTGGATTTTTAGCGATGGTATTAGAGTTAGTTCCGCACGTTGGGCCGGTCTTAGCGGCTATTCCAGCTGTTGTGCTTGGTTTTTCAACCTCTACTACCCTGGGAATCTGGGTGATAGTGGCCTGGATCCTGATCCAACAAATTGAAAACCATATTTTGGTACCGTTAATCTTAGGAAAGAGCGTAGGGTTGCACCCGGTCATTGTAATCGTCTCGCTATTGATCGGTGCCAAACTAGCCGGTATTCTCGGCATGGTTTTAGCCGTACCGGTGGCGGCGGTAATAGTAGAGATTCTCGAAGAGTTGATGCGCGAACCGGTAGTAGAGAGTATCAAATAAGTAAGTCTCTTAACTTCCGAAATTGCACTGCCGCGCTTTCGCACTATGGAAGTTTGATAATTCCGCTAATTTTATGGGCATACTTTATGTTGTGGCCACCCCGATCGGTAATCTAGAAGATCTCTCGCCGCGCGCGGTGCAGGCTCTGCAAGCGGCCGACTTGATTGCCGCCGAGGACACCCGGGTAACCGGTAAACTTTTAACCCGTCTTAATATAGTGAGACCGCTCGTCAGTAGCTTCCAACACTCTCCCACCAAAAATTTTGAGAAAGTGCTAGCTACACTGACCGACGGTCTCACTGTGGCGCTAGTGACTGACGCTGGAACGCCGGGCATCTCTGATCCGGGCGGTTATTTGGTTAGCCAGGTGCGGGCCAAGCTGCCAGATTGCCAGATTATTCCTATTCCGGGACCTAACGCGGCCGCTACCGCTCTAAGCATTTCTGGTTTTTCAGCCGATCAATTTTTGTTTTTAGGCTTTCCACCCCACAAGAAAGGCCGCCAGACTTTTTTCAAAGAATTGGCCGAGAGTAAGTACACGGTGGTAATTTACGAGTCACCCCACCGGATTTTAAAGACCTTAGCGCAACTGCCACCCGAGCGGCAAATTTTTGTGGCGCGCGAACTAACCAAGAAATTTGAGTCACATTACTTCGGTACACCAGTGGAAATAGCCGAGAAATATATCTCCGAACTAGAGCGGGGAGAGTTGGTGGTTGTAATTTCCGCCAAGTAAGTTTGACTTTGTAATAAATTGTAATACAATATGCTTATGCGCAATGTAATCAATATCTCTCTACCGGCCGAGATGGCCAAGGCGGTACGCCAGGAGGTAAAAAGAGGACGTTATGCCACTACCAGTGAATTTTTTCGGCACCTGTTGCGGATGTGGAATAATCATCAGGTTGCAGAGATAGTCGCTAAAAGCGAAGCAGAATTTGCAGCCGGTAAGGGCAAATTACTAAAAACTCTGCGCGATTTGCGCTGATTGCGTGAAGATTTCTTTTTCTCCTAATTGAAAACTCATAAATTACACGGGTCCTTACGGAAACTTTACGCCTTCTCTGTCAATCAAAAATACCGAATTGTTTTTAGGTTGGGTGATGATATGGTCTTTTTCCATTATATCGGCAGTCATGATATTTATTAACTATGAACAAGTTTTTTATTACAAGTGCCCTCCCTTATGTAAATTCGAGCCCTCACGTCGGCCATGCCTTAGAATTAATTCAGGCCGATGCTTTGGCGCGCTATCAGCGTCAGCTGGGTGATGAAGTTTTCTTTTTGAACGGGACGGATGAAAATGCCTTAAAAAATGTGCAGTCCGCGGAAAAAGCGGGTGAACCGGTCCCTTCTTTTGTCACTCGCCACGCGGAAAAGTTTAGAGAATTAAGTAAAGCGCTAAATATTTCTAACAACGATTTTATTCGCACCACCGAGGAGCGACATATTAAGGGTGCGCAAAAACTATGGCAAGCCTGTGCGGCGGCCGGAGATATTTATAAGAAAAAATATAGTGGTCTGTACTGCGTTGGTTGTGAGTCTTTTATTACTGAAAAAGAGTTGGTAGATGGATTATGCCCGGAACATAAAACTAAGCCAGAGTTAATCGAGGAGGAAAATTACTTTTTTAATTTAAAGAAGTATCAGAGTGAGTTGGAAAAATTAATTAGCTCCGATCAGCTAAAAGTTACTCCTACTTCTCGCAAGAACGAAGTCTTAGAATTTGTGCGGCATGGTTTAGAAGATTTTAGTATTTCGCGCAGTAATGCGCGGGCCAAGAATTGGGGTATCAGTGTACCTGGCGATGATACACAGAAAATATTTGTATGGTTCGATGCTCTTACTGGGTATATTAACGCGCTAAACTTTGCTTCAAGCGGAGAGTTATTTAATAGCTGGTGGGATAAAGATGCCCAGCGCGTGCATGTCATCGGCAAGGGGATTACGCGTTTTCACGCTGTTTATTTCCCAGCTATGCTATTGTCGGCTGGCTTAATTCCGCCTAGTGATATTATCGTGCATGGCTATGTGACGGTTGAGGGTGAGAAGATCTCCAAAACCACGGGCAATGTAGTGGATCCTTTTCAGGTAGTAGAAAAATATGGCGTTGATCCGGTACGCTATTTTTTGCTGCGCGAAATCCCCTCTGGCGAGGATGGCGATTTTTCTTTTGCCAAACTGGAACAGCGTTATAATGCCGATTTGGCTAACGGGTTAGGTAATTTAGTGCAGCGCGTGGCGACTTTGATTGAAAACAATCTGGGCGGCGAGTTAATTTATCAAACAGCCAATGAAGATAAAACCATTATTGCTAAGATTAATTATCTGAAAGATTCTTATCAGCGCAATATTAGCGAGTTCAAACTACACGAGGCGTTGGGCAATGTATTTGAGTTAATTACTTTTGCCAATGTTTATGTAAATGAGCATAAGCCGTGGGAGACAGCCACTACTAGTCCGGAGCAATTTCTGTACGCGGTTACTAACCTAACCCGCATGATTTTACAGATTGCTTTTTGGCTCGAGCCATTTCTGCCGGCTACTAGTGAAAAGATCTTTGTCGTTTTTGGAGGCGATAGAGAATTGGGTGACCTTAGTGGTAGGCATCTCTTAGTTAAGAGGGGTGAAGCTCTTTTCCCTCGTCTTAACTAAAAACTAAAAACTATAAACTACCAACTATAAACTATTCTTGTGATTGATAGCCATTGTCATCCGAATTTTCCACAGTACGATCTAGATAGAGATGAATTAATTATCCGTACTTTAAAAGAGGGTGGGGGAATGATCGCGGTAGGGACTAATCTGGCTACCTCCTCTGAAGTGGTGGCCCTGGCGGAAAAATATGAAAAAATTTGGGCCAGTGTGGGAACACACCCGACGGATTTAAGTTCCGAGGGAGCTGTGGATAACTTTTTACAGTTTATGTCGCACAATAAAGTGGTGGCAGTAGGGGAGGTCGGTTTAGATTACTATCGGACCGAAGACCAGAAGGAGAAGGCTAGGCAGAAAGAAGTTTTTAAGCAGTTCATTCAATTAGCTCAAGATTTTAACAAACCGTTAATTTTGCATTGTCGCTGCTCCCCTCGAACGACCGATGCCTATTCCGATGCGTTAGAAATTTTGGATGGGGTGGCCCGCCCGCCCAAATTTTCGAAAGAAAATTTGGGCGTGGTCCATTCCTTTACTGGCGACTACTCTACTGCCCAAGGATTTATTAAGCGCGGGTTTTTAATTGGTCTGAATGGTATTACTACCTTCTCTGGTCAGCACGAGGAATTGATCTCTCAACTTCCGCTGGACAAAATTCTTTTGGAAACCGACTCCCCTTACTTGGCGCCCATTCCACACCGGGGTGAGCGCAATGAACCATTATGGCTAAAGTATGTGGCGGAGAAGATCGCGCAGGTGAAAAATATAACAACCGAGCAAGTTGTAGCTGCTTCTGACCAAAACTGCCAAAAACTCTTTAGAATATAGGTACCTATCACTACTCTGGTAAAAGTGGCAATTCTGTGTTATAACTATTAGGTTGAGTCAAGGGCACAGCGTGCTCGGATTCAAATGCGAACTTACCCAAGTACTGGCCCGGCGGTTCCCCGGGAGCTCATTTAAAGGAGAAAGACAACATGTCACAAAATGACATGCTCGGCCCGCTGATGCGGGTTTTGGTTGATATACCCCAAGAAAGGCTGCCACTTATAAAAGACTTTTGTCACAAGGTAGCCGGGGCTGACAGCGAAGAGTGGGTAAAGCAGGGTAACCTATTTTTGCGGAAAAAGCCCAACTGGACTGAACCAGGCGAGGAGGCAACTAGCCCTAATCCTGCCAAAGCGGAGACCAGACGGCCCGTCTCAATTCTTCGCTTTATTTCTACTGGTGAGTCCATCGTAATCCCCGCCTGTGATGGGAGCGAAGACTTAGCCGGTGCTGATGATGTGTTTAACTACATCGACAGCGACTTCAAAAGCTGGGACTTGGATTTTACTAGCGAGGCCACTCCTGAAACCCCGACTTCGGTTTACGAGATGGACCGAGACGCCAATTTTAAAGGGATGTTTTTTTCTCTCAACACCGATCTGAATAAGCTGGCATTCAGTCAGCATCAGATCAAAGAGTTTGTTCAGAGCAAGGATTGTGCCAAGTGGTTGAGGGGTGACGGTTATGCCACTTTCTTTCTGTTCAAGAAGGGCAAGGGCAAAACCGCCAAATATTTCGTGGCCCGCGTGCACGTTTTCTCCGACGGCTACCGCGAGGTCCTCGTCTACCGCTTTGGGCTCGCCCACGTTTGGCACGCTGACGACCGACTTCGTCTGGTTGTCCCGCAACTGGAGCAATCGGTCGCTTAGCCCTTTTTTTCTTTTTTGGAAATTAGATCCCTTGGATTCTTGGAAGATTGTTTTTTTTCTTCCCTGGTCCAAGGGATTTTTGTATAATTAAATCGCAGTTTTGTTATGCTTTGCGGCCAAGGCTTCAAAGTCAGGGCTGTTGAAATTCTTGCTTGAGATTTTTTGCTGGCTATGGCTGACAAAACCGTGGGCAGATTTTTCAAAATAAAAAATAGTTCAGTTGGTGCCTTGGGCTGGTGGACTTAGCGGTCCCAAATAAAATTCAGCTGGCTGGTTTACTAAATCGGACGGCAGTGACTTGGATGGCCCAAAGCACTTTTCGTAGCCAACGTGAACGTTAACTCCGACGGCAACCGCAAGGTCAACGTCAACCGCTTTGAGAACGCCAACGTTTGGAACGCTGACAACCGACATCGTCTGGTTGTCCCGCCACTAACTATTTCTCCCGCTATTGGCGGGAGTTTTGCTGATTATGTCTTTTCTCCAGCCGCCTAGCATGCGGCCGGTGGTATTTAGTTCTTCCGAGAGGGCGGAGAATCTTTCTAAGGAAATGCATTTATTCTCCCAGGCCAGTTGCAGGAAAAACTTTAAACCATCCAGTTCAGCGCTAGCCAAAGTGAGTTTGTTTATTTTCGGTTCACCGCTAAGATAAATAGCGGCAAAAATAGTTTCTAGCAAATCAAAAAAATAGTTATCAATTTTCTTGCCTAGTGTGTTGCGGCTGACTTTAGGAAAATCGTTAAAAATTACCAGCCAAAGTTTATAAGCGGCCTTGGTCCTTGTTAGTACAATTGGGGATTGCTTGGGGGGGGGGCATAAAAGATTTATTCGGATTAAAATGAAGAAATTCCGGCAGAGTTATAAGGAGATTATAACATTAGAAAATTTATTACTAGCCTGGCAGGAGTTTTTGCGCGGGAAAAGTCAGCGCCATGATGTGGCTAGCTTTGCGGCCAGGCTGGTTGATAATATTTTGGGATTAAGAGATGAATTATTAACTTTAGACTACAAGCACGGGCCGTATCAGGCTTTTAATATCTCCGATCCTAAGCCGCGGCATATCCACAAAGCAAGCGTGCGGGACCGGCTGGTACACCATTTGATCTATCGGACGCTCTACCCTTATTTTGAGGAGAAGTTCATTTTCGATTCTTATTCTTGCCGGATCGCCAAAGGAACACACTTGGCGATCCGGCGGTTCCAGGAAATGAGCCGAACTGTTAGTCGAAACAACACTCTCACCGTTTGGGTATTAAAGTGCGATATCAAAAAGTTTTTTGCCAATATCGATCATATTATTCTCAAGAGTATTCTAGTGAAATATATTGTAGATAATGATTTACTCTTTTTATTGGGATTAGTGATAGGGAGTTTTCATGCCGGCCAGCTAGATAAGGGGTTGCCGCTGGGAAATTTAACTTCGCAATTGTTAGTTAATATTTACATGAATGAGTTTGACTATTTTATTAAGGAGACTTTAAAAACTGAATATTGTATTCGTTACGCTGATGACTTTGTAATTATGTCGGAAGATAAAAACTGGCTAGAAAGTTTAATTCCGAAGATAGAGGATTTCTTATGGAAAAGTTTACGTTTACAACTGCATCCAAATAAGGTTTTTATTAAAACCTTAGCTTCGGGAGTGGACTTTCTGGGCTGGGTGAATTTTCCTACCCATCGGGTTTTGCGCACTGCTACTAAGCGCAGGATGTTCAAGAAAATCAAAAGTGATTTAAAAGCGGGGACGGTTAGTTCTTATCTGGGTATGCTTCAGCATGGCGATGCACACGAACTAAAAAAAGAAATCTTAGAGATTGTCAAAAATCGCTAAATTACGTAAGATATTTCAATACCATGGCCAACTACAATCCGCAGAAAATTGAAAAGAAGTGGCAAGAACACTGGCGCAAAGAGAAGCTCTTTTTTGCTGATGACAAGAGTGCCAAGGAAAAGAAGTTTATCTTGGTAGAATTCCCCTATCCCTCGGGCGATGGTTTGCATATGGGTCATATGCGCTCATATGTGGCTGGCGATGTCTATAGCCGTTACTGGCGGATGAAAGGCAAAGAAGTAATGTATCCGATCGGTTGGGACGCCTTTGGTCTGCCAGCAGAAAATTATGCCATTCAGCATGGCGTGCATCCGACCGTTTCTACCAAAAAGAATATCGACAGTATGCGTGCGCAGATGGACGCGCTCGGTTTAAGTTTTGACTGGAGTCGAGAGGTGAATACGACTGATCCGGAATATTACAAATGGACGCAGTGGTTGTTTTTGCAATTCTTTAAGGCGGGGCTAGCTTACGAGGCCACCGGCTTAATTAACTGGTGTCCGAAAGATAAGACTGGTTTAGCCAATGAGGAGGTAATTGATGGCAAATGCGAGCGTTGCCATACGCCAGTAGAAAAGAAAGAAATTCGCCAGTGGTACTTAAAGATTACCGCTTACGC
>Ga0209542_10014912_pt1 | contig 13142 bp, 16 predicted proteins | sample RifCSPhighO2_01_FD_184028 | JGI IMG/M metagenome (GOLD analysis project Ga0209542, IMG submission 184028) | Soil microbial communities from Rifle, Colorado - Rifle CSP2_plank highO2_0.1 (SPAdes) (version 2) | ecosystem: Environmental > Terrestrial > Deep subsurface > Rock core/Sediment ... | reverse complement strand
GAGCTGATTTGCCGTTACCAACAACCAGGTCTTGAACAATCAAACCATTATCATATTGAACGGGTTTACCCTGAACTTGTTGAACGGGGGCATTGGCCTCCGGAGTCGGCGTTAATGCTGAGGTGGCAGTAGGCATGGAGCCACCTGAACCGGCCGGGATTTCCGCCGCCTTATTTACTTCCTTGGTTTTCTGAATAACAAACCAGACCGTTATAGCAACAAATAATACTAAAATTACGAATACTAATACTGTTTTTGTCATGTTGGTTTATGTGTTGAAAAGAATCATGTTATGTAATTTTATTTCACGTTCTTAAGCGAGGGATACAATTCCGGATCTATAATCCTGTCAAAACAATATTTTCCCGTCTTGTGTTGCCAAGAATCATAAGGATAGTATCCCTCTCTTGGGGCTACCGGCTTGGGTTCCGCGATCACCGCATTTGAATTTTCAGTATCACCGATATTTGAAGTGCTAAATGTGGCGCAAATTTGGAATTTGGTTTCTTTGCTGCGCTCATCAACTGTATACTCATATTCATTCCCTGTTTTCGGATCTATAGGAATAACAAACCCGGAGATAGAGTCTTCTAAATCTTTAAGGCTCTTTGGTAGCGACTCTTTTCTCTGCCAATAATTAATTATTTGGCCCTGTATCATCGAGAGGTCCTGGATTCGTCTTTCGTCAAATCTTTTTTCTCTCTGTGCAAAAGGAGAACCTATAACCGCAAATCCCCACAGCACCGCCGCGATAACTACCGCCGTAATAATCCAAGAAAATGCCCTAATCAACTTCACTTCTTTTTCTCTCAGTTGAGATAAGTAATAATAAAACGCTGAACCGGAAATAAAAAATATCGTCAGAGCTTTTAATGCAAACCTGGCAGTCAGTTCGCCCCTTAGAAAGTTGTTAACTACTGTTACAAAATCTCCTATTATCACGAGGGCGGCTGCGAAAAGAGTTAAATTCAAAAGCCATTTTCTTATTTTTAAGTCCTTCTTTTCCGGGTGAAGTTTTACGTCTTTACGTAAAAATCTGGATACCCATAAAAACACTGGAAATACAACTATCAGCATCGCCATTGCCTGCCTTATCGGGGACTCGTACGAAGATACACCCCTGTAATAATCCGTTGCCGGATCGGGAAAATAAAAATCAATATAATTAAAAACGGCCATGCCAAAACCAACGGCCACTACAACCAAGGTAATGATAGCCAAGAGATAGAGAAAGGTATCTCTTGGCATGTTTTTATTAATATCAGTCATAAGTAAATGTTATCTTAAAGTTGTCCTCGGTTCAAGTACCTTTGCAACTCTAAGTTCTACTTTTTTGAAATCATCAATTGTAATCATGCATTTAATAGACTTGCTGCTTAATAATTTTCGTAACGAAAGTCTTAAATTTTGAGACAGAAGTTATTGAAATTTTTGAGGATCTGTGAGAAAAAATCAAAGCGGCCGAGTGGCCGCTTGCGTCAGTGACGTTACTGACGAGTTGTGTTGGAGCATGGAAAAATCTTCTGATTGTTAATGAAAACTTCCTTTACAAAGTAAAAGGTGGACTTGCCGCTGAGATAGACGTTGGTAGCTATGCCCACCCAGCCCTCTACCGGTCTGCCTTTTCTGTGCCCTCTCACGACAACTACACTGTTGGGATCAACTTGGATCATTTCCGAATATGACCCTGAAAACCTCTTAAACAGGACAATCCTGGCAGTTGAGTCCTTTGGCTCGACCACCCTCAACTTAACATGGCATGCAAATCCGTCGTTTTTGCCAGCCATTGTGGTAAAGGAAACCTCATCGCCCCTTTTTAGATTCTGGAGGAAAATGCCGTCAAAATTGGGATCGCCGCAACTGGCAACAAGTTCGGCTCGAAAAACCTCCGCCGGATCCCGTAGTAATAGTTTAACCGACTTATCTTTTGAGTTCATGTCCCCTTCCCGATTGTTGAAGAACAGACCATTACTATAATTATACATTTAAATGTAAAGTTGTCAAACGAGCGCGGATAGTTGTGCGGTGGATGTTTTTATAATACTATTGGCTCATTCTTCTTGTAGTTCGTTGAAAAAAGCAAAATGCCTGACCACATAAAAATCGACGCTCTTTTTGACCCTTATAGAGAAACATGGGGCTGGATATTTAAAGGACTTTTTTTTAATGCAATTGTGCTTTTGTCTCTAACTGGTCTTTTGGCTCCTATCGGCAAACTCCCAGAAATTGAACAGTTTAACACAAGCGGACTATCATCGACGGTATATTTTAATTCTTTATCCTTCGCCAACTTCTGGCTTTTTTTCCAACAAAACTTGACAAGCGTACCTATTGCCGAAGAAGTATTCTGGAGATTCCCGGTTTTTGTGCTGGTTAAATCAAACTTTAGGGAGTTTTTCCGTAACCAAAAGTTAGCTAATTTAATACTGTGGTTATCATTAGTCATCCCCAACTTTTTTTGGGCCTTAACCCATATTCCAACTCCTATTCCAATATTTATCACCGGGTTAGTTTACGGGTGGTTAATTATCAAAACAAAACCATCATGGCCATGGCCATCAGTAGTTTGCCACTCTCTTTCTAACTTATCCCTCTACTTATTAGTAAAGGTACTTCAAGTATTTGGATATGCCCCAGTCAATTAGATCAAGCAAAAATCCGCCTTCTAGCGGATTTTTTATATTTATTTAACGCTACAAGTTATTAAGATCTTGGTCTACTTGCTCAAATTCTTTGTCTAAACTATTCACATCTAAATCTTCCAGGTCCTGATTTATGTCGCTTGTGTCCGATGGGGCCTCAACGCTTATTTGTCTTACTGACCACCACCAGAATACCAGAGCAGCAGCTACGATTATTATAATAATGACGGTATATAATTTTTTATTCATGGGTAAAAATTAATGATGAATGATTACTGGTTATTCTCTGTTTCCGGAGTCGCTTGCGGTGAGCTTGCCTGCCCGTCCTCTGGCGTGGTCGAATCCGGAGTCGGTCTTGGAAGTTTCGCAAGCGTAGTGGCTGTATTCTTTGCGGCGTCATGAGCCGCCTTAACCGCAGCCCGAACAGCAGCTAAGTCGTTATGGAGCGCCTGTCGCGCTCTACCGACATCAGTCTTAAGCGCCGCTTCTGTGTTGATTTGAATAGTATACACTTTACCGGATTGAAGCTCTATGGCTGATTTAGCCGACGTAATCGCGGCATTAGCAGCATCAGTTGCGGCCCTAACAGCAGAAACGTCAACGCCTCTTTCTTCAGCCTTGTCTGCTCTTTCCGAAATCCTAACCAAGATATCGCTTAATTTATCCAAAACACTTACGTAGTGCTTTAGCATTCTGTCGTTTAATTCATCCATCTGCTTGTCTATCCTCTCCACGGCTTGCTTCTTTTTTTCGTCTTTGATTTTTTCAAGACGCTGTTTCAGTTCTTTTCTCTTCGTTTCAATTTTAGTCCTTAACTCCTCTCTTTTTTCTTCAACTCTGGTTTTTAGTTCCTCTCTTTTTTGCTCCAGTTCCTCCTTAAATGCCTGAGTTGCTTTTCTGGTTCTTATTTTTACCTCTTCTCTTGTTTCCTTAACTTCAGCCCTGGCTTCCTGTCTTTTTTCTTGAACGTTGGTTTTAACTTCTTGCTTCTTTTCCTGGACGTTAGATCTTATCTCCTTCCTTGTTTCTTGAACATTCTCGCGAACATTTTTAACCGGAGTCCGACTTTGAGATTTTGTTCCATTCTCCTCTGCCAGCGACAGACCGGCAACTAAAAATAATGCGGCCGATAATACTACTAATACTCGTGCTTTTTTCATATTATTTTTATTTAATTATTTTTTATTTATTAAGTTATTTATTAAACCACTATAAAGCGTTTAACTCTTTGTCTATTTCATTAAAACCTTCTTCCAGAACATCAACATTAACACCTTGAATATCTCGATTTATTTCTGCTGATAATTTTGCTTCCCCGTTTCTTAAGACATTATAAAAAGAATCCTCTATTAAAGCAAGGTCAGTCATCGTGTTAGATACTTCCAACGCAACAAACCCTCCGACAGCAAGTATGGCGGTAAGAGCAACAGCAAAGTAAAAATGGTGTCTGTTGTTTTCCATTATTATCTTTAATTATACACCACTTCAATCAAGGCAACTGTGGATTACTAAATAAGAGGCAATCGTGGCTGCAGTTTCTGCTCTCATGACCAAGGGGCACAAAGAAACAATTTTAAATCCGGCCTTTTTTGCCATATCTATTTCTTCGTCCACCCAGCCACCCTCGGGTCCGATAAATATAGACGCTGTTTTCACGTCTTTTCCGACTGGTGAAAACCTGCTCCCAGAAGGTTCTAAGAACATAATCACGTCGCCCTCTCCGGCCACTTCCACCGCCTTTTCCAAACTCACTATATCACCCAACTCAGGCATCTTCCCCCTGCCAGATTGTTCTGCTGACTCTTTGATTATCTTGCTTAACCTTTCCGAGTTAATGTCAGTCTTTACTGTTCTCTTGGTAATTATGGGCACTATTTGAGAAATACCGATCTCGGTTGCTTTTTGGACAGCCGTTTCGAAATTATCTTTTTTTAAAATTGAGCAGTATAGAGTAATGTATCTGGCGGGCTCACTTTCGTTCTTAATAACTTGCTGCAGTTTTAGGTACATGGCGTTTTTGTCTACTTTAACTATTTTAGCCAATACATCCAACCCGTCTCCTTTCCCAATAATAATCCGTTCTTCTTGATTAAGTTTTAATACCCTGCCAATCTGATGAACAGTTTCTTTATCGGTTACTTTGATTATGCCGTTCTCACTGGTAAAATCAGTTATAAATCTGTGAATTTTTTTAATCATATTCAAAATTTAACTTTCTTCATTTATATTAATCTTTAGTAATGATTAATAAACTAATTTATTATAAATTATTAATCTTTTTTAAACCTTCGATCCAACCCGCTATTTGTCGGGCAAGCATTGAACTTTGCGCCACTTTAACTCTTAAAAAACTAGTTTTTTGAATGTATAAATGCTGAAAATAACTCTTTGGAAATCCAGTAACTTTTGACCATTTATTAACAGCTTCCTTAAAGAATTTCCGGGGTGTAAAAATCTCGAATTTAACTTCTTCATTCTGAACTCCTCCGATTTCACGAAGCCACTTCAAAAATAACTTTATTATATCGGGATCAGCACTTGAAAAATGAACCCCTTTTTTTAAATCGCTTTTATTTCCGTTTTTCCAATATAGCACGATGCCCATCAGCCATAATTCTTTTTTTGAGATTTCTTTTATGTCTAACGATGAGGTATTTTTTATCTCTTCTATCATCCGCGAAGTTCTGGAAACTTTTTTAAGAGCGTTGGCTCTAGCGGTGTTGTCTCTTTTGTCGTTTAATTTTTTAATTTGTTCCTGAGTCAGTTTTATTTTTTTTAACCAAAAAGAGAGCGTCGACTTGGGAACATGGATACGATTTTCTATCTCGGAATAAGAAAATCCCCTCTTGCGCATGTCAATAGCAATGTTTTGTTTATATTTTTCTAAGTATTGGACCACAGAATGTTTGTCTCTTTAAGTACTAGACTACTATAGTTATTACTACTTATATAATAACGTGGTTCAGTGGCATATATAAATAATGCCTATAAAACCTCACTTTATTGATGAGCCATCCCCTACTCCCCCACTCTTGAAATAGAAGCTATTGTTGCAATATAAGCGACAGCAGATGCATTAATAACGGCATTTTTGATAATACTATTTCCCATAGTTCTAATTGTACATCAAAATATTTTACCTTCAACAGTCCCTCATCGGCTACTCAGAACCGCTTATAATACAGCCGACCTACTGACTTAACCTGAGAAAGTTTTTCTCTAGAAAGTTGATGATTTTATCTTGTCCCTTTCCGCGCAATAACACCGTCTTGTCTTTAAAAATATGATCTCTGAATTTGGGAATATTCTCAATAAAATAACAGAGTCTGTCGTTGTCTATGTTTTTATGTGAAATTCCAAAACCGTTTCTGTTAATGACCTCCGCGTTCATGTGTTGCTCATATGGCGAGACTGGAACAGCGTAAACAGGAACCCCTAAATACATAGCTTCAGAAATCAGTGAATGTCCTGCTGTTGAAATGATGCCTTGGCATTCCTTTAGAACCCCCGTGAATCGGGGATCTCCGTGCCGGTAAATACTTACGTTCTCCGTGTTTTTAGATAATATATTATTCGCCGGCTTATCCATAAAAACGTAAAATTTTGAATCTTTTTGTGCCGCCAATGCTTTAATTACGGTTTCCAGAGTTTGCGTATATTCTCTAGCCGAAGATATGTAGACCAGAAAAGAATTCGATACGGAACTTCTATTCAACTTAGCAATAGAATCTTTTATTATCGGCGGAAAAATCATAACCTTATCGAAGTTATCTTTTATCGGAACGTTAAAAAACGAACATGCTATGCGGGCGTCGACTTTGGGAAAAAACATATGCAAACGCACCACTTCGTCTTCAAACGTAAACCCGTCAATTTTATCCGGAAAATCTCCGCAAAGATATTTGCTTTGCTGATCAATAGTTACGAGGGGCACATTATGAGCATATGCATATTGCGCACTAATAGGCTCATAGTCGGTAATTACCAGATCCGGTTTCCCCAACTCACTCTGGGCGCGATCTAGCGCAAGACAATTTGTTTTGAACACATCCTGTTTTCTGTTTAAAAAAGTCTCGGCTGTTGCTTTAAAGTCAAGACCGCCTGGAGCGCCGACATAGAATGGGACCGCAACCCAAACAATTCGGACAGACGGGTTATTTTTGAAGTGTTCAGTATAAAAGTCGTAACTTGCGCCGTGAGCAAAAATCATTGTCTCGCAGGTTTGAGCAAAATACTCAATTACGGGCAGCTGACGGTATGTGTGGCCGTTGCCAATCCCGCAAATACCGTAAAGAATCTTAAATTTTTTCATATTTTGATTATTGAATTACAAACAAAATCTATAGATCCACTAATATAATGAGTCGGAATCTTAGAAAGACTTTCTTTAAGCTGTCCGGCTAATTTTTTCTGGACTCCTAAAACAGGCATCCCCACATATACTGCTCTGCCGTCGCATAAAATCGTGTCTGCGTTTACGGTATCTAGAAAATAGGGATAGAGCCCGTGTAGGGCACTCGTAGGTTCAATGAGATTATTTTCAGCCACACCGTCGTTGAGATTGGCCAAAACTATGGCTCTGACTGGTCCGGGTTTGTTGGTATAATTTCCAAGAGTAAAAGCAGCTCTGTTTCCATATTTAACAACTTCCGTTTCCCCCAGGTGGCGCTTTATTTCTTTTTGCTTAGCCGTAAGCGTGCTCGTTCCTGCAACAGCTTCCAAACCGCCATGCTTAAACGAAACTAGAGTTTTATTTCCAGAAAAAAGTAGTAGTTCTTTATTTTTTAAAAGCTCCCACACAATTGAAGTTTTGCCAACTCCCGTGTGCCCCACAATGAGAATGTAGCCGTCTCCTCCAACACAGGCGGCGTGAACCGGAAAAAGTTCATGTTTAAGAAACTCGACTCGCATTATGCTATATAACAAATGATAAAAGTCTAATGGAAGCACTTTCCCCCATGTGTCAGCGATTAACACTTTATTTTCATCCTGAGTAAGATTTTTGTCTTCCGACTGTTCGTGTTCAATAACTATATCCGGCTTCCGGCCAGATTCCGGAACCCAACTTGCCCCTGGTACATATGCCCCCAATAGAATCCTGGTTTCAGTATTAAGTTCCAGGCCAAGAGTGCTTCTGAGGTGAATCAGGATGTTGTTCGGAAAAGATAGATAAAAACTAGTCATAATGATATATTGGACGTGTAATATACTGTCATTTTAGCATTCTTTCAAGGGCATGGCTAAGAAAATTTTACTATTCAGCCCACCATTTAACGGACATCTCAATGTTCTAAAAAATCTAACCCGGAAATACCGGAATAATTTTGACTTTCATTTGGTTGTAACCGGATGGAAAAACATTCGGCCTGACTTAAAAGGAATTACCGTTCCGGTGACCACCTTCGCATATTCGGATTTAAATGAAACCGACCCTGCTATTTGGACTTTGCCCCGAGCAATAGAACTTTTGGATGCTTGCTTGGAGTTAGCCCGAAAAGAAAAACCCGACTTAATAATTTATGACTACTTTTCACTGGAAGGAAATTTTATCGGAAAAATTATAGGAACTCCTTATTGGTCCTCAATACCAGCGCTTATGGGTCCGTTCAACCAAAATTATTTAAGTGAAAAACTAAACTTACCCGATAACGCCATGGCAATAAATAAGTTAGAAGAAAAGTTTCCCGGGATTATCAACGCTTCGCAGATTGAAATGATTTCAGACGGCCTCCATATCCCGGGACAAACAAACCTCATTTGGTCTTATCCCGCCCTTACGCCAACAGATTTTATGACTAACCGTCAGGCAAATAACTACATTTTTGTCGGACACCTAGATGTGCCTGAGAAGACCGGCAAGACAGAGCCACGGACCCAGAACAGGCCGCTTATCTATTTTTCCTTCGGTACCGTTATAATGAATAATCTGTGGGACTGGCAAACAGAAATTAGAGAGAAATTAAAAATATTCACAGGCCGGTTGGCAGAGTTATGGAGAAATAAGCAATTTGACGTTCTGTTCGTCAGTCAAGGCAAAACCATACTCAATAGCTATCCACCCAACTGGGAAGTGGTGGCTTGTGCCGATCAAATTACGGCGTTATCACAGGCTACGGTTTTTGTAACCCACGCCGGAGGAAACAGCTTTCACGAAGCCGTGTTTAAAAAAGTTCCCATGGTAGCCATTCCGTTCTTTGGAGATCAGCCGTTGGTGGCTAGCCAGATAGAGAAACTAGGCTTGGGGTTTAATCTTGTGCAAGACAGCGGAATTGATACGAAAAAATCTAAAAACTTTATAGATGAGTCCTTGGCTGATAAAGTTGACGCCGCCGTTACTGTTGTATTAAACAACGTAGAAAGTTACAAAAATAAGTTCTCGCGATTAACCTTAGAATCTGAGGACATGCTCCAACTACTTAGCAGATAATGCTCTCGATAAAACTGCGCTAACCGCCTCTACGAGAATTTCTTTCCTGGAGACTTTGCCACCCGTTAGAGTTGAATGGGGATCTGTTTTAGAAGCACCCATAGTTTCGGCCATTACGTCACCCGCCGTTGTCGTCTCGAATCCCCTCTTTCTGGCCTCTTCAACGGTTTCTTTTGGAAACTCTATGCCGGCTGATGTCCCCACAAAACTTTGGCCGTCTGAAGTTAGAACAACGACAACCGCAAGATCTACGAATCTATCACCTATCGGCACAATCCCATTTTCAATTCCAACAGCTGTGGCTTGAGAGTTCTCTAGTTGAGTATTTCTGGCTCTATTCATGGCACCCTTATAAGTTTCATCGAAACCGTACGGTTGAGCATTTATTTTTGACTCTGCCGGGGACCCCGCAATTTCGACTTCTATACCGATACGGACGCATGCTTCTTTTAGAGCCTCCAGTTTATGCGCACTTGTGCTGCCCAACTTGATGCCTTTTTCAAAAAAGTTTCTCTTTTCATAAGGACTGGTTTGTGACGGATTTTCTTGAGTCATGTTTCTATTGTATAGAATTTTAATATTTTTAAAAGTAAGTTGTGGTAAACACAAACAAGGAGCCTCGGGCAGAATAACTTATCTCGACTTAGCTGCGGGCGTTGAATGATGTTACAACCTAGTTAATTAAATCTTGTCAGTAAAGCTATGGAAACTATTGAAGTGGCAATTCCTATTATTTCTCTGACTCCCAACGTTTCTTTAAAATATAACCCTCCTATAGTTACTAACAGCAAAGAAGTGGATACAGAATAAACAAATCCCACGGAAGAAAGTTTTATATGTTTTAGTACATAAAACCAACCAAATGCGCTAAGTGCATATATAATAATCCCGAGTAAGAAAAATTTAACTTGAGTGAATTTTGATGATTCGCCAGATATCTTCAAGAAGGAATCCCCAAGAGTCCCCCAGGCCGATAATAATATTATGGCTAAAATTGGTATAAATTTCATAAAATCCTGCACTGAGCGAGCGAAACGAGTCGAAGTGCTGGCACTCTCGGTTTAGAACCCACCACAGTGGGGTTCTTGCAAGGGCTTTTAACATCTTTTAAGTATAGCAGTTTTAGGGGTCTCGGTCGGGGCTAATATGCTGTTGTTCTAGTACGGTGATATGGTTTTTCATCGGAAAATTTTTCCTGACTTGCAAGCCATAAGTGATCGTCAATACCCATTGAAGTTATTTCTGGATTTCGTTTTTTGATTTCTTCTTTCATAAATTCCACGACCCAAATCGTGTTGGCGCGGATTTCCACTTCTTCTTCCGAATCATGAGAAAGTTCTATTTTGTTATCAATTTTATTGGCAAGTTCATCTGAATATTCCATAATTCCAAACCTTCTCATGATTTGCGGCAACTTGTAATCCGCGCAGGCAGTAAGCTGATCTACGTTCTTTGATGCAAGACCTTGTTTTTTAAACATCTGATGAATGTCTGAAACTAAAAGTTGAACACGCTTGTGAAAAATTATCTCTTTATCTTTATAGATGGAACTATCATGGAATGAAGAAAATTCCGAAACTAACATTTCCAGCAATTTTAACGCATCGCCTTCCGCTTTTTCTAAAAATGTTCTGAGGTTACCTTGATATTTTTCAGTCATAACCGAACCTATTTCGTGTAGTATTCTTAGTCTCTCTTCAAAAAGTGGAATTTCCATATTTCCTCGGAGTATTTTGGCAAAATCTTCTCTGCTTATTTTTGAACAATATTTAAAATCAGTTAAAGGAAATCCTTCTTTAATTCCTCTGCCAAGTGCAGTTACCATCGCCCAAGCCCCATCATAAGTTTTTCCATCGTGCTCAATTTTCCATTTCGGTTCACCCCAATAGCAGAAACTTAGAGCATTAAAAACAAAAGTGAACCTTAATTCCTCATCTGGATTTAAAGCAGAGAAATCAAAAGGAGCTTGGCTTAGCCAATGGCTCTTCTTACCGTGTTCAAAACCTTTTGAAAATTCAACAAGCCTTTCTTTGTTTATTTTTACAAAGGCAGAATTATCGACGACGAATTTTGTAGATTCTAAGATTTTATTCATTTTGTTCTAACCAATTCAAACCAGAATTAATTTGATTTTAAGTTGTGAATTACCCACTTACCTTCTTGGAACCATCCGGCATGGTGACTCTCTCTTTCCTTATTAAGAACATCCATAAATTTAATGTGGAAATGAAATGTCGGTACATCATTACTCCTGGCTATGTGGCCTAAATCTGGTATTTGTAAACTATAGTAATTATGTTCACCTGCAGGTAGGGTGGCTGGCTCTCTTCTGCTAAATCTCAGATTACCAAATGCTTCTTTATTCTCATTCTCTTCAAACCAGCCATCAATAATATAAATAGCTCGAGGGCAGGCGCTTCTTATTTGCAGTTCCCATTTTTCAGTATTAGAAAACTTGTAAGGTCTTATAAAAATGTCGGCATAATCTTCGAGGTCAGCTTGCCTTTTTGAAATTTCAGCTTGTTTTTGTGACATACGCCAAGCAAAAACGCCGATGATAGATATTGCAACGACATTAAGTAACCCGATCCCCAAGTTAAATAATCCAACCCAGTCAAAAGATTGAGCTAAAAATATTATTTGTTGTGGGTAAAAAGAATGAAACATTTTCCTATATTTAACCCGTCGTGGTCGCCAGAACCTATCACAGAACTGCTGCCGGGCTACGATTCGAACGTAGAATTTCGCGTCCAGAGCGCGACGATATACCATTTATCTACCCGGCAATGATTAGCTTTTAATTATACTTGCGAAATTGTATTAAATCAATGAAATCGTAGGCTTCTTTCTTTCGTCTAAGTCTAACAGCATATTTTCTTCTTTCGGGGTGATAGCCAAATAATTTCATGGCCTCTTCAACTTCATTTAGCAGGTAAGGATTCTTGTTACTAAAGGCTAAGTTATAAGTACAGGTTGGTTTATGAGTCGAAAAGGATCCCTCTGCTTCAAATAGACCTCTTAAAAAATTTGTTAAAAACTCCTTGTTCTTGAAAATCCATTTTGGTGTAGTAAATTTTAACCTCCCCTTATCCCCCGTCGGGATCCCTAGGCGTTTACTAATATTATTTTGATATATGGTAACCGTAAAACATTCTGAACCTTTAACTTTTCTCACATTGGGTTTTTTATCAAAAACTTCTTTTACAATATTTTTTGTGTATTCGATAAGACCCGGATATTTAGCTGCTAATACTATCCTTAAACCCTCTGTTCTTGGAAATTTATATATGTTGCCATCCCCCAAAACCATACCCACCAGAAAGGCAAGACTCTTGTCTCTTGTTAGAGCGGGGTAGTTTATGGGAATTTTGCCGGATAGTCGCGCTTTTTCTCGCCACTTTTTAAAATTATCAATTTTCTTTACCCTGAATGTTTCAACCATTTTAGCCAAACTGGGGTGAGTGGCCTTAGTGTGCCCTCTGGCCCACGCGGTATTTCTTCCTTCTAAGCTTTTTACCCATTTCTTATATCGCAGATCGCTTTTAGACAACATTGAAATATTAACAGTAAAGCCAACTCCCTTGTGGCCAAACTTTTGGATATATTCCCTTGCAGTTATGTTGTGGATAGCTAATAAATGAGTGTTGCTAATAACCTTGAATGTGTTTTTGCATAGTTGGCACTTCGTCATTTACAATATTATAGCGAAATTTTTACCATTGCGAGACCTCGCACTGTTGATAACAAAAATAGCGCTTTAAGCGTCAAACAAAAACTAAAAAGCAGCGTAGGTATTATACTCTAAGAAATCTTCTTATCGCGACCAAACTGGAGACGACACCCAAAAGCACGCCGACAAAAAACACAAGGAATAAAAACTGGAACATGTTGGACAAAAAATATGACATCAAACTCACGCCGGGCATGATTGCCTCTACTTTGGGAGAAATGAACAATAGGGTTGGGTAAAATATCACAGCCGTGACCGAAGCCGCAAATGCGCCGTATAATCCCCCTTCGACAAGATAAGGAGCCTTGATGTGCCAGTTCGAACCTCCAACCAGTTTCATTAT
>Ga0209542_10014911_pt1 | contig 13142 bp, 12 predicted proteins | sample RifCSPhighO2_01_FD_184028 | JGI IMG/M metagenome (GOLD analysis project Ga0209542, IMG submission 184028) | Soil microbial communities from Rifle, Colorado - Rifle CSP2_plank highO2_0.1 (SPAdes) (version 2) | ecosystem: Environmental > Terrestrial > Deep subsurface > Rock core/Sediment ... | reverse complement strand
TCCGGCCCTTCCAGACCAAAACGACCACGCAATATTTCTGCTTCGCGATCATCAAGACAAGCCCGCAGCACTAATTCATCAAATGAATACTCTGAAGTCAGTGCGTACTTTGATTTTCCAGGCACCGCCGCGTTGAAATATGCTTTTTGAATATATTTTCCTTGGCTGGATTCTTTAAAGTGCCTGCGGTGTCTTTTTTCGAGCTGCCACAATCTGTTCAATTCATTATTCATCGCCCAAGTTGCGTACGTAGAAAATTTATTGCCTTCATCTACCTTGAACCCTTCAATTGCCCGCAAATATGAAGATGAGCTCACTTGAGAATACAATGCTGCAAAGCGGTGGGGATTCTTAGACGAGGCTCGTTTATGTACCGTCTTGAATATGAGTTTCCGATTTCTAGAAGCAATTTCGCTAATAGCCGCTTGAAGGGCTTCCCGCTGCCTATCTAACACTTCCCTGTTTTCATCACTTATATCACCATTCCGCAGCGTGTGGTATATGCGCTCCATTGCTCTCTGTTTCAGACGTGTTTCAGCCAAGGTGTCTGCAATTTGATCGGCGGGGGCGGCCTCAATCGTTTCTAAATTTCCCCGCAACTCTGCTAAGTGCGTTTTGTTTTGTTCGGGACTCAACTGCATACCAAGCAAATATGGCTGAGGTTTTTTTTGCCCTGCTGCAATATCTTGGAGAGCCGGGATAAGCTTAGACTGAAAATTCGGAATGGAGAGTAGTGTTCGGTAGTAAGCGTTTCGGCACGTATCACGGTGTTGAAATGCTGCGACCTCTTCATGTTCAGTAAACGGGACCTCATGTTGGAGGCTCATGTAAATATCGGCCATGGGGTCTTCACCCGGTCGGTACTTGCGAGTCATTTAAGCCGGATAGTGCCAGGCTTAGCTTGAATTGCAAGTGTAAAAAGACTGCCCTCCGAAGCAATGTAATTCCGAGCGACAAGGACTCGCTCAAACAATGAGCAAAAATGGCGGCAAGTTGCGCCGATTTTTTTGGTGTCAAATAAGCGCCTAAAGATAATGGAATACGCACAAACGGCTGCTAATATCGCGCCAATGCCTCCCAGGAGCACGGATGATATTCGGCAATCCTATTTGGACTTTTTCTCCAAGAAGCACGGCCACGCCGTGGTTCCGGGCGCGAGTTTGATTCCGGAGAATGATCCGACAGTTCTCTTCACCACCGCGGGTATGCACCCGCTGGTCCCCTACTTGCTCGGCGAGCCGCACCCGGCCGGCAAGAGGCTCGTGGACGTGCAACGGTGCATCCGGACCCAGGACATCGACGAAGTCGGTGACGCGTCGCACCTGACGCTGTTTGAGATGCTCGGCAACTGGAGTCTGGGTGATTACTTTAAGGAAGGCGCGATCCAAATGAGTTACGAATTTCTAACCGAGATTCTCGGCATTGATAAAAGTAAACTCGCTGTCACCTGTTTTGAAGGTGATAAGGATGCGCCGCGGGATGATGAAGCCGCGAAATACTGGGAAGCAGTGGGTATTCCTGCCGATCGGATCGGCTTTTTACCGAAGGCGAAAAACTGGTGGGGCCCCGCCGGCCTGACCGGGCCGTGCGGTCCGGACACGGAGATGTTTTATTGGAACGGTACCGGCAAGCCCCACGGGAATCCGGCGGTGAATGATAAAGATTGGCTCGAGATTTGGAACGACGTGTTCATGCAGTATGAAAAACAAGCCGATGGAACATTCATTCCGCTGAAGCAACAGAACGTTGATACGGGTATGGGTCTCGAGCGCACCGCCCAAGTAATGCAAGGCATCGATAACGTGTATGAGACGGACCGCATGAAGCCGATTATGGATCGCATCCTCGACCTCGCGGATGCGAAAGACGAAAGTCTTCGGCACCCGCGCATCATTACCGATCACCTGAAGGCCGCAGCGTTCATCATCGCCGACGGCGTGCAGCCGAGTAATGTGGATCAAGGCTATGTGCTGCGCCGTTTAATCCGCCGCGCGATTCGATCAGCGCGGCAACTGCGCATTGAGCACGATGGTCACTTCTCGCCGCTCATTGCGGCCGCTACGGTCGAGCAATACGGTCAGGTGTATCCGCATCTGCGAAAGAATGCGGATACCATTCGCGAAACGCTGCTCAAAGAAGAGCAGCAGTTCGCGCAGACCTTAAAGGAAGGCATGAAACGGTTTGAAAAGGCAATCGGCACCGCCGGCCGGAAGATTGATGGCGCGACGGCTTTTCATTTGTACGATACGTATGGGTTTCCTCTCGAACTCACACGCGAGATGGCCGCGGAGCAAGGCCTGACGGTTGATGAGAAGGGTTTTGAAAAAGCGTTTGCCAAACATCAGGAACTTTCGCGCGCCGGCGCGGAGCAGAAGTTCAAAGGCGGCCTTGCTGACCACAGCGCGGAGACGACCAAGCTTCACACCGCGACGCATTTGCTGAATGCCGCGCTCCGGAAGGTCCTCGGCCCGCATGTCTCGCAAAAAGGCTCGAACATCACGGCCGAGCGGCTGCGCTTTGACTTCAATCATCCGGAGAAGATGACACCGGAGCAGATTAAGGAAGCGGAGCGCTTGGTGAACGAAGCCATCAAAGCCGACTGGCCAGTGAGTTATCACCTGACGACAGTCGAAGGCGCGAAGAAAGAAAACGCCATTGGCGTGTTTGAGGAGCGCTATGCTTCGATGAAACTCAGCACAGGCTCCGCGGAAGTGAAAGTGTACGTTGTTGGCGATCCTTCGTCAGGCTCAGAGCCCTTCAGCAAAGAAATCTGTGGCGGCCCGCACGTGGCACGCACTGGGATGATTGGTTCGTTCAAGATCCAGAAGGAAGAAAGCTCATCAGCCGGAGTGCGGCGCATCAAAGCGGTTGTGAGTGGCGGACCGGCGAAGATTGAGACAGCCACGGAGTCTAGATAACCTGGAACCTGGAACTTGCAACATTCGGTTCCAGGTTCCAAGTTACAGGTTTATTGTAGGCAGAATTGCCGATGGTGGAGCCCGGGGGAATCGAACCCCACCCGAGGAATGTCGAGTCCTCGAGGCCAGCCTGGCCGGGCCCCTGCCTCGGCTGTACGAACGTACACCCAATTACTGATAAATCAAATATTTGTTGACTAACAGCCAATTGAAGACGTAGAATGTTTCACGTCGAGTCCTCGAGGTTAGTCCGTATCGGACCCCACCGCCTTCGGGCGGTTTTTTTATAATTCTTGACATTCTGACCTTCTGGCCTCAAGACCTATTGGCGCGCACCGGCATGATCGGGTTGTTTAAAATTCAGAAAGAGGAAAGTTCATCTGCCGGCGTCCGGCGGATTAAAGCGGTTGTCAGCGGCGGACCGGCGAAGATTGAGACGGCAGGTCAGGAAATTTAATCGGTGACCTTTGCGAGATGGCTATGATACCAAACCTTAAGTTCGCGGGCCGGTTCTTGTAATTCTTCCGGCAATTCAACTTCTGACAAAGCCTGCGACCGTTGATCATCGTCAGCGATTTGTAAGATCGGCTGCAAACTCTCACCAAACTTTTTGCGCAGTTCGTCTCCAATGGGCTGTCTCTTCGCGTTCAATTCTTGCATAAACTCGCCGGTGGCACCAAAGAGGTCAACACCAGCGTTAATTTCGCGAGACAACTCCAGCCAATCATTTAAAGTTTTCATGTCTATTTTATAAATTAATATGGTCTTTATGTCAAGTAGTTGGTCTACTTATCCATAATCACTTCGGCCCTTCCAAAATCATGCTATTCTGCCGCGCGATGTCCGCTTATGCCGCGTTTTTAGGCCACCAGCCCGCCATTAGCTTGGCGGAGCTGGCCGCTACAGTGCCCGGCTTTGCCTCCCCTCGAATTCTCAGCGAGCGATACAACGTAGCTGTTTTTACCGGCGATGACATTCCGGAAAACTTCCTCGATACGCTGGGCGGCACAGTCTTCCTCGCTAAGAAGCTGGGTGACATTGAAAGCCTGAAAGAGATTCCGACCATGCTGAAAAATGAATTCAATAACATCAAGCGCGGCAAGGTAACGTTCAGCTTCCGGACACTTGGCCTGCCGCCGCCTGCAGTGCGAGAACTGTACCGCTTAAGCAAGGACAAACTGCGCGGGTCCGGTCGGCCGAGCCGCTACGTGGGTTCTGATAAAAAGCCGGCGCCTGCCGTGGTGCTGCACCAATTGAAAATCCTCAATGGCAAGTACGGCCGGGAGATTGTCATCATTCAGGAAGAAGAGAAGAAGCCTTGGATCGGCCGCACTGTCGGTGCGCAGAACGTGGCCTTCTACACCAAGCGCGACATTCAAAAACCCGTGCGCGATACGCGCACCGGGCTACTCCCGCCCAAGCTGGCTCAAGTGATGTTGAACTTCGGACTGTGGGCGGTGAAACAAACGTCGCCGCAACTGTTCAAAGCCGCTTCCAAAGATAAGAAGAAGGACACTGCGCCTGTGCTCACGGTCTACGATCCGTTCTGCGGTACAGGTGTTATACCGCTGGAGTGTTTGCTCCGCCGGTGGCCCGTGCTGGCTTCCGATGCTTCGGCGAAGGGTGAAACTGGCACAACCAAGAATCTGGATTGGATGCGCAAAGAATGGAAAATTCTCAAGAGTGAAGTCCTCTCCTCGGTCTGGAAACAAGACGCGCGCAAAGAGTTCAAGCTACCCAAGAACATGGTTCCCAATGTGATCGTCACCGAAACGAGCCTCGGACCTGCCCTCCATGATAAGCCGACCCTGAAAGAAGTGAGCAAGCACAAGACCGCCGCTGAGTCTCTGGAAGCTGACTTCCTCAAGCGTGTCGCCCACGATCTTCCGGGAGTGCCTCTGGTTGTAACCTTCCCCGTGTGGTTTCACAGCAAAGGCCACACGCGTCTGGAGAAAATCTGGACGGTGATCCAGAAACTCGGCTACAAGCCCACGTTACCGAAAGGAACGAAACAATTCGGTATCCACGCCTCACTGCTCTACCGTCGACCGGAACAAGCCGTCGGCCGGGAGATTGTCGTCCTCATTCCAGGTAAGAAATAAACAATTCCCTCACCCCAACCCCTCTCCCATAGGGAGAGGGGTGCCCTGTACCGAGCGTAGCGCTGGTGCAGGGCGGGGTGAGGGAAAAAGATATAGTTTTAACCGACGGACACTGCGGTCTTTGTCGACGGACGATGAGGTGGATTCGTCGTCTCGATTGGCTCGGCCGGACCCGGATCATGGATTACCACGATGAAGCGGCGCGCCGCGAGGTGGCGCCCAATCTCCCCTTTGATGATCTCGATAAAGTCATTCACATGAAATTGCCGAACGGACAATTCATGACCGGCTTTGATGGCTTTCGGGCACTCGCCTGGCATTTACCTCCAACTTGGATCATTGCGCCGTTTCTTTATTTGCCTGGTGTTTCGCAAATCGGTAGAGCCGTATACGCGCAGGTATCAGCGCGGCGGAAGAAGTGCACGCACGAAGATTGTAACGTTTAAGACTTCCAGAGTTTCCAGCTCAAGTATCCCGCCACCACAATAACAGCAATGCTAGGCCAGATTGGAATTGACCAGCCTTCGATCGAAACATCAATGCCAAAAGCCAGACGGAGCACATGGAACAGCGCAACCAATACAAAGAGGACAGCCGCAATGTTAGTTACTTGTTTCTTGGGCATGGTTTAGGAGGGGAATAAACCTGAACATTATACTACCGTCTCTTATAGACAAATTCATTCAAAACCCATATTGTCCGCACCTTTGTCTCTCAATATGCAATTTGAGCCGTCGGCCTTTGACATTCAGTGCATGAAGCTCGCGATTGCGCAGTCTCAACAAGGCATGGACGGTAACTTTGGCGGCCCCTTCGGGGCAGTCATCGCTCAGGAGGGGCGTATCATCGCGGCGAACCATAATCGCGTCGTCTGGCGCGGACGCGAAGACCCCACCGCGCACGGTGAGATCACAACGATTCGCGCGGCCTGCCGGAAATTACACACTCCTTGGCTGGAAGGCTCAACACTCTACACGAATTGTCAGCCTTGCCCCATGTGTCTCACGTCGTCCATGTGGGCTCATATTCGACGCATCATGTTTGCTTGTACAAAAGAAGATGCTGCGAATATCGGATTCGACGATCTGCCATTTTATGAGCAGACGAGAATTGAAGAGTTTCCCGAAGTCATTGAATTTGTCCAACTGATGCGCGCTGAGGCCTGGGAAGTGATGAAACAATGGCCGGAAAAGACCGGGAAAAAAGACTATTAGATTCACCTCCAAGTAATTGCCTGGGCTATACCGCCTGGGTAGACTTCGCCTGCGTTCTTTGGAGTAACTTCCGTTTTTAAAAAGCTCGTGTCGAATTTTTCTCACCATATCACTCTGAATTATTCCCCTGCCTGCCCGGCGTAGCCCGAAGGACGAAGTCGGGCCTGCCCGGCGTAGCCCGAAGGGCGAAGTCGGGTAGCTCAGTGAAGAGCATCGTTCTTTCCATCTTCATCACCTTATTCCCCTGTAGCTCAGTGGTAGAGCAAGCGGCTGTTAACCGCTGGGTCGTTGGTTCGAATCCAACCGGGGGAGCCAATTCTTAGTTTTGTTACACTGGACGATACCTGCAAACACGTTTTTCAGCTTGTAGTCGAGCTTTTCGCCTTGTACGGAAGCGTTCGCAAAAACGAAACGCTGCAAACGGTTCTTTTGTTCGGGCTGCGAACGCTCAAATAGCTCTTTGGCGCGTTTTGCCAATAGGCTTCTTTACTTTCTGCCCTGCTAATTCGCCCAAAAATCGGTATCCTGACCTTGATTCTATGACCACGAAGCCATACAATAATAATGCTAAACCCACTGCCCTCTCGCCTCACGGCGGGACGGCAGTTTTAAAAGGTAAACCAAAAAGAGTTGTGGTGTTCGTTGATGGTAGCAACTGGTATCACAAACTGCGAAAGCTCTTGAATGTGAACGTGTCTGCGGGACAAAGTGAAACAAAGCCGCCCGTGGATTTTGACCTGCGCGGCTTCGCGCAGAACTTGGTTGCGCCCGATACACTCGTTGAGATTCGCTACTATCTTGGCAAGGTGCGACGCATAACGGGCGACGTGAAAAGCGAGGCGCTGTACGCGAACCAACAACGGCTCGTGGGTTTCCTGCAACAACAAAACGTGACAATTGGTTTCGGACATCTCATTAACTATCCCGATGGTTCATTTCACGAAAAGGGCGTGGACATTCTTCTGGCCGTTGAAATGATACGGTTGGCCTTTGAAAAGAAATACGACGTGGCTTACCTTATCAGTTCTGATACCGACCTCGTACCCGCCGTGGATGAGTGCAAGCGGCTCGGCGGCGAGGTTGTATACGTAGGAAGTTCTTTACATGGGCAATCCTTTGGGCTGACCAAGGTTTGCAATAGGACGATTCTTTTGCAGCCAAAGGATGTTCTTCCCTATGTACCTCCAAAGTTATTCTGATATGGCCTTGGGTCTAATATCTTTTTTTGGCTTAAATATAGCGTCCTTATTATCAGCTTATTTTTTGATGAATTTATTTCTGACTAAAAAATTTGTTTCTTTTTCATTTTATTTATTTGGCATTTTTATTTTCTATCATTCACTAATAGTTGTCACTGAAATTATCTTGGGAACCTTAGGGTTCCTTTCACATTTTTCGGCTTCTTTGGTGACTTATTTACTATTAGCAGTGATATTTTTCTTTGCTCGTTCAATCTCTCGCCCTACTTTTGAAATCACTAAATTTCAGTTAAAAATCTTAAATTCAGCAGTCGTGATTTTTAGTTTGCCAGTTGTCATCCTTTTCATTCGACTGTGCAATGCACTTATTCAAGTTCCTCTTGAATTTGATGCTCAGGTATACCATTTACCCATTGCTACCGAGTGGTTTCAAACAAATAACCTTATTGAAGTTTATTATTCAGCTTTTGCGGGGCCTCTTGGTTATTATCCCAGCACATACGAACTTCTCTATTTGTGGTACATATTGCCTTTTAAAAGCGACTTGATTTTAAATATTCTAAATTTCCCGCTCTTCACTCTTATTATTGTGGCCTTATACGCGATTTTGCGGGAATTAAAAGTTCGGCCGTTGCACGCTCTAATTGGTGCCTCGGCTCCGTTATACCTACCAGTCTTCACACATCAACTCGGGACTATCTTTGTTGATACTTTTTTTACTTTAAATATTTTATTGGCTGTTTTCTTTCTCATTCAGTTATTGCAGAAGAGACACATAATTCTTTCATCAGCTTTATTGGGATTAAGTATTGGATTATTTATGGGAACGAAATATTTAGGCCTCGCATATAGTCTGCCTATTCTTTTTGCCTCTTTTGTTGTTTATATGCTCAATATAAAAGACAAAATTTACATGAAAGGCTCTGTGATGGCTCTGATAAGTTGGTTTGTGCTGGGATCATTTTTTTATATTCGCAACTGGCTAAATTCAGGTAATCCGATATTTCCCGTTGAAATCTCAATTAGTAATTTGGTTCTCTTTAAAGGATACAAGGGGACTGATGAAGTTCTGCAAGGTACTTCAATAATGAGCCATGTATTTGAACCTAGTGCGTGGATGCAACTGTTTAATGCTTTTACAACAATGTGGGGTTACACGGGCTGGTTTATTCTTTCGTGTACACCAGTTGTAGCTGTTCTTGCTCTAATGCAAATAAAGAAAAGTAAGGAAAGTAGAATAGTTTTTCTTCTTGTCATCGGCGTAATTATTTATTTGATTTTATATAGTTTGGCTCCTTACAGTTGGCGAAATCTTATTCATAACGTGAGATTTGCGATGCCCGCGCTGGCTCTTGGCTCTATCGTGCTTGGGTATTTATTTAATAACATTTCTCGCAGTCAAAAAATCATTTTGATAATTGTAACTTTAATAATTTATGCACATGATTTAGTAGAACTATTAACGCGCCCTGCTTATAAGATGATTTTAGATGTCGAGAGTTTTGCATCTTTGCTGCCTTTTAATATCCTGGTTTTATTTACCTTGGCAGTACCTGTGGGTTTGTTATTTTTTAAACAAAAAGCAATTCGTTTTGCTTTTGGTGTTTGTAGCACAATTTTAGTGTCAATCACGCTTCTGGTCAGTAATGGGTTGCGCGAACAATGGAGCCAATATTTTATCTCAATCTGGTATCCCCCAGATAATCCTTATTCAGTTGTATTTGAGGCAGGCAAATGGCTGGATGAAAATGATATGAAAGCAAATGTGGCGTATGCTGGTTTTCATTTTCAATATCCTTTGGTTGGCCGATCTTTGGATAGGCAAGTTGATTATGTGAATATTAATGATTGCCAAGATTGCAGATACGAGGATTTTCGCAATAGTCCTAACTCCATCCGCAGCAATCCTGATTATGATTCTTGGCTTTATAATTTAAAGAAAAAAGGGGAAAGATATTTGGTCATTCATAAAACACTAACGCCAGGTTTAAGAATGTATGAGTTAGAATGGACGGAATTACATCGTGAATCATTCGACCTTGTATTTGAAAAAGCCGACCTGCTTATTTATAGAATCATCTAAAAAACGGCATATGGTCATTTTAATGAAATTAGACTGCTCTGGCCTTCAAACTGCAAAACAAAACCTGACAGCTTAACTTCCCTTCCTAGCTCTACAATTTCCTGCACCCATTCTGTTCTCATACGTTCCAATAGGGGGAGCCATTCTTGACATTATACTCAAAAAATGTAGAATCGATCAGTCTTGAGAAATTTCTGTTTTATCACCAGCTCTTCCTACTACGCCTGCTCCACACGGATGTGAGCGGTTGTATCTAGTACGTAATTCTTTCAGCCCTCGCATCTGCGGGAGATTTTTATTTATGCAAAATGTATTCTTCATTACCGGCCACTTCACCTACTACGAACTCATCTGCGATGCGAGTGCGTACCGCTACCGATACGCCACTTTTCTCTTTTCATTTCTTCTTACTTTTTTCAATCATGGAATCATTATCAAATATTATCGGCAATAAAACCGTCGGCATCGTCGGTGTTGGGAAGTGGGGCACGCACTTAGTTCAGACACTGACTCCACATTCTCCCCATCCTATTTTACAATCGGATCCTGCGCGTGCAGCTGTGGAACAAAATTTTCCACATGTTCCTCTGATTGAACTAACTGAACGTGCGGATATTCTGATACTTTCTACTCCACTCGACACCATCGTAGGAATTCTCCTTGAGATACGCGACAAGATCCGACAGGGACAGATTATCCTTGATATAGCTTCATCGAAGCGCGGCTTCGCCGATCTTTTAAAAGAGATAAATAAAGAGGGTAGGGCGATAGTTGGATCCATTCATCCCATGACTGGAGCTCCTCCCAATCCTCCCTCTCTACGCGGACAGAACGGAATCATCTGCCAAATCAGCGATCAGTCGAATGAGGCAGAACTAATCGGTGAGGCATTTTTCTCTAGTCAGGGAATGACAATCCAGCGAATGCGAATTGAGGAACATGATCGACTGATGGATCTCATTCAAGGTAAACCTCATTTTTTCCAAGTCGCAGCCTGTGTGGCGATGGGCGATGGCCTGAAAGATGGTCGCCCTGTTGATGATTTGGAACGTTTGGGTTCACCAAATTCCGAACTCTTCATGTTATCGGTAGGACGCGGCGCAATTCTGGATGCTGATCTGCAGGCAAATCTGATCACGAGTATGGTCGCTTCTTCCGAGGGTGTAAGCGATATCGAACGTATCATCGCCTCGATGCAAAAAATACTTTCGATTGCAAAACAGGACGCCACTCGTCCCACGAGCGAACGAGAACTCTCGACCTTTATAACAAAAGCCCGCAGCAAGCTTGATCCGGATAAAAAGTGGCGCGAGCGAATGAAAGACAAAACAAATACAATCATCGTACGGCTCGGGAACATCCGCAAAAAATCACTTCATCTCACTGCACGCGCAGATCGGATCGGCCTTCTTGAAGAAATTTGTGCGGTTCTCAGGCACCACGGCATCGACTTAAATGCGATCGATTCTCTGCCAAGCAAATCATTCCCCAATGGCATGGAATTCGAACTTGGTCACAAAGATACAATCTTAGTAAACATCCCTCAACTCATAAAAGATCTCGACCATATCGATGTGCTACTTGCTGTAGCGAACACAAAAAAATAATAACTTTACAGACAATCGCCGATGGGACAGAATCGGCGATTGTCTTTTGAAAATCACAGTAGCACTTTAAGATTGCCAATGGGTATCGCCTTCATGACTTGATAGACCGTTACCAGTTCTAGAAGAAGCCACGACGGGGAGCCAAAATCTTTCAGCCTCCACAGACCGCTTAGAATCCAATAACCGCTAAGGAGGCCCCGTAGAGCCAGCGATCTGTCCTAATATTGTCTCCGATCGGCTTCTACTGGGGCCGGGGGGAGCCATTTTTGCGGTGGACCGAGGCCGCCTTCGTCAAATCCACGGCGGCGGCCAGCCAATCCAATTTTTGTTCCGGCGTGCTCTGTTTGCACGTTCGGAGATATTCTCGGTCGAATTGATGACGAATATGGTGCTTCATAGACCTTTCAATTCTAACAGGGCTTGCACATCTTCCGCATCCTTTTTACGGGGTGATTTTCGCTTCATGCCGATGAGGTCATCAATGGAAACAACCGGTACGGATATATCCCATACCCTTACAGAGGTACTATGTTTTTCATAAGCACGAAAATACAGGGATTCACCGACAATCACATCGATGCTGAACTGAGGCTCAGCTGAATTTGTAAACGTGTATGCAATAAGATTTTTCTTTTTTATAAAGTCCAATACTTTCTTTTCATCTCCTAACTCTTCAATGGTTACCGGCAGTCTTTTTTCATACCCCATGCCTTCCATGAGGGCGGCCATTCTGGCCAAGTTTTCATGATCCAGTGCCAAGAGAATATCGATATCTCCCGTAAAACGCGGATACCCCAGCAGATTCATGGCTACCCCACCGACGATAATGTAGTGCACATCTGCCTCATTGAACGCGCCAAAGATCCGGCGGTAAGGGTTCATGGGAGTATTGTACATGCAGACAAGGGTGTACGTCGGCTAGCCGGTGACTGGTTCGAATCTGATGGCCCGGCGTAGTCGCGGGGCGTAACGCAGAGGTCAGACGAAGCCGGCCAACCGGGGGGGCCAAAATCTTTCAGCCTCCCCAGACCGCTTAGAATCCAATAACCGCTACCGGCTCCATGTTTGGCGGCCGCCAAGGCAAAAGCCGGACAATGAAAACTATGATCCACCCGAGCGCGAACTTAAACCATTGGTTGGGGGTGGGAGCAGTCATTTGTGCTGACCAGTCTATCACAAAGATCAGGCATCCCACTCCGTAAATATCTCACCATTGATCGCGTACTCCACGTCTTCAATGCCTTCAAACTGCAGGAGTGTTTGGCGCATTGGTTCTTTGGCCATGAATTGCCGCGCGGCCGCGGAGTTGAGCACCGTCAGTGCCTCCGTGTCGAAGTTGACCACGACGGTGGTACCTTCCTTCCAAACGCCCAGATATAAGGGGGCCAGTGATTGCAGATCGTCTGATGTCAGAGCCCCCTCGAGCTTCTCCACTTTCGTCGGCCCGGCGAAGAGCAGCGTCAGCGCGGCGTCCATCGCGACGGCTCCCGTGCCGGAAACCGTTCGCGTCACCGCGACTGGATCGTCGAAGGTGGCATTGCGGAGGTCGCTTTGACTGTAGAAGTAGAGTGTCACGTCCTGTGTGCGCGGAGGTTCCGGCTCCGCCTGTGTGCAGCCGGCCAAGGTGATCGTGCCAGCAATGACGGCGAAGCCAATGACCGGGCGGGAAAATTTCAGCATGAGAACCTTGAGGATACGCGCTTTCCCCAAAAAAAAGCCCCATATTCATGGGGCTTTTTGTAAGGACGCGTTAATGCTGGAGAAGCCCTAATTCGGCAAGCTTCGTGAAAATCTTGGCGATTTCCGCGCGGTTGATAGAAGCATTCGGTCGCACGGTTCCCGTCGGTTCGCCGTCGCGATCCGTATCGCCGCTGATAATGCCGAGCGCAGCGAGCAACCGAATCGCGGCGTAGTTTTCATGTCGTGGGAAAAGATCGCGGAATGTCACCGCCGCTAGGCGCTCTTCAGCGCTTGGCTCGGCGCCGTCCATTTCAATCACAATGGTGCCGGAGCCGCTTA
>Ga0209542_10014910_pt1 | contig 13142 bp, 12 predicted proteins | sample RifCSPhighO2_01_FD_184028 | JGI IMG/M metagenome (GOLD analysis project Ga0209542, IMG submission 184028) | Soil microbial communities from Rifle, Colorado - Rifle CSP2_plank highO2_0.1 (SPAdes) (version 2) | ecosystem: Environmental > Terrestrial > Deep subsurface > Rock core/Sediment ... | reverse complement strand
TGTAGTGACTAACGCAAAATGGGCATATTTTCGCCTTTTTTTAATTCGCATAGTAAATATTCTGACTTTTAGCTTGTAGTTGAGCCACCATACATCAAAAACAGCCTCCCGAAAGTTTCTTTAACTCGCAACGGCACGCTTGATGGTGGTGAGCCCTCCACCGTCACGGATGGCAGCGGCAACTACTCGTTCACCGGACTCTCCGTAGGCACATACAAAGTGCGTGAAGTCGTGCAAGCTGGCTGGATACAAACCACGACAAATCCTTCTGACGTAGCGCTCGTGAATGGCCAGGTGGTAAACGGCGTAAACTTCGGCAACTTTGAGCTGGTAACTATCAATGCCGAGAAGTTTAACGACTTGGATGGTGATCACACGCAGGACGTAGGCGAGCCAAAACTTCAAAATTGGACTATCCGACTCGATAAACAAAGTGACGCCAATGCGCCGATCTGCACGGGGGGTGTGGTAAACGGTGAGTTCTGCGAGAAGGTGACGAATGCCAGTGGCAACGTTTCCTTCACCGGCCTCGGTCCTGGAACGTACATCGTAAGTGAAGTGTTACAGGGTGGCTGGATTCAGACACGACCAAACGCGAGTTTTGGCGGACTAGGTGCACAAGCCGATGGGACATACATTCTCACGATCGCTTCCGGTGTGAACCCGACAGAGCGTGAGTTCGGCAACTTCCAGCTCGGCTCGATCACGATTGTTAAGAATACGGTCGGAGGAAATGACACGTTCACATATAACGCAACGGGCAATACATTGCCGCCTTCATTCCAGATCACGACAGCCAGCAATACGGGAAGTCACCCAGCATTCACTGGTCTAACGGCAGGAACATACACCTTCTCCGAACAATCTCTTGCAGGCTGGGCGCCGACGAATCTTGTGTGCACGGTGGGCGGCACGGCGAATCCAAATAACGTAGATGCTTCGGTCCTGATTACATCGGGCGCCAACGTCACCTGCACATTCACCAACAACAAACCAGCGGCGCAGATTGATATTGATCCGCCCTCGGCGTTCAACGAGATTGGCGACAACCACGTCGTTACTGCAACGGTACAGGTCCATAACGGCGACGGGAGCTACGTGAATGCTCCAAATGGTACGCTCGTGACCTTCTCACTAGTCAACAACACTGCTAGCGCAGACTTCGTACCAGCTGTTGGCGGAGACACTTGCACGACGAGCGCAGGCCAATGCTCGGTAACAATCAACGCGACACAGACCGGAGGCGTCGATGTCCACGCTTCGTCCGACCCCGTTGAACTCGGCGTAACCGTTCACGTCGAGACCGACGGCACGGGAGACAACAGCGCCGACGCGAGTAAGACCTGGGTGGATGCGAAAATAGAAATCACGCCGGAAACTGATACAAACCCGATCCATACTGCGCACGTCTTCACGGTCACTGTGACGCAATATCCGGATGGTGCAACACCGGCCGCGACAGCCAACGTCACCACGAATGTAACCCCGACACCCGATCTGACAGATACGACAACCTGTGGCCCAGCAGTTCCATTCGTCGGAGATGCTGCCACCTGTACGATTACAATCAATAGCTCCGTACCAGCTGTCTTTACGGCAACGGCATCCGCCACGATGACTGTCGGCGGAGTCGTTCTGACCCGCGCCACAGATGGCTCGGCAAACAACAGTGGCTCGGCAGAGAAGACTTACGAAGCTGGTGCACTAAAGATAACCAAAGTTATTGCGGGGCTCGACAACGTTGTGAACGCGAGTTCAATTGATGATTCCTTCACCGTCACGGTGACCGGCCCGTCGTACCCCGGGGGCACAGCTATTGTCTTCACGTTGACCAACGGAGTCTTGGAGGCACCGACCACGGTGACTCTCGACCCCATCATCCCCGGTGACTACACAGTCACAGAGTCTGATGCCGGCCCTGAATGGTCTGAAGTTGTTGCGACGAGCCCCGTTGCCGTCGTGGCCAGCGAGCCAGCCTCTGAAGTCACGGTAACGAACACCTATGTTCCGGGCTCGCTCGAAGTAACCAAAGTCCTACAGCTCAACAACTACCTCTTGCCGAATCTGGTGGACCTCGACTTCACGATCAACGTGACAGGCCCATCCTATCCGGCTGGCACCACACTTACCTTCAATGTTGTTGACGGAGTTGTCAGTGGTCCACAGACATTGAGCAATCTCATTCCGGGTGCGTATGCCGTAGCAGAGACTGGGGTAGATACGGTGGCGTGGACGGTAACGGGTGGCGGAGGTGTCACGGTAAATCCGGGCACTCCCGCGGCTCAATCGTCTGTCGCCAACAGCCTCAAGATCCCGAGCACACAGATCGCGATGACTCCGGATGTGTTCGAGACTACGCCCGGCGGCAATGTGATACTGACCATCACGGATACCAACAATGGGGAAGTGCCGATCAGCTCTCCATCGGTTCAACTCTTGGCCAACGCCGTACCGACCGCACCGCAGCCGACGTTCGTCAGCGAAAGCGGAGTAGTGAATGGCATCCTGGATGTCGGCGAGACCTGGACCTGGACATGGACTGGCTCGATAAGCGTCGAGACCGTCTTCACAGCCAACGGCATTGGCACCGACCCACTCGGCAACCCGGTGAACGGCCCAACGTACCCTACTGAAACACTGTCACTGACGATAGAAGTATTCGGCGCGACTCGTACCCTCGGCTTCTGGCAGACACACACTAGCTTCACAAATCATGTGTATAACAGTTTCTTGGCGAGCACGAGTACCAGCCCCCTCTTCGTCGGTGTACCTAGTTGGCCGACCACAGGTTCCCACAAAGGAATAATTACGGCTACTTCTACGCCATTTGCAAGTCAGCTCTTCGGCGGATTCTACGCACCGATAGCGAAGAAGACTGATGGCACAAAGCGTCAACCTGTCGACCAGGCGCGCATCACGCTTCTCCAGCAGCTCCTCGCGGCGAAGCTCAACTGCGCGGCTTTCGGATGCTCTGCGGCCACAGAGACGTTGATTGCAGGTGCTGATACGGCATACGCCTCCGGCACCAAGGCGAGCATTATGAGCTATGTCTCGCTGCTCGACATCTTCAACAACAGTGGAGATGACATCGCCATCCCACCCACACTGCCTCCGACTGGCAAGGCGACACCGAAGGATTCGCAAGCAATTGCCAACACAGCGTTCTGGAACACTCCGTAATTTCGTAGCAATCATTTATCAGCTCCAAAACCCCGCCTCTCCGGCGGGGTTTTTGGGGTGTACGTGAACCTACCCTCGTCTCAAGGTGCATGTGCTAATATGCCATAATATATGAAGCGCTACGCGTTTGTGGATGTCCAAAATACGGCAAGTACAGCCCAACAAATGCTGGGAATCGTCGTTGATTGGGAAAAACTATGTGACTATCTGAAAAATAAGCGATCGTGCAGTGAGATATTTTTTTACACGGGAATTGATCAGGGTGATGTAGAGACCGCAAAGGAATTTGATGCTCTCTCGAAGATTGGCTGTTGCGTGGTAAGAAGTAAAGCCATCTTTGCCTACAAGAATAAAGATAAAACCCTTGCTTTCAGATGCCTGACATGTGGGAATGAGAATATACATACGGTGAACATGGGGTACACAAAGAAATCGAACTGCGATGTAGAGCTTGGCGTAGACGCCATCGAGAAATCCGGCCCTGACGTGGAACTCCTCATATTTACCGGGGATGGAGACTTCGAATATTTAATACGCAGAGCTTTGGAGAAAGGGGTTAAAAAAGTGGAGATCGTATCGTACGCCGGAAAGGAGATTCAAGCAGGTGTAACCATGTCAAGGTTTTCTACAAAGCTTCGCAATCTCGTTTCGGAGAAGCACGACACGGTCTTCTATACGTCTCTTAAAGACATACGTGAGATCATCAAGAAAATCATACCCACGACCGCATAAATGAAAAAGCCCCGCTCTCGCGTGGCTTTCCCGAATGACTACCTTAGTATATCCGCGTCAAGTGAATTGTCAATGAATATGTGGATAGCAGAATTTGGAAGGTAATCCTTTAGAAAATTAGCCTCTGGGACACTCCGTAATTACTTACCAACTATTTACCCAGCACCTAGAATGCCATGCGCTTGTGCGCAGGGTTGAGCAGCATTTCGAGCCGCAGGGTTTAACGCCCTGCGTAGTCTCGACTAGGTGCTGGGTTTATTAGCCCAAAACCGCCGCGTCAGACGCGGCGGTTTTGCTATGTGTGGATAGCCGCGTAGGAGGTGGCTTGTGTAGGAGGTGGCTTGGATACGGGGTACCATTGAGGGAGTATCTTTATTAGACTTTAGTATCAACGCAATGATGAACAACAAATGGTTGATCCCGGGAATCGCCGTGGTCGTGCTGATAGCAGGCCTCGGGGCTTACAATCTCTCAGGTACTTCCAGCGAAGACTCACTGGCCGCAGCGGGCGGGGCTTTCGATCAGTATGGATATAACAGAACTGCGCGTATTTTTAACGGTACCGGCGCGAGTTGGTGCCTCGCAGGAAGCCAAGCTGCCGACTGCATGGGCATCTACTCGCCGGATAAGCTCGTGATGAAGTGGACGGCCGATTGGGATCGCGGCAATGAAGAGATTTGGGCCAACCCGCCTTACGCGGGTGCGTGGATAGACAACGAATGGAACGGCAAGAATGGCGGCTCCGGCTCGGTGTGGCACTACAAGATCAAATGGTATGGTCCCTGCACCGACGGAGACACGTTGCCGGGCGGCAGCTATTGCGTCTGGGGGCAGTTTGAAGTGCTCATGGATCAGGGAATGGACCCGAGTTTTGGTCCAGGCCATATCTGGTTTTCAAAAGCGACGCCAAATGGCTACGGCGCGATGCCATAAAAACCCTTATTTTAAGCCCAAAAACCGCCCCGAGTCTTGACGAAGGGCGGTTTTTGGCTGCTAACCATTTCTTCACTTGACCACAGCTATAGTGCGATTATTATCAGCCCATTATCAGCACTTATCAGCATTACAGCTTAATCAGAAAAACTATTATGCAACATGCAATGACAAAAGGTGTCCTCGGTACTCTCGCTTTGGCTGCACTCTTGGTCGGACTCGTGAGTGTGCTTCCGGCTGCAGCGCAGGGTGAAACTGGCAATGGCGCGCCGAGCGGTGCCCACTACACGCTCAACATTATCGGCGTCTCGAACCCGAAGACTGCCGACATGACAGGCAACAACGGTCACCGTATCTTCGTCCCCTTGAGCGGCAAGGCAAAGATCAACCTCAGCATCGGGGACTTCCAAGTCCTTGACGCCAACGGCACTGACGGCGAAGCGGCCTTCCAGCTTCCGATTGCCGATACGGACGTAGATTCGTGCGTGGTGGTCGGCACTAACCCCGATGGTAGCGACATAGAAGTTTGCGGCAGCGGCATCACGACCTACTCGGTATTCGTCCGGGCGCTGGGCGGTCACGGTGGTTCCGCAACGATGGTACTCTGCGGGGTTGATGAAACCGGAGAGGAGATCTGCAGCAACAGTGAATTGGAGTTGAGCAGCGACAACCCTCGCAAGTTCACCAACGTCACTGGTTACTTGCTCTACCTCTACAACGTCGATATTGACGCTGACGGAGACGTTGACTACAAGCGCATCCCTCTGTTTTCGGACGTACTCCAAGACTACTTCTGGGGCTACGACAACAACGGCTTGCGGCTTGCACAGCTCCGCTTTTATCCTTGCAGCACCACTGTAGGGGTTGATTCTCCGGAAGTTGTCAGCTCATCCTGCGAATTGACCGGTAACCAAAACTAGCATCCCTAGTTGGAGGTTTAACAACCAAAAGGCTCCCTCGCGGGAGCTTTTTGGTTTTTCGGCTTCACATGGTGTTCATGCCGTGGCAATTATATTCATTCACTGTGAATAATGAAACTCCCTAATCTCGAAAAGTTGATACCATGCAAAGAGGCCCCGTTAGGGGCCTCTTGTGCAGAGATATGACACCAGAAATATTCCACAATCTCAAACACATTGTCACCTACATTGGAAGAAAACTAAAGCTCTTTGACGAAGCACCAAAGACTGGTCGACCGTTAGCAATTTCGGCCTCAAATTGACCTTGTGCCGCGATGTCGAAGGGAGACTGCTGTCATTCACGCTCTCACTGCCGAGAACGAATGACCGTCGCCTGTTCAAGAAAGTGGCAGGTGATATGGGTGGCATCTTCGTGGGGGACGCAGGCTACGTCTCAAAAGAATTGGAGAGAGACATGTACATCGAAGGAAAGAGGATCGCGCTCATCAAACCGTACAAAAAGATGAAAAAACTTGCCACGGCATTGCAAATCGCCATCTACAACACCCGCTTCAAGATCGAGTTCGACTTCCGAAATCTCAAACTCTTTCACGGACTCGAGAATCACTTCGTGCGATCTCTGAACGGCGGGTTTGCGAACATTATCTTTGCGATGCTCTCGTTCGTGCTTGCGTGATCTGTTGAAAAAATTATTCGTGCTTCAAAGGTGACAATTCGTGTTCGCTTTCAAAACCTCGGTGGAGTGTTTGGTATGAGTAAACAAACAAGGGTTTGAGGAGTTTCATTATTCACAATATTTAAAAGAGCCAGTTGACCGATACTGCTGAAACAATGTATCGAATTGCGCAATATGTCAACCGCCGCGGCGGACTTTCTGCCACCACCGACCTTCATTGTTTAATCATGAAAACACGTGTACAGTGCTGCTTTATCGCCACCGGAGGGCTTCGAGTGTAAAATACGTCGTACATTGTGCCGAGGAGTATGGACCCTACTCAGATTCATAAAATCGCTATAAATACCACAAAAAGCTCTGGTCACCCAGCGCCCCGCCATCCGCCCGCTCCGCACGAGCCTCCCCAGCATGCGCCGGCGGCTCGGCATGAGATCCCACGCATGGCGCGGCCCGCAAAAGAATATGCCGCACGGCTCACGCAAGAATTGGGGAGGGGCGCGGGTACATCCATCATCAAGCTGGTGGACGCGCTCGTCGAGTGTGCTTACAGCGCGCGGGCATCCGATGTGCATCTCGATCCGCGGGAAGACGGTGTTACCGTGCGCCTGCGCATTGATGGCGTCTTACAAGACATCGCGCTCGTCCCTACGGAAATTCATCACGAAGTCATCTCGCGGCTCAAGATATTGTGCGGGCTTCGGACCGATGAACATCAAGCCGCGCAAGACGGCCGATTCAAAGTGACGCTTCGACCGAGCGCAGCGATGACCGAGCGAGAGCGAGGAAATACTGAAGCCAGCAGGCTGAACGTAGGAAGTACTGAGGCCAGCAGGCCGAATGTAGAAGATGGTGCGAACGTGGATGTGCGCACCTCCATTGTGCCGACCTACTACGGCGAGAATGCCGTGTTGCGATTGCTCTCCGATCAAGCGGAAGAGTTTACGCTCGATACGCTCGGCTTCACACCCGAGAATCGCGAGCGCATCGAGCGTGCCATCAGGAAGCCACACGGCATGATACTTGCGACCGGTCCCACGGGAAGTGGCAAGACGACGACGCTCTACACCCTCGTCAAGATGCTCAACACGCCGGACGTATCCATCATCACCATCGAAGATCCGATCGAATATTCCGTCTCCGGCATCAACCAGATACAGGTCAATGCGCGCACGGGCCTTACCTTTGCCAACGGTTTGCGAAGCATGCTCCGGCAAGATCCCAACATCATCATGGTGGGCGAGATCCGCGACATGGATACTGCAGGGCTCGCGGTCAATACCGCGCTTACCGGCCACTTGGTGCTTTCCACCTTGCACACCAATGACGCGCCGACCACCTTGCCGCGCCTCCTCGATATGAAGGTCGAGCCATACCTCATTGCCTCTACAGTCAATATCGCGATCGGGCAGCGGCTCGTGCGCAAGATATGTGAGGATTGCAAGGAAGAGAAAATGAACACCCCCGCCGAAGAAAAAAGCCTCTCCGAAATCATGCCGCAGGAGCTCGCTTCCGCCGGAGGCGGATCCGCCATCGGCGGACGCGCAATGTTTTACTCCGGCGCTGGCTGCGATCGCTGCAACGGCACGGGCTACCTGGGACGAGCCGGTTTGCATGAAGTGATGGTCATTGATGGTCCCATTCGCGAGGCAATTTTGCGCAAAGCTTCTGCAAGCGAGATCCGCGATATCGCGCTCACACAAGGTATGAAATCACTCGTCGTAGACGGATTCCACAAAGCTGCGGAGGGGATGACCACCATCGAGGAAGTCTTGCGCATGCGCTATGAGTAAAAGCGCAGCGCCCAAAACTCCCGAGTCGGCCCAAGACACTCTGGTCAGGGTGCTGGGGCCCGCCGTCCGTTCGTCCATCAAGCACTACAAGCGCTTGAGCGGCAGAGACAAGCTGCAGAAGGCGAAAATTGCGAAAGAAGAAAAATCGCACCCAGTGCGCGGCCGCACCAGCACAAAACCCAAGATCAAAGGCCGTCCCACGCTCCTGCGTTTTGCCACGCAAGATCAGATATTTTTTGCGAAGCGTTTGAGCATGATCTTGCGCTCCGGCATGCCTATCATGGAGGGATTGAGTATGCTGGGGAGCGAGACGCGTACGCGCTCGGCGGGCTACATTTTTCAGAGTTTGATCGTAGACATCTCGCAAGGTCAGCCGCTCTCCAAGAGTGTCAAGAAATTTGAGCACATCTTCGGAGAGTTTTGCGTAAACATCATCAAAGTGGGGGAGACCTCCGGCACCCTGCCGGAAAATCTCGACTACCTCGCGGAAGAGCTCAAGAAAAAGCAGGCACTGCGGCGCAAAGTGGTGGGCTCCATGGTGTATCCGGCAGTCATCGTGCTCGCTACGATCGGCATTACGGTCATGCTTACGGTGTATATTTTTCCCAAGATCATCCCCATCTTTACGAGCGTGAAAGCAGAGTTGCCGATTTCGACCAAGATACTGATCGTACTCTCCAGCTTCTTAAGCAACTGGGGGCTCTGGCTTTTGGGCGGCATCGTCATTGCGGCGATTGGGTTCGTGGTCCTCATGCGCATGTCGGAGCGTTTCCACTACTGGATGGATCTCGCGCTCTTGCGCATACCGCTCATCGGCACGCTCTCGCGCAGCTACAATCTATCCAACACCTGCCGCACCTTGAGTCTGCTCTTGAAAAGCGACGTGCGGGTGGTGCAGGCGATGGAGCTCGTGGCGGGTAGTACGCGCAACATCGCGTACCGCAGAGCGATCGAGGAAGCCGGCTCACACATCACGAAGGGGCAGAAAATATCCTTGCAATTCCAGCGCGCGCCGCGGCTTTTCCCGCCGCTCATGACGCAGATGGTGATGGTGGGGGAGAGTACGGGCAATTTGAGCAGCTCGCTCACCTTTCTCTCGGAAATGTACGAAGAGGAGATCAACGATCTTACGAAAAATCTCACCACTATGCTCGAGCCCGTGCTGATGATCGTGATGGGGCTGATAGTGGGCTTCATCGCCATTTCCATCATCACCCCTATCTATTCACTCACCTCCAGCCTCTCCCCGAGCGGGCACTAGTATGGAGCGGGGCGCGACGTTTTTTGAAGTCCTCGTGGTCCTCGGCATCCTCGCGATCGTGGGCACCTCCGCACTCTTCGTAACCATGGATGCGTACCGCAGTTCTTCCTTCCGCTCCGACCGCGATCTGCTCTTAGCCACGCTGCAGCGCGCTCGCGCGCAGGCGATGAATAATGTGTGTCTCGGTACGGGATGTGTTGACGGTGTGCGACATGGGGTCGCTATTAAGCCAGCTACTCACCTGAATTCCTTCGTTATATTTCAAACCTCAAATTCTGGGTCAGATAAGTATGTTGACAGCACTGCGTCCGACAAAGATCAAGATGCAATGTTTCCTGTAAATCCCAACACCACGTTCACAATCTCACCAAGTGCAGCGAACATCGTATTTGCACAGCTGTCGGGCATTGTTCCCGTTGCGCTGACCATTCACGTCGAACAACCGGGGCACCCCGCTGATATTCATGTCGAAACTAATGGTCGGATTTGGATTGACTAATGTATGAGCCGCGGATTTTCAATCATCGAGCTTATCATTGCGATCGCGATCGCGTCGATCGTGATCAGCGGTGTCGTGGTCGGTACGGTTGGGAATGCAGGTGGATTCGGTGCCGCGATAGGGGGCAAGCAGACGGTGGTGAGCGATGGTGAAATATACAGCGAAGCGTTGCGCAAAGCGCAAGACTTGATCGAAGAAGGTGCGGCGACCGCTCGCACAGACTACGGCGCGGTGGTAGAAAAAACAGTGTCCGACCCTCGGTATCAAATCAAGCTTACAATACCGCCTGCATACATCACGCAGTGTTCGCAGGCGATAGCGGGCACCGTGTCGTGGGCCGGTACCTACGGCCGCACCCCGTGGGTCGGCGCGACCACGACCATCGTCAACATCCCCGAAATGTTCGCGTTAGGTCATGACTGCGACATTACGCCGCCACCAGGCGGATGGGATCCACCCAAAATTTATGCATACGATACATTTACGGGGAAGCCAACGGCGTTGGATGCCTTGGATCACATCGCATACATGGGCGAAGATAATTCGCCTTGGCTCCGCATTGCCGATGCGCGCACGGTGCCCCCGCCTCCACCCATACAAAACGGCGGTATTTTTGTCCCACTACCGTATGCGAATAATTTCAACTCTACCGGCACAGTTCTCGATCAGATAAATGATATTGATGTGTACAAGGATCAGGCTAGTGGGAAGGTATATGCATTCGCCGCTACCGCAAGTTCTACAGCACAGCTTGTTGTGCTTGACGTTACTGATATCAATAATCCGGTGATCGCAAAAAATGGTAGCGTCTTAGCGAAACGATCGCTCATCGGCGTAGATCCAGCAGGATCTTTTCCTCAGGGATGGAGGATCCAGTATTACGATAAAAAGGTGTATATTTCGACTCGGGAAACCTCAGGGCCAGAATTTCACATATTCGATGTGACGGACCCAACAGATCCGACTGAACTCGGATCAGGAACAAAACTCACCGGATGTACGCCGCCAAATGGCACAACGGCGAACGACTTCGTCATTAGTAATGGAATTGCTTATCTTGCGACCAGTAAGGATGCATGTGAGTTGATGGTATACAACGTTGCGAATCCCTTGGGTGTGACATATATTGCCGGCGCTTCTAGAGATTTTTTAGACACTGAAAATGGTCTATCAGTGTTTTTACTAAGCACAAGACTTTACTTTGGTCGTCAAAAAAATTCCGGACCCGAGCTTTATATGCTGAACGCAAGCAGTCCCTTCCCGACATTGGGAGGATTTCCTACTCTTGCATCGAAAGAGATTGGCGATGATGTCACTGATCTGCGAGTTGCTGGTCGGTTTGCCTTTGCAGCCGTTGCGCATGCAAACGAAGAATTCCAGGTGTGGTCTTCGGATCTTTCGGGCCCCTCTATCAACCTCTACGATTTTGGAAATGTCGTAATAGCGGGATTCGATTATGACAACGATTGGGTCTTTGCAACTGGGAACGCTAGCCCCAATCTTACGATACTTTATAGTCCAACTCCATGAGCAACCGCGGCTTTACCCTCATCGAGACGCTCGTGTATCTCGCGCTCTTTGCGCTTGTCATCAGCGGTATGGTGGTTGCTGCGCACCTACTCTTTGCGACGAGCGATCGCTACCAGAGCAGGGCGATGATGCAGGAGGAAGCAAATTTCATTATGGCGAAGATCGGGTGGGCTTTGAACGACGCCTCGTCTGCCAGCGTTTCGGGCGGCGCACTTACAATCACCAAATATGCCTTACCCAGTGTCGTGGTTGACTCATTAGGCAATAATGCCCGGGTGGATAGCGAAGTGCTAAACAGCTCGAATGTGAAGGTTGATAACCTCTCATTCGTCCATGGCGGCGGAGGCGCGAGCCCGGAGAGTATCGAGATCGATCTTACAGTGAGCGCGGTTACGCCGACGGGGAAGCCAATCACTCAATCAGCCTCGACGACGCGCTACATACGCAAATGAACACGCACACACATGAGAGGGGATTCATTGCCTTAATGTCGGTGGTCGTCATGTCCGCCATTCTGCTCGCGCTCCTCTTTACCCTCGGCGCCTCATCCTTCCTCAATCGCTTCGACGTGCTCGATACAGAAAACAAGCGGGTGAGCCTGGCGCTCGCCGAAGCCTGCGGCAATATGGCGATGCTCAAAATCGCGCAAAATCCCGACTATGGCATCACGCCACCACTCCCTGCAGCTGGCGAGTGTGTGGGTGTATCAGACACCTGCCCGAGCGGACCTCGCATGTGCAAGATCTGTAAAACTTCACCGTACGTTCTCGTGCGCGCGGTGTACAATGGTGCGTATACCAACCTCCGCGTGGAGGGGGCAATCAGTGGCTCCAACTTCGCGGTCAGTAAGTGGGAGGAAATCGAGGCCAATCTTGTGCCGGGTTGCAACTTACCATAGCCCTTGCATGTGGCATGGGGGTATGATATAAAGCCGGAATCAAGGGAAGGTTTATTTATTAATTATCAACAAAATATGCTTAAAAACAAAGCTAAAAAAGGGCTTGCCCTGAGCTCGTCGAAGGGATTCACGCTCATCGAGGTTTTGGTGGTTATCGCCATCATCGCCATCCTCGCAGCAATCGTGCTCGTAGCGATCAATCCGGCCCAACGTTTTCGTGATGCACGCAACAGCCAACGAAGGGCAAATGTGGAGTCAATCTTGAGTGCTATCCAGCAGAATATGGTTGATCACAACGGAATCACGACCTGTACACTTCCGGCTGCAGCGACTGTAATTAGAAGCACTGCCGGTGGTGCAGATCTCTCCGCTTGTCTGAGCGTATACCTTGCCATACTTCCGGTCGACCCGAGCGCAGCTGCTGCTCACTGGACTACGGCTGCGGATTACGACACTGGATACACGGTCATGCAAGTTGCTGGTACAGGACAGGTCACAGTTGCCGCTCCTCAAGCACTAGTCGCCGCCGAGGGCCCGGTACCAGCTCCAGGTATTACTGTCACTCGCTAAAAGAGGGAAGAGGGGTTTTGAAAACACCGGCCGCTTGGCCGGTGTTTTCATTTTTGGTTTAAAGAAAGAAACGGGAGGCTGGAATTAGTGCGCATCTTTGAGTAATTGCGAGATAACTTTGTAGCGGCGGTCGCGCCTCAGGCCGTGGTGAGC
>Ga0209542_10014907_pt1 | contig 13144 bp, 13 predicted proteins | sample RifCSPhighO2_01_FD_184028 | JGI IMG/M metagenome (GOLD analysis project Ga0209542, IMG submission 184028) | Soil microbial communities from Rifle, Colorado - Rifle CSP2_plank highO2_0.1 (SPAdes) (version 2) | ecosystem: Environmental > Terrestrial > Deep subsurface > Rock core/Sediment ... | reverse complement strand
GGAACCACGGCAGAAAAGGTAGAGCACGAATTATTTTTTGTAAACCGTGAACAAAGAATGACGCTTTTGCAAAAGATATTGGCAGAAAAAAAAGGAAACGCATTAGTTTTTCTGCGCACCAAGCATAATGCTAAAAAGATTTGCCAAAACCTTGTGGCAGCAAATATTTCTGCAGCTGAAATTCATTCTAATAGATCCCTTGGTCAAAGGAGAGCTGCGTTAGATGGTTTTAAACGAGGGAATTTCCGTGTTTTAGTGGCAACAGATATTGCTTCGCGTGGAATTGATGTAAAAGAGCTTGCCATGGTTATTAACTATGATTTACCTGAAAGCGCTAGTGACTATGTGCATAGAATTGGCAGAACCGGAAGGGCAGGGCAAGCAGGAAAAGCTATTTCATTTGCCATGTCTGATCAACGTAATAAAGTAAGGGAAATTGAACGCTTAATCCGATATGTTATTCCGGTTTCTCATATGCCCGGAATGCCGGCAGTTTCAGCTCAACCAGCTGAAAAACGGTATAATCACAGCAATTATTATCCTCGAGGAAACAATAAAAGATTCACCAAGAGTTTTTCTCAAAGACGTTCAAGGTAATTATTGTAATAAAAAAACCGTTCCGATGTATATCGGGACGGTTTTTTATTTCTTGCAGGTCTATTTTAAAAACGGTTTTACAGCATAGGTATAGAGAATAGCTAATATTGCGGTTGTGCCATAAAAAATCCAGATAAAATGCAGAGGTCCAGATTGCAAATCACTGCCAAGTGCTAAAGAATGGAAAAATGTTAGTAGAAATCCAATATTACTGATAATGAGTATCTTGTGCCAATGCTTTGTGAAAAGACCATATTTTTTTAGCGCCTTGCCAACGTCATAAGTAATAAGGAGTAGCCATGCGATAATTGCTAGCCAGATATACGGAGTACTGTAATACAGGAATATATTACTGATGTTAAAATCCAATCCTGCTAATAACAAAAGCGGATGGGCAATAATACAGATGAAAATAATTGTTGCGGTAATATGGACAAACTTATCAAAATTAATATACTTTCGTAGCCATTCTTCAAATACTCCCGAAAGAGAATGAAGCCATAAAAGGGTAAAAGCCAAAAGCCCGAAAAAGGGGAATAGGTTCAGCAATATTTGGTGAAAATCCCAAGTCCACCATAATGCACTAAGCCGTACCCATAAAGGATATAGTATTGCCGCGTATCCAAAAATAATAATGCTATACTTGGTAATAGTAGTATTCATATAATATTCTTCTATAATACTACATGTTGTAGCAAGAAACAAAACCAAGGCAATTTTTTTGTATGATGCATAATAATTGATCTTTGTACTAATTTTTGATAGTCTTATCGTAAATTCACACCAGACTTTCTGGTTGAATAGTACCTACTAATTCTCTAATGAAAGGATGTGCCTTATGGCCAATCTTTCCCCTGCACGTGCTGGCGAATCACTAGTTGAGGGGCTGGAATTATTTTCCCGCGGCAAAGTTCGTGATACCTATAGCTTGCCTAATAATAATTTACTCGTGCGAGCAACTAATGGCATTAGCATTTTTGACTTTGTACTCAATGCCCTAATTCCAGGAAAGGGTATGATTCTTAATGCAATGAACCATTTTTGGCTTACGTACCTTGCACAGTTTGGATTCAAGACTCATTTGGTTACTGCCGGTTCCGACATTGATAACTACTTACCCGATTTTCAGCGCAGTAATTCTTTTCTTCAATCCACGGCAATAGTGGTTCGTAAACTTTCCATGGTTCCGGTGGAGTTTATTGCGAGAGCTGTTTTAACGGGATCGGCGGTTTCATGTTACCAAAAAAACTTGGAAGTTTGCGGCCATAAACTGCCTCCGGGCTTGCAAGATGGAGACGCATTGCCATATATTCTTGATACACCAACAACAAAAGCAGAGGTGGGGCATGACGAAAACCTTTTGGCAGAAAGCGTACGGCGCCAATATCCAGGGCAAACATATACACTGCTGCAAGTGTTTCAAATTATTTCACAACATGCTGAGAGATGCGGAATTAAATTAGCTGATACCAAGATTGAATTTGGCGAAGACGGTACTATTGGTGACGAAGTTGGAACACCCGACTCTAGTCGGTTCTGGGAGTATTCAACTTGGCTTGATGGCAGAAAAGTTAAGGATGGTCGGAAAGCTCCGCCACCGTATGATAAGCAACTGGTACGAGCGTGGGGAATTGAGCAGGGAATTAATAAATTGGATCCCGTCAATCCTGATCACGTCGCAAAGGTTCATGCTTTAAAAGTTCCTCAAGACCTTATCAAGCGAACGACGCAGGTTTATCGCTACATTTTTTGGAGGTTGACTGGGCTGACGATAGATAATTATCTTCGCAAAAAAATGGGTTTGGATGTTCCGCACCGCGTTAAGAAGATCACCATTATTTGCGGTAGCGAATCTGATTTACTTCTTGTGCCCGACGTGATTAGGCGGCACTTTGCTTCTGCCTATGGCAAACTCACAGTCCATGTTATGAGTTGTCACCGTAATCCATCTGAGGTGCAAAACTTCGTTAAAGAAGGATGTGGAGGCGCAGATGTAGTTATTGGTGTTGGAAGTAAAGCACTTGCGTTACCGGGTGTTCTTGACGCATGGCTTTATTACTACGGTAAGGATATTCCTGTGATTGGTGTTGCTCTTGGAGAACAGGGCAGCAGAGCACTTGAAGCCGCAGTACTATCTATTGAAGAGTTACCTAGCTCTCCAGTGTTAATTAATGAACTTACCGGGAAATGCTACCAAGGGCAAGAAGGTCTCTGGCAGGCCATTGATAGAGTGATTAATGGTGAGCTACTACCACAGAAACCAAGGGTTGAAAAACCTGTTCAAATGGAAGTTTTCAAAAACTTTTGAAAATAAATATTTAAGTCCCCGTACCGCAAGGTGTCGGGGGCTTTTTATTTTGGAAATTTATAAAAAGTGATATAGTAAATACATGAAAAAAAGTAACAATAATCAACAACAAAACAGAATCGCTAATTTTCTTTATGAAATAGGTACCATGAGAAAGTTAATGCGAGTGCACCGCCAAGTTTTGTTAACTGATGATATGTCAGACAGTATCGCTTCGCATTCTTACCGGGTAGCTATGATTAGTTGGTTTTTGGCAAAAGAGGAAAAAGCTGATCTCTATAAAACGGTGATGATGAGTCTGTTGCATGACATAGGAGAAGCAAGAACTAATGACCATAATTGGGTGCACAAAAGGTATATTAAAATATTTGAAGATGAAATTATTGAGCAACAATTAGGCACACTGCCTTATCAAGATTTAAAAGATTTAATCACTGAATACCAAGAACGGAAAACCAAAGAAGCAATTTTAGCAAAAGAAGCAGATTTACTTGACCAGGTACTTCTTTTAAAGGAATATGATTGGGCGGGGAATAAAGAGGCTCATGTATGGTTACATGGCAAGGGGAAAGATAAAGGAAATGCTCAACTCAAAAAACTTAAGACTGATATTGGCAAGCGTCTTGGAGAGGCTATTTATAAGGTGAATCCTTCAGACTGGTGGAATAATTTATGGACGCCGGAAAATAGAAGATAGAACAAAAATTTCCCTGGTGAACTTTGACAAAGGAGTATCCTATGAAACCGATTATTCCAATTATCGGAGAAAATCTCCTGGAACTGGGCAAACGTTGCAATGGGGTATATGTTTGTCCAAAAGTCGGTTCTGTGCGTAAAGGACCTTTGGTTGCTTACGCCGGAAAAGATGGTAAGGGACGGAATCTTGTAGGCGACATGTATTTTAACTTCCGGAAAATTGAAGAGCATCTAGCAGTTGTGAAGTTATTTGCCTGGGTGGTATACCAACAGCTTTGTGATCAGGACCTTATTGAATCTTTTGATACGGTTTGTGGAATTCCGCAGGGCGGTCGTACCTTTGGGCAGATGCTTGCGCTGGTTGCCAAAAAGCGATTTGTCTATGCGGATAAAAAACCAAAACCAACAGAAGTTGGTAAAAAACAAGAATATACCTGGGATTTATCACAATTTGAATTTGAGCAGGGTGAACGAATTGCCCTTGCGGACGACGTTTATAATAACTTCCATAATACTGACAATACGTTATCAGAAATCGCTGCAACTGGCGCAAATATCATGATTTTTGTTGGTGCGCTTAATCGCTCACCGGTATACGATACAATCTATATGCCCAAAAAAGGTCCATTTGCTGGGCGTGAACTCCCTATTATTGCTTCTATTCGTGAAGCGTACCCTGAATACGAGCAAGATGATCCTGTGGTTGCCGCAGATATTGCTGCTGGTAATCTTGAACTTGAGGTAAAGAAGAATTGGGCACGTTTGTGTGCTGCTATGGGAACGATTGAAGAGGTCACTTCTGTTAAGGCATAGTTAGGGTAGAAATTTACATATTAGCCCGGACACGTTGATGTACGGGCTTTTTAATGCTCAATAGTTTAAACCAAAAGCAAATTTTTGACTAAAAGGGAATTTTTTGATATTATTTCTCTAATTGAGTCTATGGTTCAGTAGTAGGACGCTGGAGTGCACATCGTTTTGGTGGGTCCATAGTTCAAGTGGTACTCCAGTAGTAAAAATTTGGGCGATTAGTTCAGTGGTAGAACGCTGTCCTGATAAGACAGAGGTCGAAGGTCCGATTCCTTCATCGCCCACATAAACCAAATTTTACTAATGGAGTGGAGAATCTGTCCTGATAAGACAGAGGTCGAAGGTCCGATTCCTTCTGGACCCACCAAAGGCAGTTGTTTTTATTGTGCGACAGATTAAATATATGAAAATTATTGTAAAAGCAAAGCCTGGTGCCCGTGAAGATAAAATAGAAAAAGTAAATGAAAACAGTTATATTGTGTCTGTAATAGCTCAGCCAATTCATGGTAAAGCCAATGCGTCAATTGTTAAACTGTTAGCTGATCATTTCCATATAAGCCCTTCTTTGGTAGAAATTATTTCTGGTCATATGGCTAGAGTTAAAGTGATAAAGATTCATAATTAAAATCAACTCTCATTCAGAGTTGTTTTTTAGTCTATCGCTTACTTGAAAAAAAATGCTAACTGGGTAGAATAACCTAATAATAAGGTATGAAGAAAAAGAACAAAAAAATCATTAAAAAACTAGTTGCCAAGAAGAAGAAAACGGTTCGTCCGGTTGTATCCCGTAAAGTGGGAATTTTGGCCAAAGCAAAATTACTTAAACCATCAAAGCCGCAGAAAAGAGTTTCTGTAAAGAAGAAGTTAAAAAAGGAAAAACAAGTTAAAAAAAGAACCATAAAAAAAATCGTAGTAAGGAAAGTTTCTAAAAAAGAAGTTTCGCAAAATAAACTTTTAGAATCAGGTTTTTCAGCGAACTCTTTTTTTAAGGCAAAGATAAAAGTGATTGGTCTTGGGGGAGGCGGGGGATCAATTGTTTGGGAAATTGGTAGATCGCTTAACAAGGCAACCTTTGTTATTGCTGATACCGATACAAGGGCTTTTAAGAAAAGAGCAGGTATTAAAAACTTTTTATTTGGTCAAAATTTAACCCATGGTTTGGGCACCGGATTAGATACTGATATAGCTAGAAATGCTGCAGAACAAGAACGGGAAAAAATTGTTAAGCTTTTTCAAGATCAGGATATTGTTATTTTTATTGCATGCCTGGGTGGTGGATTGGGTTCTGGTGCTACTCAAGTTTTTGCTGAAGTTGCAAAAGATTTTGGTGGTATTTCTTTCGGTATTTTTACGCTGCCATTTAAATTTGAAGGGAAAAATAAATATAATATAGCTTCAAGAGCGCTCCGGGAACTGCGGAAATCTCTGAACGTTTCAATTACGATACCCAATGAGAGAATTTTTAAAGTAATAGACGGCAATACGCCAATTACTCAAGCTTTTTCTATGGTCAATAAAAGTCTGATTGATTCATTAGAAAGTCTTATTGATTTAATTTATACGCCAGGGGTTATTAATATTGACTTTGCTGATCTTAGGACCATCTTAAATGGAAGAGGGAATTTAGCTTTTCTTAATACCGTTCAGGCTTCCGGAAAAGATAGAGCAGAAAAAATAGTTGCAGAAATTATGAAAAATGATTTATATCAACATGGTCATTTTACTCCTGAAAAAATACTTTTTAATATTGCGGGTGGTGGAAGTTTAAGTATGTTAGAAGTAGATGCCATTAGTAGATCAATTGCTGAAAAGAGCCAAAAAGCAAAAATTATCTTCGGTATTTCCAAGAGTCCTCAATTAAAAAATAAAATTAAAACAACTCTGTTAATGACGGGCCCTGCCATAGGAAGCGAAAATGCAGTTAAAGATTCTGTTCAAGCAAAGAGTATTATAAAACCAACGAAAATTGTTAAAAAAATAAAAAAGAAGAGGCAGTCAATACAGCAACTACCAAAAGAAAAGAAAGAAAATGTTATGAGTACTCTTGTGCCAATTTTCCAGAATACTCCTGTTGGAATTTCCGGTGTTAGTAAGTTAACCATTACTGAGGAAAGCGGAAATCAGAAGAAAGCTATTAGAAGAACAGCGTTAGAAGTAAAAAAAGCCGAAGAAATAGAAGAAAATAAAAAATCAGAACAAGAAAAGGAATGGGAGATCCCGGCATTCCTTAGATTTAAAAAATAGATTAACAAAATATGGAGGAAAATTCTCAAACAATTAAAAAAATTATTATTCCGGTTGCCGGATTGGGTACAAGGTTTTTACCGTTATCTTTGGCAGTGTCAAAGGAATTTTTTCCTTTGGTAGATAAACCAATTATCCAATATATTCTCCAAGAAGCTAAAAAATCTGGAATCACTGATGTTATTTTTGTTATTAGTAAAAAACAAAAAACTCTTTTAAATTACTTTAAGAAATCTCCCGAGTTAGAAAAATTATTAGTGAAACGAAAGAAGGAAAAAGCTCTTGAGGATTTAAAGAACTTTGAACATAGTTTTGAAGGAGTTAATTTTTCTTTTGTGGTACAAAAAAAACCGATGGGGGACGCTCACGCAATCTTTCAGGCAGAAAAGTTAGTAAAAAATGAACCAGTTGCCGTCTCTTTTGGAGATGATGTTATTGATGCAGATGAGCCAGCTATTGCCCAATTAATTAATATCTTTAAAACCTGTAATATGCCAGTTGTTGCTTTAAAGTCTCTGCCGAGGGAAATTGTTCCTGCATATGGTTCGGTGGCTGTAGAAAAAATTGCCCATAATCTTTATAAAATAAAAAAAATTATTGAAAAACCTACTCCAGAGGAAATTCAATCAAATTTGGTAATTGTTGGAAAGTATATCTTAACTCCACAAGTTTTTGACTATTTTAAGATTGCAAAACCATCTGAAAAAGGAGAAATTATTTTAGCGGAAGTACTACAAAGAATGTTGGATGACGGTTATCCTATTTATGGATATGAAGTAAAAGGGGAATGGCTTGAATGCGGAGATAAATTAAAATGGTTAAAATCCTTTTTCTATTTAGCCCTTAAAGACCCTATTTTCGGAAAAGAATTGAAAGATTATTTAAAAACGATAAAATAGAGTAATAGATTCTTAAAATGAAGATTGCTTTTTTTGAAGTTAGCGATGCGCAAAAAGATTATTTTACCGATAAGCTCAATAATATTGAGGTTTCTTTCTTTTCAGAAAAAATTTCACCAGATACTATTAGTCAAATTAAAGATTGTGAAATTATTTCTATCTTTGTTGATTCTCAAATTGATAAGGATATCGTTGAAAGTTTACCCAACTTAAAAATGATTACTACCCGATCAACCGGTTTTGATCATATTGATATTACCGTATGTAATGAAAAGGGAATTATAGTTTGCAATGTGCCTCACTATGGAGATAACACCGTTGCTGAACACGCATTTGCCTTAATGCTAGATCTTTCTCGAAAAATCTATCAATCAATTGATCAAGTTAAAAAAGAAGGTTTTGCGGTTAACGGTTTAACGGGTTTTGATTTAAAAGGTAAAACACTGGGTATTGTTGGCATGGGTCGTATTGGCCAACATGTTGCAAGAATTGCCCAGGGATTTGAAATGAACGTGCTGGTATCCGATGTTTTTGAAAATAAAAAATTAGCCAAGCAATTGAATTTTACCTATACGAATCTTGAAGAATTATTAAAAAACTCTGATATTATAACAATTCACGTGCCTTATAGTGAAAAAACTCATCATCTTATTAATTCTGAAAATATTACCTTAATAAAAAAAGGGGCCTATATTATTAATACGGCGCGTGGAGGAGTTATAGAAACAGCAGCTTTGGTTGATGCCTTAAATCAGGGGATTGTAGCTGGGGCAGGATTGGATGTGCTTGAAGAAGAGCATGTAATCAAAGAAGAAGCACATCTTTTTTCAAAAGATTTTTCACAAAAACACAACATAATAACTCTTTTGCAGAATCATATTTTAATGGATAGAAAAAATGTTATTATTACTCCTCATAATGCTTTCAACTCAAAAGAAGCGTTAGATCGCATACTTGAAACAACGGTAGAGAATATTAATGAATTTGCAAAAGGAAAACCAACTAATATCGTAAAAATTTAAATGACATACGATCTTATTATTATTGGGGCTGGTCCCGCCGGTGTTGCTGCCGGTGTGTATGCTGCGCGTCAAAAATTAAAAATACTCATCCTTTCTAAGGATATTGGCGGTCAGGTTGCTAAAAAAGCAGTAGATATTGAAAATTATCCTGGATTTGAAAAAATCTCGGGGCCGGATTTAGTTGAGTTATATAAAAAACAATTAGCCGCTAACGAATTGGAAGTTGTTCTTGGTGAAGTAGTGGATGTGAAAAAAGATGGTAATACCTTTGTCATTTCTACGGAATCTGGAAAAACCTATGAAGCCATTTCTGTTATTATAACTTCTGGAGCAAAATCAAGATTAATTAATGTTCCTGGTGAAGAGGAATTTGCAGGAAAGGGAGTCAGTTACTGTTCATTGTGCGACGGACCGGTATTTAAGGGTAAGGATGTTGTGGTAATTGGCGGGGGGAACAACGGATTTGAATCTGCGTTGTTTCTTTCAAATTATGTTAAGCACGTAACTATTTTAGAATATGGCAATATGGTAAATGCTGATGCTGAAAATCAAGAATTGGTTGCAAAAAATCCCAATATTGAAATTATTACCAATGCCAAGGTGTTGAGAATTGAAGGCAAAGTTTTTGTAAATGCCATTTTTTATGAAGATGTAAAAAATGGTGGCGAAAAAAAACTTGATGTGAATGGTGTGTTTGTTGAGATTGGATATATTCCTTCAACTCATTTTATTGAAGGTCTTGTAGACCTCAATGATAAAAAAGAAATTATCTTTAATCCTGAAACGTTGGAAACAAAAACTCCCGGATTGTTTTCAGCGGGCGATTGCAATGTAAGCCGATATAAGCAAATCGTCATGGCATCTGGCGAAGGAGCGAAAGCAGCTTTATCAGCTTACAATTATATTAAGCGACAGAAGGCATTGTAGAGAATTTGTATTTTAAAATCAGTTTGTTATAATATACCCATGTTTCAATTCAATACACTACATCGTCAAGATAAAATTTTTATTGGATTAGCAATATTGGCGGTTCTGGGAACTCTTGTTTTCATTTTTAATACGTTTTATGGCAGCAGCTTATCATTTGTAACTTTTGGGTTTGGCAAGTCATACAAAGTAGTAGCCCAAGAATCGGTAGACTATATCAATAAAAACTTGTTACAACCAGGGACTACCGCGGTATTGCAGAATGCTTCTAAAGAAAGCGGAGTTATAAAAATGAATATTACCATTAATGGACAAAGCATGGAAAATTACATCACCGTTGATGGAAAGTTATTGTTTCCTGAAGCTATACCACTAAGTAAATAATTTTGAGCTTGGTAAATAATACTCTTTTGATGGATTTCCTAAAAATTTTATAGCGAACCTTTGGAAAAACGAAGAGGCTTATCAGTCAAGGGTCGATAAGCCGATGAGTTACTATAAAGGTGGAGCTAAAATTTTTAGGAAAGACGCAAATACGGTATTATTCAATAAGCTCTTGTACTATGATTACAATTTATTCAACACCAACGTGCGTTTATTGCAAAACTCTTAAAGAATATTTACATTCAAAAAGTATTGAATTTACGGAAGTGGATGTTTCACAGGATGAAAAAGAATTGGAAAAGATGGTGGCGATTTCCGGCCAGATGGGCGTTCCGGTAGTTGATATTGATGGAGAAGTGGTAATAGGTTTTGATAGAAAAAAAATAGACGAATTGTTGAAATTGACCTAATTATACTAATTGCTCTAATTAACCTAAAACGTTTTAGAATAATTAGAAATTAGAATAATTAGAATAATTTATGGTAAAGGTTGCTATTAATGGTTTTGGTAGGATTGGCCGCCAAACATTTAAAAGAATATTAGAAAAATACCCTGATTTAGATATTGTTGCGATAAATGATTTAACTGATACAAAAACACTGGCTCATCTTTTAAAATACGATTCTAGTTATGGAATATTTAATAAGGAAGTCTCTGCGGGAGACGGTTCTATTTCTGTTGATGGTAAAAAGTATGCAGTTTTAAGTGAAAAAGAAATTAAAAATCTTCCGTGGGAAAAATTACATGTTGATATTGTGTTAGAATGCACCGGGCTTTTTGCCGATAAAGAAAGTGCTCGAAAACATATTACAGCTGGTGCCAAAAAAGTTATCTTATCAGGTCCTGCCAAAGAAAAGGAGGTACCGGGATTTATTTTAGGCGTTAATACCGATACTTTTGATATTGATAAACTGGAGGTAATGGATATGGGGTCTTGTACTACTAACTGTTTAGCTCCCGTGGCTAAAATTTTAAATGATAATTTTACTATTGTAAAAGGGTTCATGACTACGGTACATAGTTATACTAACGACCAGCGAATTTTGGACTTGCCTCATAAAGATTTACGTCGTGCCAGAGCTGCTGCAGTTAATATTATTCCCTCGAGTACTGGAGCAGCAAAAGCTATTGGAAAAATGATACCAGAATTAAATGGCAAACTTGACGGAATTTCTTTACGTGTGCCAACGTCCGTGGTTTCGGTACTAGATTTGATTGTGGAAGTCAAAAAAGAAACAACCAAGGAAGAAGTCAACGAAGCATTTAAAAAAGCAGCATTGCAAAAACATTTTCAGGGGATTTTTCGGGTTGAATCAAATGAATTGGTCTCAATGGATTTTAAGGGGGATTCATACTCTTCGATTGTTGACGAAAACCAAACGATGGTGAACGACAATATGGTTAAGGTTCTTGCTTGGTATGATAATGAGTGGGGATACAGTTGTCGTTTAGCGGAATTTACAGATTTTGTTGGTAAAAAAATGTAAGTATGCGCGTGAAAGTATAAAAAAAGAGGGTGTCCTGGGGACACCTTTTAGTTTATGCAGAGAGGGTTAGTCGTTTATAAATTCTTCTGTGTATCTAAAATAGATTTTGTTAGTACTGATCGTGGCGATTTCATCAGCATATGCTTTACTTGTCCAATCAAGAATGATGGCAAGAATAAGGCACAGGGCTTCGTCTGCTAATTCTGGTAAACCAGAAAACGATAATACTATATTGCCCGGTAGAAATACAGCGCCAGCATATCGTTCTCGGGCAGGATTTTGAATAAGCCGACGCGCTTTCTCGAGACAGAATCCTCTATATCTTATTAGATTTTGATCAGTAACTTCGCCGATGGGAATAAGCAGTAAGGTTTCACCAGTCATTCTGTCTGAAACTGCAAAATATCCACCAGTACTGTCTTTTGGGAAATCTGGTAATTCTGCCATGCCCGATAAAATACCTTCTGCTTGTTCAATGATAGTAGGTACTAAATTTTTTTTAAACCAACTCATGCAGCACCTCTTTCCAAGAGGAATTGTAGAGAACTATTAGTAGATTACAATAAATATATAAGTACGTCAAATAGTAATAATCATAATTGGTAAATATTGTTGCTTTATGTAAAAATCAAAAAAATGTAAAATAAAGTATCAAATAAAAAACCCGGTCTGATAGTCGGGTTTTTGGTTGGGCGAGATACTCATTAATCAAAGTACAATACATGACATGCGCAAGGAAGTCGATTGCATCGTTTGCAGATTTCATCTCGGTGTTCAGAACAGATGCATCTGAATTTTCGGCATACCGGGCAACATTTACATCTGTCGGTATGATCATAGGGCAAATGTGGATATCCGCCGCATTCTCTGCAGATACGAGGTTCATTGGTAGGCATGAATATTCCTCCAAAAGAATAAATGGGTTTTGACGAGTTAATGTATAATAATTAAAAGTTTGGATTTAGTCAAACTTGTTGCAAGAAATATAAAAAGGTATAATAACTAAATAATTTTATATCTCATGAAAAATATTCTTTGGTTTAAAGATTTGACTATTAAAGATGTGCCATTAGTGGGTGGTAAAAATGCCTCGCTTGGTGAACTTTATAATAATTTAGTTCCAAAGGGAGTTAATCTGCCTAATGGGTTTGCGGTAACCGCAGCAGCCTATTTTTATTTTTTAGAGAAAGCTGGGTTAAAAGATAAAATTTCTGAAATTTTAAAAGATTTAGATGTGAAAAATTTAACATCTCTCCAGCAGAGGGGAAAAATGGTGCGTCAGTTAATTTTGGCGGCCGAGTTACCAAATGATTTAAAAGAAGAGATTATTGTAGAATATAAAAAGCTATCTAGTGAGTATAATGTAGAGAATGTTGATGTGGCTGTACGTTCTTCCGCCACGGCTGAAGATTTACCAAATGCCAGTTTTGCCGGCCAACAAGAGAGTTTCTTAAATATTGCTGGTCCAGGACATGTACTTCTGGCAGTTAAAAAATGTTTCGCTTCATTGTTTACCGATAGAGCAATTGCGTATCGCCAAGAAATGGGATTTTCTCATTTGAAAATCGGTTTGTCGGTGGGAATTCAAAAAATGGTCAGATCAGACCTTGGGGCATCGGGTGTGATGTTTTCGTGCGATACGGAATCGGGGTTTGCTGATGTAGTGCTCATTAATGCAAGCTGGGGACTCGGGGAAAATGTGGTGCTTGGGCGGGTGGATCCGGATCAATATTATGTCTTTGAAACAACCCTTAAAAAGGGTTTTAAGC
>Ga0209542_10014906_pt1 | contig 13144 bp, 10 predicted proteins | sample RifCSPhighO2_01_FD_184028 | JGI IMG/M metagenome (GOLD analysis project Ga0209542, IMG submission 184028) | Soil microbial communities from Rifle, Colorado - Rifle CSP2_plank highO2_0.1 (SPAdes) (version 2) | ecosystem: Environmental > Terrestrial > Deep subsurface > Rock core/Sediment ... | reverse complement strand
AAAAGCTTCAAAAATATCTTCAAATCTACCATTGGCTTGACTACCACCAAATCCTCGAAAAATATCTGAAAAATCTGCATATTCCTGCCCGCCCTGAGCATGGTCGAAGGGCCCGCCTTGGAAAGCTGATGACCCGAATTGATCATACTGCTGTCTTTTTTGAGAATCTGAGAGTACTTCGTAAGCATGATTTATTCCTTTGAATTTTTCTTCAGCTTCTTTTGTTTTATTTTTATCCGGATGATATTGAAGGGCAAGTTTTCTATATGCCCTCTTTAGTTCTTCGGGGCTGGCTGTCTTTGAAACACCTAATACTTGATAAAAATCCTTCTCCGTCATAATTTGAAGTGAGAAGTGGGATATTAGAAGTTAGATTAATGAAATGAGAAGTGTGATTTTAGTCTCACTTCACACTTCACAATCCAGCATCTAGCCTCTAACCTCCCACATCTAAATAGTATTTTAGCAAACGTTGAAGTCGAATGCCAGCCCCATTAGATACGGAGTGATCTAACGGGGTCAATTAGGTTCACAAATAAGACTCCCTATCTTGATGCTCCCCGGCCGAGCCGTTGAAGCCTTTGTGTCTTCTCGACAGGTATAAGTTTTGACAGGAGTAGGCGTTGGTGTAACTATCGGCGTTGTCCCGCCGCCGCCGGTCCCTGGAGTTATTGCCGGAGTACCTGTAGGTTGGGGTATTGGAATTGGACCTCCTCCGGATATCAATCCAAAATCTAATTTAGCCTGAGGAAAACTAGAAGTAAGAATTACTGATCCACTATTTGATTGCCCGGCAAAAGTTGCGGTTATAGTATAGGTACCTTCAGCCAGGCTAGGAAAAGAATAATCTCCGTTTGTATCTGTGTCTGTTTCTGTGTTTGGAGGTCCGACTAAAGTAAGGGTTACTCCCTGCACTCCCCCTTCCCCAATGTCTTTTTGCCTATTTCCATTAGTATCCGTAAAAACGCTTCCTGAAATACCATACTGAATGGGTTGGGAAGTGACGGTTGGGTTAGGTGTTAACACAGGTGGCGGCGCCCCGCTCGAACAAGCCCGCAAAGCCTCAAATGCATTGAGTCTTGGACCAATAGGCTTACCAGGCTCTTGTGCAATAGAGTCTGCGTTATTTACCAAACAATCACTCACCTGCTGTGGGGTTAAGCTTGGATTTACAGACAAAAGAAGTGCTGCTGCCCCTGCAACATGAGGCGAAGCCATACTTGTCCCTTGATAATTATAACTGTATCCTCCTCCGGGAACAGTCGAAACGATACAGCTTGATATGGTACACACTCCACCTGATATTCTCTTATCACCACCGGGCGCTGATATCTCAACTACGGAACCATAACTAGAGTAATACGATCTCTCATCATTTGGTCCTGTTGCGCCAACAGTAAGTACTCCAGGACAACTAGCGGGGGTTTTCCTACTAGAATCCATATTCTCGTTCCCAGCAGAAGCAACGAGGACGACACCTCTATCAATTGCGTAACTTATGGCATGCATATATGCAGGAGAATTTTCACAATTAACAACAGTGCCATTTACATTTCCAAAGCTCATGTTTATAACTTTAGCACCGTTATCTGCCGCGTACCTAATTGCTGCTGTTGAATTCATTCCTCCCCCAATTGCCTGTATAGACATTATTGTTACTTCCCAATTTACTCCACTTACCCCTTTACTATTGTTAGTAAGTGCACCAATTGTTCCCGCAACATGGGTTCCATGGCTACCAACTCCCGGATTTGCTCTAATTATATCTGGTGGTAAATCATCGTGATCTGCAGTACCAGTGTCGATAACTGCTACGATAATACTTTTTGATCCTTTGGCAATGTCCCAAGCTTTGGGCATTTGTATCTTTTCGAGTCCCCACATTCCAGGAGAATTTTGATAATAAGGATCATTTGGCGTAGCGAAAGGAACCATAATGTAGTTGGGTTCTACCGATTCTATACCTTCAGCACTATTCAGAATCTTATGCGCTAACCTAACATCAGTCCCCCTTCTTAACTTCAGAATATAAAATCTTCTTAAAATGGGGTCATTTGTATCGTGGAGTTTTTCTTGCGAGATAACCCCTATTTTTTCAAACAACTCCTCAAGGGTTTTTAGTTTTGTTTCTGGATCACTTGTAGGATTAAAAGTGTATTTTATTTTTGACAATATATTCTCTTCACTTATTTTTTTTCTTAAGTCTTCTGGAACATAACCATCCATGTACTTGACTATAATCTCATCTGGTACAAACTCTGCATTTTCTGAAATAGATGTTATTTTCTTTACGGAGGAGGGTTGAGGTTTTTTGTTGGAAATCAAAAAGAAGCTTAATAAGCTTAGGAAGATGAAAAGAACTGCCAATAATAACAAAAAAATTCTTCTGCTTATGTTTATTTTTAGTCCAGCTGTGTTTAGTTTTTCAGAAAGGTTCTGGAACATAGTTTAATTCCACACTCTCAACCTCTTCGCGCCCTTTTAATAGAGGGGTTAGTTTCTGTAAATCTACCCCTTTTTTTAGTTTGAGAACAAAATAAGTCCTTAGAACAGGATCGTTTGTTTCGTGAAGTTTTTCTTGAGACAGTACTCCATTTGTCGTCAGGAAGTTCTCTAGGGACCTTTTTTTATTTTCATCTTGTATCTCCTCTGGTGTCTGACCAAGTTTATACTTCACAATTAGCTGGTCAGGAATATAAGGTTCTACAGAGACATCCTCGCCATTCTTCTCTGTTGGCGTAGGAGTTGCTTTTGAGTTTTGGTTTATAGTGGAAGACACAAAGAGAACCAAGGGAACAACAAAAACTATTGAGATTAAGATCATCCCTATAATTACGGAGTTTTTCTTTAGAAACGCGGGGATTTTACTCTGTGTTGGAATTTGAGGGATCTCACCTTGAGGAATTTGATCTTCTTCCATAATCTAAATAGCTTTTTGCATACTCGTGCCGTCAGAAGAATCTGTATTGCTTATTATAGGAGTCTGTGGTTGTACGGGTGGATTCGTTCCGACAGGATTTGCGCCGTAAATGGGCTCTGTCTGTGACTGGCCATTCTGTTGTTGTAATGGTTGCTGAGGTTGGACTTGGGCTTGTTGTTGAGAACTAGGTGCAATTTTTGCAAAAGTAAATTTATCGCCTTTTGAATCTAAATCTATTAATATTGTATCCTGGGGAACAAATTTGCGCGATATAATTTCTAGAGAAATGGGGTTCTCTATTGCTGTTTGAATCAATCGCTTCAATGGTCTTGCTCCATAAACCGGGTCATAACCTTCTTTTGCCAGCTGGTCCAAAGCGACTTTTGAAATTTGAAGCTCAAATCCTTGATTTTTCAATAATTTTCTAGTCTTTTCAATTTCAAGTCTTGCAATTTCTGTCATATCGGCAGGATTCAAAGGCTTAAACACAACCAACTCGTCAAAACGATTCAAGAGTTCGGGCCTAAAGAACTTATGTAATTCATCAAGAAGTATTTTTGTTATCTCTGCAAACTTTTTACTGAATTCACCTTCCCTACCTTGGCCTTCTTCGACCGCTTGGCTTAATTTCTCCTGAATTATTTTGCTTCCAATATTAGATGTCGCAATAACAACAGTATTTTTGAAAGAAACGGTATTTCCCTTATTGTCTGTCAATCTTCCGTCTTCTAAAAGCTGCAGAAGAATATTAAAGACATCAGGGTGCGCTTTTTCAACCTCATCTAAGAGCACAATTGAATAAGGCTTTGTGCGAACTGCTTCCGTCAATTGTCCACCCTCCTCATATCCAACGTATCCTGGCGGCGCTCCGATTAATTTAGCCACCTCATGTTTTTCCATATATTCACTCATATCAAGCCTCACCATTGCCTCTTCTTTTCCAAATAAAATTTCTGCCATTGTTTTTGCAAGTTCTGTTTTTCCAACACCGGTTGGACCAAGGAAAATAAATGAAGCAATAGGACGGTTTGCAGCTGACAATCCGATTCTCCCGCGGCGTACTGCCTCTGCTATTGCCACGACCGCTTCTTCTTGATTAATAAATCTTTTGTGAATAAGGTCTTCAAGATGAATTAATTTTTGACTCTCGTCTTCTGTTAATTTTGTTACAGGAATTCCAGTCCATGCAGAAACTACCCTCTCAATATCCGCTTTCTTTACGAGGGTTTCAGTTCTTTTCCCTTCTGAATGAGCAAGTTTTACTTCTGCTCCCGCTTCATCAAGAAGATCTACGGCTTTGTCCGGTAAAAATCTTTCGCCAACATATTTTTTAGAAAGCTTTACCGCTGATTCAAGAGCGTCGGGATCAAATGTAATATCATGAAACTTCTCATATTTTGGTTTGAGAACTTTTAGCATTTCAATTGCTGCCTCATCTTGCGGCTCATCAACCAATATTGGCTGAAAACGCCTCTCAAAAGCCTTATCTTTTTCAAAGTACTTTCTATATTCAGCTGTCGTAGTTGTTCCGATCAACTGAATCTGCCCACGAGCAAGATACGGCTTTATGATATTTGAAGCGTCCATTGATCCTTCAGTGTCTCCCGCTCCAATTATTGAATGTATCTCGTCAATAAATAAAATAAGCTGTCCAGAAGATGCTTGTGTTTCTTTGATAACTGCTTTAAATCTTTCCTCGAATTCCCCACGATGGGATGCTCCAGCAATAAGTGAGGCCATATCAAGCTGCATAATTTTTCTTTCGGAAAGTTCTTTTGGTGCTTTCCCCGCAACAATTTTTTGAGCTAACCCCTCAACAACCGCTGTTTTTCCTACTCCTGCTTCTCCAATAAGAATGGGATTATTTTTGGTTCTGCGAAGCAAGATATGAATAAGCCTCTCAATCTCGCGATCTCGTCCGGCTACCGGATCAAGTCTCTCTTCTTTTGCCTCGGCCGTAAGATCAATACTATATCTTTCAATCATTGACTTTTTGGCCACTGTATAGCTTGCGGATTTTGAAAGTTTCTCTTCAACTCCCTGTTTCTCAACGCCTTTAGACCTAAGATATTCTAAAGTTTCGCTAGCCGCAAAAATTGAAAGCAGGATATCTTCAGGCGATATGAAGCTTGAGCCGCGTAATTTTGCCGTGTTATAAGCTCCCTCAAGTATTTGTTTTGATCCTGAAGATAAAGTCGGTTGACCGGTAAAATCACCTTTTTGTTGTTTTGTTTCGATTTCTTGGGATATTTTTACGACATCAACGTTAAATTGTTCAAACACTTTAAAGACTTCACTGTCATATAAGAGTCCGTAAAGAAGGTGCTCTGGTTCGACCATACCTTGCCCATTTTTCTTTGCCAATTCTTGTGCTTGGGCAAGAACTTTTGTCGCTCGTGGATCGAGTCTTGACAGTGCCGTTACATCTTCACGGCTTTTGGGGTTTGCTGAGGGGCCGGCTCCTTGGGGCGCGGCGCCACCGGTTGAAACATTTATTGTTTCCGCAATTTTTGGCTGATCGGAAAAGATGTCCGAGCTTGTTTTTTGCTCGATTCCAACCTGGACTGTTGAAACGGGATTTGTTTGATCCGATTCAGTTTGACTTGTTCTTTTTGTATGAAATAAATTTCCAAACATATGAAAAGTAAATAGCTATATGGCTACATGGTTGCATGGTTTTTTATAGCCATGTAACCATTTTTAACCATTTCAGCCATTTGTTTTATTATATTCATACCTAACGTTACTTAGCAATATCGCTAGGCTTGTTCTTCGAATCATCTTCAGTGATCTCAGTGGACTTCTCAGCGTTTTCAGCTTGCCCCGCCGAAGGGCGGGGTGAAGTTGCAGGCTTTTCTTCCAAGGGTTCCTCCACCGTTGCTTTAAGCGCTTTAGATTCTTCTTTTTTCTTTGTTTCGCGCAAAACTTGCGTTTCTTCTTCCTCTTCTTTTTTCGATTCTTGCGAAAGAACACTTTTACCTGCCTCAAGTTTTGCTTTAAGGTAGGCTATAACCTCTGATTTTGAAAATCCTCCTATTAAAAGAAATGGCAAAATATTGCCTACCATTTCCATTCCCTCATTGATGCGGGCAGGATCTGGTGAATTAAGCAATGTTACTGCTTGATTTACTCGGTCGATATCAGACTTAATCCACTCCCGCCTCTCTACCTCTTTACCCGACAAATCGTGCGAAGGCTCAAGGGTTTGATAATTCTCGGTCCACAATTTTCTAACCTCTTCATAATCCTCAAGACTCACCTGCTGAACGCGGTTTACAATTGGAAAAGCCTCTTTTGGACCAAGAGGTGCTTTTGGAAGCAGTAATGTTACAAGAACATTTCCTTTCTTTTCCTCCTCAAGTAATTGATCAAGAAGTTGTCCTTCCGTTTGATTCTTTTGGTCTTCCGTAATATTAGGCTTAGATAATTTATCTACAGTGTCAAGAATTGAGGAAGCAAGAGTATTACCTCTCGCGCGCTCAACCTGAAGTTGTTCTTTTAATTTTGCGAACCTATCGCTTTTAAGAGTTTGTGAAAGATGGACAAGTTGTTCTTGTCTTGTTTTAACAGTAGCTTTTGCTGTTGTAAGAAAAGAAGCATTTAGAACCGACGACGCAATTGGATTTCCTTTCTGTTTTTGTTCTAAGAGCTTCTCGCGAACTGTTGAGAACTTCTCACGTTCAGCAACTTGAGCACTTGCTGGATTTGCAATTTTCGCTAACGTTGAGTGGAAATTTGAAACCTCATTCCTTCTTACTACATCACGGGAAATTGTTGAAGCTTCAAATCTTGCAATATCACGCATCTTTGGAATGGAAAGGTTTGTAAGTCGTAAGATATTAGCGCTCTCGCGAACACTTGCCTGAATTGTTGCATGGAACTTTATAGGCTCAACTGCTGCCCCCGCACCTTTGCGAAGAAATGGAAGACTCTTTGCCATACCGGTGGGTCCGACCATCCCCGGAGGCGAAGGCTGAGGAGCAGGCGGAATTCCTTTAGGGGGGGACAAGAAACCAAGATTTCTATTCATAAACTGCTTAAGAAAGATATTGTTGTCGAAAGAAAAAGAGGCGAGATAATCAAGAAATATCTTAAGCAGTAAAAAGGGAAGAAGAATTACTACCCAAAGCATGAGAAGGGCTACTACGTATAGGGCAAACGTGTCTCTTAAATTCACCGTGTTTGTAATACTTAATGCCTGTCCCGGCCCTCCAAGAAGAATATTAATTGCTGTTGGATATACAATTTGTCCAGCCGCGACTCCAGAGAAATCAAACGGAAGAGGTATTCCGGTTCTCCACATGACAACTAAACCATGGAGAAATATCGCAAAAAGGGGAGCATACAGAAGCCATCTGAAAAATTCTCCAATCCAAATTTTTGCTGTGTTTCTTATTGGCCTATAAAAAAGAAGCAAGGGAAAAACAGGAGAAATTATGATGAAAAACCATAATATGATTTTGCGGACCAAAAGAAGTCCGGTCATTACATAATAAGTAATTGCGGTTAAACGGACCAAGAGGAGTGAAATAAAAGCAGATTCTTCAAATTCAAGCCCCACACGTCTGAAACCAGTAAACTTCTCATATTCAAAGCCTACGAAAAGAAGGTCTTCTGTTGAAATAATTCGATTATCAACTCGCAAGAAAAACCCTTGAGCTATATCATTTATTACATAAATAAATTGGATAACTGAAAAAGATAGCGTTATTAAAACCACTATAAATACAAATCGTGGAACGAAACGCATTACCGTAATATTTTGACCGCGGGTTATAATCAAAATAAAAGCAGTCGCCAAAACAAACAAAGCAATTACCGCATAGACAATGTTTCGAATTGTAACCCAAAAGGGGATAAGAGGATTTTTACCGTCAACCAAAGTAAGCCACTGATAATTCTGAAGAGTCCACCGCAAGAATGCATCAGAACGAGCTCCGGTTTTCCCTACAAATGTCACCTCAGGATCGCTTACCCATTGTCCTTCGATACTTGAGGGGGTAGACTCAATCGCCCATGCTTTAGGGGTAAAAAACAAACTAAAGAATAGAAAGGCAATTCCGAAAATTATGGGCAGGGCTTTCTTCATTTTTATTTATCCGAAACCTGGAATCCTCAAAATTTCACCTGTTACTATTTGAATAAATACAAATCCCAAAACTGCAAGCATTATTCCTGCCAAGGCGTAGAAGATAAAAGATTTACCCGTAGCAAGCCGTTCAGGATTACCTGACGAAGTCATAATGTAATAACCTCCTATTATCATAAAAAGAACTCCTACCATGCCGAGAAAACCAAGACCTATTGCATAAAATCTTTCCACAAATCCTATTGGATCCGTAGGCACGCAACCCAAATCCGTCTCTACTTCACCAACAGAACACATATGTTAAATCGTACCAAATAAGGGGAAACCGCACAAGTGTGAGGTGGGAAGTTAGAAACGGTCAAAGAGAGTCAAGATATTTGTCTACTTCTTCTATCGTATAAAATGGTCCTTCAATATTTCTATTATTCTTAATATCTTTTTCCACCTTGTCAAGAAACCTTTCGAGTTTATGTGTCATAACATAAGTTTTTTTACCTTCGTGATTAATTTTAATCGTTCTCATAGCTACCCCATTATACAATAGTTACACTAATGTCAAGGAAAATCTGAAGAACCAAAGTTCCTGCCTGCTATTTTCGAGGAATTTCTACCAGAGGAGCCAACCCCAAAACCGGATGGACACGGTCAGGATGCCCCAAAAGGACATCCAAGCCAAGCACCCAACGCCAACGACCCACAGCAGCACGGCCGGCACCTGGCTGATCACTTTCGTAAGTATCTGTCCATGTATAGGCGCGCTTGTAATCTTTCCCAAAAATCCTAACTCCACGACCAGTTCTACTTGTCTCTTTAAAATGTCTTAATGCAAGTTCTGGCCATTCAGGGAGTTTGCCTTCTCGAACAATCAATCCTTCAGAAGGATATTGTTTATCAACTCTTGTTTGTTCTTCTGGAAGAAATTTAAGTTGCTCTTCATGTGGAATATCTTTACTTCCGGCAAGGAAAAATTCCGAAGGTGCAACTTTAAATGCAAGGAGCGAAGGTGCAGCTGTTACATTTTCAAGAGCAGGATTCAGACGCAAATAGCACATGCCCTCCTGTTTAAGGCTAATAGGAGTTTTACCTGCCGTCTCATACACTGCGTAGCCATTATTTTGCATGTGCTCTACAAGTCTTTGAGTTTCGGGAGATAACGGAGGAAGAACAACCTCTGGTGGCAATCCTTGTCGTGCAAGCCCCTCTAAGCGATTCATTGTCATAATAAGATGGGATTATATAATGCTATAGGTTGACTTGTCAAGCTAGTTGACGACTTCGCCTTCTTCAGCATCGCCCTTCTTTGGCGGGCCGGAGCCTTTGGCGGAGGCGGCTTTTTCTTCCTCCGAACTCTTATCCGCTTCTTCTGTCTTCTGTTCTCCGCCATCCGTACTCTGTCCTCCGTCTTCCGTCTTCTGACCTTTGTACATTTGCTCTCCTATCTTTGAAAGCGCATCTGAAAGTTCGCGAGTTTTTGTTTCTATGTCTTCTTTATCATCTTTTCCAGTTGCCTCACGGAGCTGACGAACTAGCTCTTCAATTCCTTTCTTGTCATCTTCCTTTACCTTGTCTCCTGCATCTTTTAGCGATTTTTCCGCCGTAAAGATTAAGGCGTCTGCCGAATTTTTAACATCAATTAATTCTTTTTTCTTTGCATCCTCCTCAGCATGTACCTCCGCCTGTTTTGTCATCTCCTCTACCTCATCTTTTGAAAGTCCTGTCGATCCGGTAATTTTAATTGACTGCTCTTTTCCGGTTGCCTTATCCTGTGCGCGAACTGACAAAATTCCCGATGCATCAATATCAAAAGTTACTTCTATTTGAGGGACGCCGCGAGGTGCCGGCGGAATTCCGTCCAAAATAAATCGCCCCAGGGATTTATTGTCAGCTGCCATCGGACGCTCTCCTTGAAGAACATGGATCTCAACTTGAGTTTGATTATCAGCCGCAGTGGAAAATACTTGAGATTTTTTAGTTGGAATTGTAGTATTGCGCTCTATCAATGGAGTTGCGACTGCCCCAAGGGTTTCAATTCCCAAAGTTAAAGGCGTCACATCTAAGAGCAGCACATCTTTAACCTCTCCGCCCAAAACTCCTGCCTGAACAGCTGCTCCAATAGCTACAACTTCATCCGGATTAACGCTTTTGTTTGACTCTTTGCCGAAAAACTTAGTAACCGTTTCAACGATCTTGGGCATGCGTGTTTGACCACCGACCAAAATTACTTCATCAACTTTGCTCTTATCAATATCAGCATCCTTAAGAGATGCTTTAACTGGATCAAGTGTTTTTTGAATTAAGGGGTCAACTAAGCTTTCAAGTTTTGCGCGAGTCAATTTCATTGTTAGATGTAATGGCCCCGCAGACCCCTGCGTTATAAAGGGTTGGTTTATCTCCGCCTCCAAGGATGAAGAGAGTTCAATTTTCGCTTTTTCTGCTGCTTCTTTAAGTCTTTGAAGCGCCTGCGGATCAGACCGCAAATCAATACTGTTTTCTTTTTTGAATTCATCTGCAATATAGTCAATAATTATCTGGTCAAAATCATCTCCTCCAAGATGAGTGTCCCCACTCGTTGACTTGACTTCATATACCCCTTCTCCAAGTTCAAGGATTGAGATATCAAAGGTTCCTCCGCCGAGATCATAAATTGCTATTGTGTGCGCATGTTTCTTGTCTAATCCATAAGCAAGTGATGCTGCAGTCGGTTCATTAATAATACGCAACACCTCAAGACCAGCAATTTCCCCTGCTTGTTTGGTTGCCTGCCGTTGAGCATCATCAAAATATGCTGGGACTGTAATTACGGCTTGAGTTACTTTATCTCCAAGATAACTTTCCGCATCTTTCTTAAGCTTTGAAAGTATTTGGGCTGAGATTTCCTGTGGTGTATAAGTTTTCCCTTCAACCTCTACGACCACTGCGCCTTCTTTCCCAGACTTGATTATATATGGAAGAAGTTTCTTGTCTCGTGCAACCTCGGGATCATTTGCTCGGCGCCCCATTAAGCGTTTAATCGAATATATAATGCGCTTGGGTTTTAGCACCATTTGGCGCCTTGCAACATCTCCAACAATCCGATCCACAGGATCAACTGCTGAGGGCGTGACATTACGTCCTTCAGCTGAGAAGATTACTTTGGGAGTACCTCCCTCCATAACCGCAACGCATGAATTAGTTGTCCCTAAATCTATTCCTATAATCTTTGCCATATGTCTAGATATTAGATACTAGATAATAGATACTAGGTTTTTTACCCTAGTAGCTAGTATCTAGTCACTAGTTGCTACCTCTTTGCCCACCTTGACTTGCGCCGGTCTTAAAAGCTTACCATTTAAAGTATACCCTGGTCTTAATTCTTCTAAAACTTTATTCTCTTCTCCCTCTGAAGTGCTTAAAGCTTCCATAGTTTCAGGATTAAAGATTTGATCTTCTGTTTGAATCTTCTCAACCCCTACGTCACGTAGAGACTCCTGAAGATGCTTTATTGTAATCTTTATTCCTTCATCTGTTACATATTTCTCTGCTAAGACTAGTGTATCAAATGCAGGAATAAGTCTAAGCAACAAATCGCGATTCGCAAATTTCACAAATTCCCGTTTCTCATCTTCAAATCGCTTTTCGAGATTCCTGTAATCCGCAACCGCGCGCGCAAGTTGCTCCTCCAACTCCGTAACTCTTTGCTCAAGACTCTTTATCTGATCTGACTTCTTCCTCCCCGAACTTTTTGTAGAATCTTGCTTATTATTATCATCCTTCATCTCTATTTTATATTTTATATTTTATTTTTTATATTTTATATTTAATATTACTACCCTACCAATCGGCAACTTCGCGGACCAAATTGCCAAAATATCGAACAACCGGAATTACTAATTCATACTGCATTCTGGTAGGACCAATAACGCCTATTGTTCCTATATGGTGGCCGCGAGTTTCAAATCTTGAAAAAACAAAACCATATGGTTTGAGTAACACCTCTTCGAAATCATCCTCAAGGAAAACTGAGCATTCATCTTCTAACCTATTAAGAATTCGCTCAAAATATGAGGCATCATCAAGTATGCTCAGTAGATTTTTAGTAATATCTATGTCATAAAATTCAGGCATCTCCAATATATTTGAATAGCCTGAATAATAAATATCACCTTCATCTGTTGTGGAAACAGCTAACGCATGAGTTTTTTGTGCTAAGGAGTGTGTAGCCTCACGTAAGAATTTTTCTCTTCCTTCTCGCAGATCCCAAACTTTTTCTTTTGCTTCAACTTCCTCAGCAACAGACATCTCGCGCTCCTTCATTAACTCGTTAATATAGAACTTAATAGCCTTGCTTGTAGGGATGCGTCCTGCTGAAGAATGGGGCTTTGAGAGATATCCAAGCTTTGCCATCTCAGCCATTTCATTGCGGATTGTGGCAGGGGAAACTCCAAGATCATATTTCTTCTCTAACGTCTCAGAACCAACAGCTTCTGCGGTATCAATATATTCGCGAACAATATTTTTAAGAATATCTATTTGTCTTGGCGCTAAATCGTACATAAAGTTAAGTCAAAACTCAAAAGTCAAAACTCAAAATTTATTAGCACAATAATAACATGACTGCTAATGGATGTCAAGACGCTGTCTAATCTAGCGAGGCGACTATCCCCCGCCGAGCAAACATGATAAGCTAGATTTATGCGGAGCCAAAGAAAGTTTCTGCCGTTTTTATATCTCTTCCTAATATCGCTTTTGCCACTAGGCATTTTTATGCTTTTGGTATCTCCTGAACAAAAAGTCGAAGTTTTTGATACCGTTATTCACCCTGTTATTTTTCTTTTGACTTTGACAGGCATCTCTTCTTTTTTTCTTTTTTCTTTCCTGTTTGTAAACATAAGGCGCGGGCTTCTTGCTTCAATCTTTATTGTAGGAATTCTAATCTTGCGTTTTTTTGGACTAAAAAGCATCTACCACGCGCTCATCCTTCTTGCAATTATTTTATTAATCGAATTCCTCTATTCCAAACGCCAAATTTGATGTGAGAAGTGGGAGGCTGGAAGCTGGATTTATGAAATGGGAAATGTGACAATTCTCACCTCTCACCTCATTGTCCAGCTTCACACATCTAAATTCACACTTCTACCATTTGGCTTGTTTAGCTT
>Ga0209542_10014905_pt1 | contig 13144 bp, 12 predicted proteins | sample RifCSPhighO2_01_FD_184028 | JGI IMG/M metagenome (GOLD analysis project Ga0209542, IMG submission 184028) | Soil microbial communities from Rifle, Colorado - Rifle CSP2_plank highO2_0.1 (SPAdes) (version 2) | ecosystem: Environmental > Terrestrial > Deep subsurface > Rock core/Sediment ... | reverse complement strand
ACCCTTCCATCTAATGGAAGGGTGCCCCTGGCATCAGATGGGTATGCCGTAACCGAGCCCGGCGTCTACTATAAGGATTTTGAAGCGGAGACCAAGAAAAAAGGCCTTCTTCTGCCTTCGTACCCGGCCTCAAAAGACATTGCCGCCATGGGCGGCATCATCAATAACAATGCCGGAGGAGAAAAATCGCTCTTGTACGGTAAAACTGAAAAATATGTTCAGGAATTAACGATGGTTCTCTCGGACGGGAATGAACATGAATTTAAAAGCTTGAATATCCAAGAACTGGAAGCAAAAAAAGCCCAGCAAAATTTTGAAGGACAAATATACCGGCAGATGCACGAGCTCATTGAACAAAATCACGATGCTATCCAAAAAGCCAAGCCGGATGTTTCAAAGAACTCCGCCGGATATAACCTGTGGGATGTTCTTGTGCCTATGGAAGAAATTGATCCCGTACGAAGTCGCGCTCGCGACGGAATCGCGAGTCCTTCGGACCGCGGCGCGGCTACTTCGTACGGGATGAACCTCACGAAATTATTTGTCGGGGCGCAGGGGACGCTTGGTATAATGACCAAAGCCAAGCTAGAGCTTATCAAACCAAAAAAATATTCCAAACTGCTGGTCATTTTCCTTAAAGACCTGGCGCCGCTCGGCAAGCTGGTCAACGAAGTTTTAAGGTTCAAGCCGGAAAGTTTTGAATGCTATGATGACCAGACATTGAAGATAGCGGTGGAATATCTGCCTCAACTGATCAAACAGCTCAAAGGAGGCATTTTTTCCATTCTTCTAAAGTTCATCCCTGAATTAAAGATGGCCTTGATCGGCGGCATACCGAAATTGGTCCTCATCGCCGAGTTCACCAGTGACGAGGAGTATGACGCCTTCTCGCGATTAGCCGAGGCCGAAGCAGAGATAATAAAATTCTCCGGCGTGCAGACGCATCGGGTCACCGATACCGTTGAGAGCGATAAATACTGGATTATTCGTCGTGAGAGTTTTAATATGCTTCGTCATCACGCTGGCGTTAAGCACACCGCTCCGTTTATTGATGACACAATTGTTCATCCTTCACAATTGCCCGAGTTTTTGCCTAAATTGAACAAATTAATCAGCCAATATGAAGGATTGACGTATACCATTGCCGGGCATGCGGGCGACGCCAATTTTCACGTCATTCCCTTGATGGACTTTCGCGACGAGGCCAACCGCAAGGCAATCCCTGAACTATCAGAGAAGGTCTATGACCTGGTCGCCAGTATGCACGGTTCCATCACAGCCGAGCATAATGACGGCATCATCCGTACGCCATATCTGCCCAAGATGTATCTGCCGGAGATGATCGAGCTGTTCAAAAGAACGAAGCAGATATTTGACCCGCAGAATATTTTCAACCCGGGCAAAAAAGTTGGCGGCAGCCTACAATATTCCCTTAATCATATAATATGGAGATAATACCGTCGGTACTAGCTAAAAATGAGGAGGAGCTGGCAGAGATAAAAAAGAAGCTGGATTTTTATTCCGGCCCTTTGCATATTGATATCGGAGACGGGCAGTTTGTGTCTACGATCACAGTTGGCCGAGAGGAAATTGAAAGAGCCTTTCTGAGACAATTACTTGATGTTCATTTGATGGTTTCTAATCCAGGAGATGTTATCCCTCTTTGGATGGACATACCAAACCTGCGAACCATTATTTTCCACATTGAATCTACTGACAAAGCGCCTGAAATAATAGATACTGTCATTAAAGGCAATGCAAAACTTGCCGGGGTTGCCATTAACCCGGAAACAGACCTGTCTACCTTGAATTACGTAATAAATATGGCGGACGTAGTTCATGTTATGACAGTCCACCCCGGGGATTACGGAGGAAAATTTTTACCGGCGGCAGTTTCAAAAATAAGAGATATAAGGGCCAAGCATCCGACAATAAAAATATCGGTTGACGGAGGCATCAATAAAGATAACATCGGACTGTTGGCTAAGGTGGGGGTGTCGGCTTGTGTGGTCGGAAGCGCGATTTTACAAAGCGACAATCCGGAGCAGGAATTTAAAAATTTAAGCATTTAAAAATGGAATTTGACGTAATAACGATAGGTTCGGCGACGAGGGATGTTTTTCTCGGGGATTTTGGCGCGAAGAAGATAAAAAGCTCTGATTTTTCAACCGGCGAGGCCTTAGAGCTGGGCTTGGGTTCTAAATTTGAAGTTAAGAAGATAGTCTTAACCACCGGCGGCGGAGCCACCAATGCGGCCGTTACGTTTGCCCGTCAGGGATTCAAGACAGCATGTATCGGCTTGGCCGGCGAGGATATCAACGGTTCGGAGATTATTTCAGAGCTTCAAAAGGAAGGCATTGGTACCTCGCATTTCCAAAGGCACAGCGATGATGTCACCGCCTACTCCGTGATACTGGTGGACGAGAGCGGGGAGCGGACGATACTTTCATACAAAGGCGAGGGCCAGCATTTCAACGCCGGCCTTCTGAACTTTGATGACCTAAAGACCAAGTGGCTTTTTGTGAGCAGTTTGGGCGGACATCTGGATATGCTGGAGAAAGCGGTCGGTTGGGCGGTGGCTAACAATGTCAAATTGGCCATCAATCCGGGCAGCAAGGACCTGGCATTGGGATTGGACGCGCTGATTACGCATCTGAAGAACTTTTCGATTGTGACCATGAATCAGGAAGAGGCGGCTAAATTGCTCGGCCTACCGTTTGAAGACGAATCGGGAATATTCAAAAAAATGGACGAGCTCATCGGAGGCATATTCGTGATGACCAACGGTCATGCCGGGGTCAAAGTGTCCGACGGCAAGAATGTCAGGTCAGCCGGCGTGCCTGACTCGCCGGTAGTGGAGCGCACTGGCGCCGGCGACGCGTTCGCTTCCGCTTTCGTCGCCGAGTACATCCGCTCCGGAGACATCTCAAAATCAATTCAGCTGGCCACCGCCAATGCTTCATCGGTCGTGGCTCAATACGGCGCCAAGGCCGGTATTCTTAAAGCTGGCGACATGGGTCCCTGGCCGTTGGTTAAGGTAGAAGTAAAATAAATCATGACTTCATTTGAAAAACTTGGACGGATTTTAGGCGCGACGCCGGAAGCGTTAAGCAAGCTGGATGCCAAAATGTCGGCTTTGACCGGAAGATCCGGAGTGATGGACTCCGTTGCGGCCGGCAACGACCAGATGGTTGATAAGGTTCTCGCCGACCTGGGGTTGAGCCAGCAAAGCGCGGCCGAAGAGGTCTACAACGCTTTAACCGCCAAACTTATTGATGTAGACAAAAAACTGTTTGAACTTTTGGACAAGCCGGACCTGGCCAAGCTTTCCAATGACCCCGGCAAGATTGCCAGTGTGGCCTTTGAGGTGGTCGGGAACAGGCCCAAGGGTCTTTTTATTAAAAAGGATAAAGTGGCAGAGCTGTTGGCCAAGATGCCTCCTCAATCGCTCTTAGAACACTTCGGATATGGAACGGTTCAAGAATTATTAGAAAAAGAGGGATTCGCTTCGGTCGTGAGCGCTTTGCGTTTCACCCAGACGACCGAATGGATGCACCAGTTCTTTGAGACGGCTTACAACGGCCTGACCGCCGGTGATTTTGAGGAGCGGGAGGTGGAAATAAAAGTATTGAACACCGAGTGGCTGAAAGTAGCGGAAAAGTTCATGGAAAAAAAGTTCCATAATGTCAGCCATCTGAAAGAGTTCGGCGTCATCTTCATCATTCCTTTGCCGATAGACATGCCGGGCGAGACGCTTCGCATGTTTACACTTTTGATGCACTATTTGCACGAAGTGCCTTTCTACGCCAAGCTGTTCCGCAGATACGTTAATGATCCTGATTTTGTCGCCAAGTTTCAATCATTACTCCGCGGTGATGTGCCAGAGGGAGCGATACCGGAAGCACCGCATGTGGCCTGGCGGATCGTCCAGAGGTATCTGGCCAAAGACGGGGACGACCCGCGTTTACACGAGCACCACGTCAACCCGGAGGCCGAGCACTGGTATCAAGTGGCCCATAATTTCCAAAAAGTGGCGGAGCTCATGTCCGACAGCGGCAAGCCCGGTAATACAACATCGCGTTACGGCGAAGCCGTAAATGCGGAGCAGCGCGATGTTCATATACTGGGCAAGTTTAACATTGACTATTGGACCGAGCTGGACCATGTGGGAGATTTCTTTCCGGCCACCTATTCGCCTGGGGCTCAAGGTAACCAGTCGCAGCGACTGGTTAGTTTTGATGTCGTTGACCTTATAATGTCGTTGGCCAAAAAAGGGGAAACCAAATACCTGTATCATCAGCAGGAAGCATTGTGGAACAAGATATTTTCTGAATATATGGGACGCGAGCAGATGAACTGGCTGATTGAGGATAATATCATTGGCGGCTTTATCAAATTATAGGATAATAATAGTAAATAAGTTTTTGTCCAAGAGCGAAGCGATTGGTAACAAAAAGTTACCCCCTCTTTCAGAGGAATCTTGAAAGAGGGGGTGAAAAGATTGCAACCACTCACTATGTTCGCGGGCAATCATGTTCATGGTGAATATATTAGTGGTGATGGGGGCTCTGCTGGTGGTGGTCGGGTTCTTGATGGGCAAGGATAGCAGGAAAGATTCCATCCTCGCCTTGGGAGGAGCGCTTCTTCTCATATACAGTGTTTCCATTGAGAGCGCTATTTTGATAGTGCTTACCGCCCTGTTCACTATCCTATCCCTTGTTCATATGGACAAGCGCGGCCGTCGTAACTAGTCGGCCGCACCGCTGTCCCGCCAAAGCGGGACTTAAGCGGGCTTTTGCCCGATTCCTTCGTTAATCGTTCCGCTTCTCGCTCGCCATATCTCTAATATGGTTCGCTCGAATGCTCACGATTGCCTCGGACTCAGGCAAGCCGACTGCGTCCGATTTTTATTATGATTCTTAATGACTATCTAAAACAAGCTAGGGAAGGTAAATATGCAATTGGGCATTTTAATTTTGCGACCGAGGATGTTCTGAAAGCTATCGTCAGTGCGGCCAGCCAGTCACATGCTCCGTGCGTGATGGTCGGGACGAGCGAAGGTGAGGCCGACTTTGTCGGCCTCACCGAAGCGGTCGCTCTGGTCCGGGCTATCCACGATGATATGCAGTATCCGGTATTTCTCAACGCCGACCATTTCCGCTCCTTTGAAAAATGCAAAGCGGCCATTGATGCCGGCTATGATTCTATAATCGCTGATGGGTCAAGGTTGAACCTTGACCAGAATATGGTCTTTACCAAACAGGCAGTTGATTATGCTCGCACCAAGAGCGCGGATATTTCGGTGGAAGGGGAGCTTGGATATTTGAAAGGAGCGTCCGAGGTCCAGGCCAAGATTGAGATAAGCCCGGCTGATTACTCAAAGCCGGAGGAGGTGGCCGAGTTTGTCCGCCAGACCGGCGTGGATCGGATGGCGGTTGTCTTCGGCAACATCCATGGCATCGTCACGGACCAGATCGAGAAGTTGGACATTGAGCATTTTTTAAAAATAGCCGCCGCCGCTCCGGAGCCGTATTACGTGTTGCACGGCGCGTCAGGCCTTAAAGACGAGGATATCCGAGCATCCATAGAGGCCGGCATCACTAATGTCCATTTCAATACCGAGTTAAGGGTGGCTTATCAGCATGAACTTGTTCATCAACTTAGCGAGCATCCAGCCGAGACCACGCCCTACAAATACATGGGTCCGGCGGCCGAAGAGGTCAAAAAACTCGTAAAAGCGAAGCTTGCATTGTTTAAGAAATAGTGCTATCATCTAATGGCTTTAACAGGCCTTATTTTAGATGTCACCACATACGCAAAAAATTGAGTTGGAGGCCCAGGTCCGCACGGTTTTAGGAGGTAAAGTGGCTTCTCTGCGACGCTCCGGTCTCGTGCCGGCAGTTTTGTACGGCAAGGGCCAAGAGCCCATTTCTCTTCAAGTCCCGCAGAAAGATTTCAAAAGGACCCTGCATGAAGCCGGTGAGTCAACTCTCGTTTACGTAAATATCAACCTGCCTGCACAGACAGGCGGCAGAAAGACCTATCCCACCATCATCCATGATGTGGCTCGTCATCCCCAGACCGATGAAGTCATCCACGCCGATTTCTATAAGGTAAATCTTGATGAAAAGATAAAGACCAAAGTGCCGGTCGTGTTCATCGGCGATGCGCCGGCCGTCAAGGACCTAGGCGGCATATTCATCCGCAACACCAATGAACTTGAAGTTGAGGCCTTGCCCCAGGACCTGCCTCACGAACTTTCCTTTGATATCTCCAAGCTGGTCAACTTTGGCGACCAGGTATTATTGAAAGACATCAAAATCGGCAAAGGCGTAACTATACTAGGTAACGAAGAGGAAATATTGGCCATTATTAAAGAGCCGATCTCACAGGAACAGCTTGAAAAGGAACTTGAGACGTTCGCTTCTATTGATGACGTGAAGATGGTGGAAAAGGAAAAGAAAGATGAAGTCGTCGAGGAAGACCTGCCTGCCGGCAAGGCAGGAACAGCAGAAAAATCCGAAGCATCAAATCCAAAATCCCCGCCCGACCGAGTCATTCGGGCAGTCGAAACAAATCCAAAAGATAAAAGTTCAAAATAATGAAACAGGGGATTCATCCAACCTATCATCCGAATGCAAAAATAAAATGTGTCTGTGGCAATGAATGGACCGTCGGTTCAACCATGCCCGAGATACATACCAGCATTTGCTCAAAGTGCCACCCTTTCTATACCGGCACCGAGAAGATAGTTGACACCCGCGGCCGCGTTGACCGTTTCAAGCGCCAACTTGAAAAGACGGCCTCGGCGAAAAAATCGGTCATTCCTAAAAAAGTCCGAGCCAAAGCTAAAAAATAACAGGCAAGACCTGTCTGACAGGTCTTGCCTGTTATTTTTCTTATGTCCGATTACAATTGGAAACAATGGCAGAATTATAAAAAGCCGGGCTCGCCCGCCGGAGCTTTAGCGCTTGGCCCGCCGGCAGGCAGGAAGACGGGCCATGAGGCGATTGTGGAGATACGCGCTGGCGCCGGCGGCGATGAGGCCTCTCTTTTCGCGGCCGAGCTCTTCAATATGTATAAGAAATATTCGGCTTTAAAGGGCTGGGAATTTGAGATGATAGATTCAAATCAAACCTCTTTGGGCGGATTCAAATCGGTTGTTTTCGAGCTGCACGGGCCGGGCGCGTTTGAAAAGATGCGCTACGAATCAGGCGTCCATCGCGTCCAGCGGGTGCCTAAGACCGAAAAGTCCGGCCGGGTCCACACGTCTACCGTTACAGTAGCCGTCCTGCCAAAAGCAACCGAAAGCGAGGTTATCATCAAGCCAGACGAGATAGAAGTATCATTTTCTCGTGCCGGCGGGCCGGGCGGGCAGAATGTCAACAAAGTCGAGACCGCCGTCCGAATTACTCACAAGCCGACCGGGTTCGTGGTCTCTTCGCGTTCCGAACGCAGCCAGCATGCCAACCGCGAAAAAGGTATGGAACTTTTGCGGTCAAAACTTTTAGAGCTGAAACGTATGGAGGAAACAGGCAACGTATCCGAAGAGCGCCGCAAACAGATAGGCGCCGGCGACCGCTCGGAAAAGATACGAACCTATAATTTCCCGCAGGACCGAATCACCGACCATCGCATCAAAAAAAGCTGGTCAAACATGGAAAAAATACTGGCCGGCGACCTAGACAAGCCGATTGACGCGTTGGAGGCCAGTAGTGTATCATAGACCCTGCGTTTATTAATTATGGAGATGGCTCAAAACCTACAAATCCCGTATGAAGAAATGCTGGCCGCCGGCATGCATTTCGGCCGTAAAAAGACGGTCTTCAACCCGCATATGGAGCCGTATGTTTACACCGTCCGCGACGGCATTTGCATCATTGACCTTTTAAAGACCCAAGCTCAATTGAAGAATACGGCCGAGTTCCTGAAAAAGACCATCCAGAACGCCGGCTTAATGTTATTCGTGGCTTTGACCAAACAGTCATCCGAAAGCGTCAAAGACCTGGCTATATCATTGAATCAGCCCTATGTTGTGGACCGCTGGATAGGCGGCACGCTGACCAATTTCAAGGTCATCAATGCCCGGGTCCGCAAGTTGGAGGAGATGGAAAAAGACCTCAAGGCCGGCAAGTTCCAGAAATACACCAAGAAGGAGCAGTTGGTGCTCCAGCGTGAAATGGCCAAGATGTCCATGCATTTTGAAGGTCTTAAGAAGCTGACCCGCATACCGGATGTGGTATTCGTGTCTTCTCTCAAAGAAAGCGCTCTGCCCGTCCATGAAGCCAGGTTGGCCAAGGTTAATATCGTGGCTATTACCAACACCGACTCTGACCCTGATCAGGTCAATTATGTCATCCCGGCCAACGACCGCTCTAAGAAATCCGTAGATCTCATCGTAGACGCACTCAAAAAAGAACTTGCAACTGCTTCACAGTAATTATTAATTTCTAATTATTAATTTTTAATAATTAATAATTATGACTTAAAAATTGATGCCAGAGGTTTCACTTGAACAAATTAGGTCCTTGCGCGAGAAGACCGGCCTCTCCATGGCCGAAGTTAAAAGGGCGTTGACCAAGACCGGAGGCGACGAGGCCAAGGCCCTGGAAGCCCTGGCCGCCCGCGGCGGAGACATTGCCGCGAGGAAAGCCGGCCGCGAGCTCAAAGCGGGCATTGTAGACGCGTACGTCCACTCCAACCGTCAGACCGGCGCCATAGTTGAACTGCGCTGTGAAACCGATTTCGTGGCCAGAACGGATGAGTTCGTGGCGTTAGCCCATGATATCGCCATGCACGTTACGGCCATGAAACCCTCCAGCGTGAAAGAACTTCTTGAACAGCCGTTCATCAAGAATCCGGAGCAGACCATCGGCGCGTTATTGATCTCCGCTATCGCGAAAATAGGGGAGAATATCCAGCTCGAACGGTTTCAAACGTTCAACATATAAATATGTATCTACTCGTTCCTTTCTCATTGATAGTCATTTCGGCGGCCGGCATCGCGTTTATCGTCTACCGCAAGATGCCTTATTTGAAAAAATTGACGCCGGAATCCCATGAGCTTAGCGATAATATCTTCTACGATTTTTTTCCGGAAATTGCCGAACACGTCAACGAAGCCAAGTTCAAGGAATATCAGAAGGCTCTGCTTCGCGAGACAGAAAAGCTCGTCCGGCGCCTCCGGGTGGCGACATTGAAAATAGACCACCTTTCCGACCGACTTATCAAAAAACTGCGTCGGGAACACATTGCCGCCAATCTGAAACACCAAGCCCTGCTTGAGGAAAGAAAGGAAGATACAACGCCCGTAGCGGCCGAGGCCAATAGGGGGTCATCCCAAGAAGAATTAAAGGCCCGTGAGCAGCAGCTTATCATTGAAATAGCAAAGAATCCCAAGGAGCCAGCTCTTTATATAGAGCTTGGAGATCTCTATCTGGCCATGCATAATATAGAGGAGGCAAGAGAATCATTTGAGGCGGCATTGGCCTTGACTCCAAACGATGCGGTTTTGGTCCGCAAGTACTCGCAACTCATCAAAAAGACAGAATCGGTATCATAACGCCTGGGTAGCTTAGTGGTAAAGCAGCGGTTTTGTAAACCGCCGACGGGTGTCCGATTCACCCCCCAGGCTCCAATAGTCATCATCTCTCGTTTAGCTAGTCAATTATCAAAGAAAAATTAGAATATATCTGTACTGCTATTCAAATCAGCAGCCTAATGAACTTATAAAATATTGGTCTAATCAACTAAAAGTGCCTGTGCAGCAATTTACGAAACCATATGTTAGAAAAGACTATAAGATTGAGAAAATTGATAAAATGCCGTACGGGCTTGTGCATATTAGATATGCCGATAAAAAGCTTTATCTTCAGATAGAAAAATGGTATAATCGCTTGGCAGTAGATTTATTAGGGTAGGTACGGAAGTAGTCAAACCGAGCACGCTGTAAACGTGCTGGCCTTGTGCCTTCGGGGGTGCAAATCCCTCCCTGCCCACATGATACGCAAACGCGGTTTACAATACGTGATTCTCTCTAAGACAGGGGATAAGGTCCTCGGGAGGTTCAGAAGCCGAAAAGCGGCTCTGAAGCGGTTGCGTCAGATAGAGTCCTTTAAGCATAAGAAATAGATCGCCGTTGTAGCTCAGCTGGTAGAGCAACTCCATGGTAAGGAGTAGGTCCCCGGTTCAAATCCGGGCAACGGCTCAAGGGAAAAGTAATAAGTAAAAAGAAATAAGTAATAAAACTGCGCTGACACCGGAATATTAAATGGTTTAGTATTAAAGAAGTAGCGTGGTTCAATGAGAAATATGTCACAAGAGAATTTGTTACGTCTGAAGTGTTCGGTCTGCAAAAGCGCAAATTATTACACCACCAAAAATAAAAAAAAGGTGGAAAGAAAGATAGAGATGCAAAAATTTTGCAAAAAATGTAAAAAAAGAACTTTGCATAAAGAAGCACGGCTGACCGGGTAACTGGTTATCTTGCCGGCAGGCAGGTGACGGGGGTGTCGTTCAACGGTAGGACTCTGGTCTCCAAAACCAGGTATCCAGGTTCAAATCCTGGCGCCCCCGCAAATAAAAAATTCCCATAAGGGAATTTTTTATTCTTCAAAGACGTCTATCTTCAATCTGGTCTTTTTCTCGCGGCTGCGATCTATCTGCTTGATGATGGTCTCCACATCTTCCACTTTATACATCCGATAGTTATTCACAGGGTTGCGGTAGGCGACTAGCTTGCCTTTGGCATCCCAGTTGCGAACCGTCAAGGGGGTAATTCCCAGCAAACGGGCCACTTCGTTAACGGTCAAGTACTTTTTTGGCATGAGGATGGTTATTAGATTATATATGTAAAACTTCAATAAACATTCATATATTCATAGGTTTTTTTATAAACACCTTTATCAACTTTTTAGCATCAATGTTTATATACCTGCCTTATGGATATTTTACATTTTTATCCTAAAACAGGTCAATAGGTGATATTTCAATATATAAACATTTAAATTCAAAAAAGCTGATATTACTTTGTAAATCAGCTTTTTTAAACAGCAAAGTTATCAACAAAGTTTGAAAGTGCGATGTTAAAATTAATACAGGTTTGAAGCCATAAATTACAGCCATCCGATACAGTATCGGATGAGATGAAAGTAATGCCTGCCTGCCGGCAGGCAGGCCGGTGATTCAGTAAAACGCCGAAGTCCCGCGTTGAGGGCGGGACTTCGGGGAATGCACGCCGCAGCCCCGAGGTGAATCAGAGCTTTTGGCTATTTAATTTTAACTCCGATTTCAGAGATTTCCAATAGGGAAATCCACTGAAATCGAGAGTCCTCGGTTCGTTCCGAATCGGGACATTTTTCCAAAAGCAAAGTTATAATTTTTTATGGCAGACAATATCCCCAAAAATTCAGAGTGGATATCAATACAGGAAGCGTCCGAGCTTTGTTTGTACTCCCAAGAATATCTCTCCTTACGCGCGCGCACGGGTAAATTGTACGCCAAAAAGATCGGACGCAACTGGTACACGACTAAAAAAGCCCTGCGGGATTATTTGGCAAAACAAACTGTACCGGCTTTTGCAAAAAATCTACTCATTCCGACCGGACTTCTAACGGGACTTACGCCGGAAGAGCCGGAAGAGCCGGATGATCGTCCGGCCATCATTAAAGAGTTTGAGAGATTGAATCCACAGATCTTTGGCCCCGTACGAAGTGACGCTCGCGCCCAAGGCGCGAGTCCTTCGGACCCTGGGGCTATTTCTTACGGTGTAAACCCGAGCCCCATCACTGTTGTTGATAGGCCGAAACAAGCAGACGGCTCGGATCTTTCGGACAAACTGGACAAGCTCTCGGATTCAATCCATGTGTTCGCGAAGGAAATCTCAAAGACCATCCCTGAAATGCGCAAGGAGCAGGAGCAGGCCTACGAGGTCATGGAGACGTACACAAAATCGTTTTGGTACCGTTTCAGCAATTTCAATCGCTTATCAAGAACGCTGTTGAAAAATCCTATCCGTCTGGCCGTGATCATAGTCGCGGCTTTCGTCATCCTCTTCACTTTTGTTGGCGGTTTCAGCTTCAGCCAGGCCGACGCGATGGTAGAACGCATCAAAAATGTTTTCAAGAATGCCGATACTTTGCAGGGCTATTTCCCCGGCACTCACGCCAACGAGGTGCTGGTTCTGGACAAAGCCGGAAACATAAACATCTATGGCCACATTGAGACCCAGGGTCAGCTTCGCAGTTACGCCCCTGATGGCGTCGCGCCACTAGTGGTAGATTCAATGACCAAAGTGGAAAATCTTAACGTTGATTATCTGGACGACCTGTCGGCGCGGGATTTCACGCTCGCTTTCGTGACCAGGAACGGCAACCTGACCTATGAGAACGTCCACCTGATGGGTAACGTCCAGGTCGGTCAGACCCTGACCGTGTCAGGCGCGGCCAAACTGATGGACTCGCTGACCGTTTATGGCCAGCTGGGCGTTTTCTCCGACGCGGTTTTCGGCAAGAATATCACTCTCTCCAACGGCGATCTGGTACTCAAGAAAGGCACCATTCAGATATTCAACCAGACCCTCGTCAAAAATCTTAATGCCGAATTTTTGGACGGCCTGCGCAAAGGCGACATCAACTTGAACTTCGTGACCGCCAACGGCAATACCACCGCCAACACCATTACTGTCGGCGGGGCGACGGTCAACGGCAATGCGACGGTTAACGGCACCCTTACCGCCACCACCGGTTTTTTTAACTCCAGCATCTGGAGCCCGGCCGGCTCTTTCGGCAGTGTCGGCGCGGCCGGCGCGGTTTCCATCGGCGATCGGAACAATCTGGCCAAGGGTTCGCTCACTGTCTATTCCACTAAGTTCACTCTGGACGCTAACGGCAATCTGTCCACCGCCGGCACAGCCCAGTCCCAAAACCTGCAGGTCGGCAATTTCGTGCTTTCAAACCTCATCCCCTCAAGCTCCTACAACCTCGGCTCGTCATCCAAGCGTTGGGCCAATCTTTTTGCGGTGAACGGCAACTTGAGCGGAGATCTGACCGTAACCGGCAGTTTAGACCTGCCCGGCGTGACCAGTTCGTCGTTCACCATCAATACCGACAATGCCACGGCTGATGCCGAAAATTCATATTTGTCT
>Ga0209542_10014904_pt1 | contig 13145 bp, 17 predicted proteins | sample RifCSPhighO2_01_FD_184028 | JGI IMG/M metagenome (GOLD analysis project Ga0209542, IMG submission 184028) | Soil microbial communities from Rifle, Colorado - Rifle CSP2_plank highO2_0.1 (SPAdes) (version 2) | ecosystem: Environmental > Terrestrial > Deep subsurface > Rock core/Sediment ... | reverse complement strand
TGGAGTAGGAGTCGGAGTGTTTGTGGCCGAAGCGGGTGCAGAGGTGGGTTGAGGAGTTGCCGTTGGAACTGGTGTATTTGTGGGGACAGGGATTGTAGTTGCTACTGCTTTAGTTGTTGGGGTAGGAGTAAGAGTTGGGGTGGGAGTTGGCGTAGGAGTTTTGGAAGGCTTTGGTTTTTTGACAGAAACACCTTTTACTTCGGCTACATCTACTTTTTTCTGAAATAAAAATATTTTTAGTATCAAAAATATGAGTATGAGAAGAAAAATAGCAGAGACTCCTATTCCAATCCTGAATTTCTTGGGAAGTTTCATAAACTTTTCAAAAAGCAACTTAATTTTCAAGGAAAGAGATCGAAAGAGGGATTGAAAAAAAGGAGGAATAGATTTCATCCAATCATTCTACTCGAACATACATTATTTTTCCTCCGAAATGAGTTTGATCTGGCAGAGTTCCTGAAGTCCGATCTCTCCGTGTTCTCTTCCTAGCCCTGATTCTTTGTATCCACCAAAGGGATTACAGGGAAGCCAATGAATCGCATTGTTGATTTCGACATTCCCCGCCTCGATTTGAGATATGACTCGTTTGGCGCGAGCTTTATCTTTCGTGAAAACAATTGATCCTAATCCGTAGTTAGTATCGTTTGCCAACTGAATTGCCTCTTTTTCATCTTTAAAAGGAACAGCGATAAGTACTGGACCGAACACTTCCTCTTGCCACACTCTCATATTTTTTTTGATATTCGTCAAAAGAGTCGGCTCAAAATATGCGCCTTTTAAGTTTTTCGGTCGCTTGCCGCCAAAGATTACTTTCGAGCCTTTTTTGATTGCATCTTGTACCTGGTCTTCGAGCAGATCCACTTGTCTTTTTGCAACAAGACTTGCGATATCAGATTTTCCATCCCACGGATCACCAACGATAACTTTCTCGAAGCGCGTTTTTAATTTCTTAACTACTTTATTGAAGATCGTTTTTTGGACTAGTAATCGCTTCAGAGCATCACAGGCCTGGCCGCAGGTGCTGAATCGTTTCATATAAATTTTTTCGATAAAGTCGTCAATTTTTACATCATCAAACATGATCGCAGGATTCGATCCGCCCAGCTCCATAACCGCTCCGATAAATTTCTCCGCTGCGATTTGATAGATTTTCTTGCCAACTGCGGTGCTTCCGGTAAACCAAATAAAATCGATTGGTTCATGTAAAAGTCTTTCACCGACGTCGCCTGCTCCATAGATTTCGGTGAATACTCCTTTGGGAAAATTTACAGATTTAATAATTTCTTCAATTAACTGTCCCGAAAGCGGACATTCTTCTGATGCCTTGTAGACGACAGTATTTCCGGCAACAAGGTTGGGAATTACTCCCCAGACAAACATGCCATAAGGATGATTCCAAGGAGTGATGACTGCGGTGACTCCCCGAGATTCGTAAACTATACGATGAATTGTTTTTTCATCTTCAAATGTTACTTTATCCTTAAGGGCTTTTTCAGCATTATCCAAAAACCACTTAAAATCAGTGGAGTGTCGATCAATTTCAACATTGGCAAATCGGATAGTTTTTCCAGTTTCTTTTATAATCAACTCAATGAGATCTTGTTTTCTTTTTTGAAAGGCATCATAGAGTTGATGAAGAAGGACTACTCGTTTCTTTACTCCCAGTTCTTTCCAGGCGAGCTTGGCTTTTCTTGCATTTGTAACAGCTTGTTTTATTTCTTGAGAGGTCGAAATCTTTACTTTTCCTACAACTTCATAGTTCTTAGCAGGATTAGTTGACGTGAGAAACATACTCGTATTATACATCACACTTTTGTATCTACATCTCTAAGTCTGCTCTATGTTCTACCGCCTCGTGTTCAAGTGAAACCATCCACAAATACCAGCCAGCAGGAATATCAAGTGTATATTCTTCGGTCAATTTCCAAAAACGCTTCGGCTTCTGATCTAAAAAAGAAAGCCATTCTTCAGTTGGATCCTCGGGAAAAAAGGATTGAAGTTTCCGAGCTGTCATAATTGCTTTTTTCCTAATATCATCCCACTTCCAATTTGCGTACCTTCGAGCTTGGTACTGATTAAACTCATCGACATTTGCAAAATCAAGGTATTCATTATTATCTTCATCATAAAATCTTTTAAGCTGTAATTGTTCTTTCTTCCTCTTTTGTTTATCTGGATCTCCAAATACTTGTATCTGATATTCCTCCCAGCCCATAATATGGGCAACTACAATCGCTCTTGTTCTTCCGTCTGATCCAATTTCTAATGCACTCTCTTCGGTAAGAGAGGTAAGATGTGATATGTAATCGATGATAGTAAGTGTGTGAAGCTTCACCAAACGATCATAGCGGGGTCTTGGTGGTAAACCTGCAATATCAACCAGATTCCTGTACCAAAGATCGGGGTTAAACGATATTTTTTCTCCAATCATATACAATTCTTTATCGCCGTAATGTATACGGCATATAGACTTTGCTCGCGAGCGTTTTTTTGAGAGAATCCTTGAGCCGAGCTTTGCCTACATTACTTTTCAAATACTTTTCCCTTAGTTTTGCGTCCTCGAGATTCACAAAATATTCGTAGTGAATTAATTTAAATGGAATCCGTATGCTTGTCGACGAGACGATTCCCCGCGAATGCTCCTGAAGTCTTCGGCTCAAGTCGGTCGTCAGTCCTGTATAGATATCAAAATGTTTCAACGAGAGAAGCGTATAGACGTAAAATTTGGGAGAATTGGGACGAATCATTTGTTTATAGAAAGAATTCTAACAAATTATATAATTAGTCTCATGAAAATCATCAATCGAAAATTCAATCGTGACTATCAAGAGCTTGAGCGTTACGAGGCGGGGATATCTTTAACCGGTGCAGAGGTGAAATCAATCCGCGCCGGCAGAATGAAGCTGGAGGACAGTTTTGTGAGAATTCTCGGTTCAGAGGTGTATCTCGTAAATGCTGAGATACCTATCTATGAGTACTCGCGGCCTCAAGAGTATGATCTCCGCAGGACTCGAAAACTGCTCCTACATAAGAGCGAAATCCTGCGTATTAAAGGCAAGATTTCATCCCATAGTGGGTTGACTCTGGCCCCTATTTCATGCTATAATAAGCACGGTTTGGTCAAGCTCGAAATAGCTTTGGCCAAAGGCAGAAAAAGCGTTGATAAGAAGAATTTAGAAAAGAAAAGAGATATTGAAAGACAAGAGAAAAGGGAGGTAAAAGAATACCTAAAGAGTTAGATGAAGAATTTGTACTTTTAAAACGAGCCCTCCTTAACTTACTTTGAGACTTAACTCATCGTTATTCACTCGACGTCTCAAAGTGCGTTTGGTCGGAGGACATAAGAAACAGTAATCCGATTTAAAAATCGGGAAACTGTTTCTAATGGGGATGAACGGCATCGACGGTTTGCTAGCACTTTTAAAAAATGTTAGGGCGCACCTGTGCGTTAAACGGAAAAACTAACAGCAAATGAAGATTTATTTGCTGATCTCAAAGCGTTCGCTCGAGAACAGTTGGAAGGCGTCATCGCTGCCCAATTTGCTCAAAGGCCAGCAGCTTACGCATTCGTAAGCTAATTTGAGATCCTCTTTTTTAAGTTTTCCTTGATTCAACTTAATTAAGAGATAAACCAATCAAGGCTAGATTTTATAGATTTCTCGATGAGCTATAAAATTGAAACACCCTCATCGGCTTTCCGATAAATGTTGATTATTTAATAGTCGGAATAGAGTCAAAAATAATCTATCCCTAACTAACAATTTTTTAAAGGAGCCTAACCGGACCCGGGTTCAACTCCCGGCATCTCCACCAAGTAGATTTAGATTGTTATTGGAGTCTATTTTGAATGTTTTGTTTTTTTGTACAGTTCTTTTAAGAGTAGATAATCTTCTTCGTTTCTAGCCGAAATCATGGTATTTATATTCAAAGACCATGACTCGCCTCCTGCGTCAGTAACCTTACCGCCCAATTCACTCAGTATTACAAAAACTGCCGCCATTTCTGCACTTGTTTTAAAGTAAAGGGTCCCTCTATTTCTTACTGCCTCAAGTGCTCCACTTTCCAGATCGTCGAAAATATTTCCATTTTCATCGGGTATACCAACTCTCGACCTTCCCAATTTTTTATTTGTTTCAATAATTTTTCCCATTTTGAAAAACTCATCGACTTGAGCATATAAGTCTTCACTAAAATGAGGACTGGCATTGTAGGTAAATTCACTCTTTTCTGGCTTTTGCGACATAGATTGAAATGAAAGAAGTTCGCCTTTTTCATCATATTCTATAACGTATGCTCCACCATCTTTAACACCGACATAAAAGCGCTTTTTTGTCGGATGCGCGACTATCCCAATTATTGGTTCTTCTATCTTATTATCAATAAGCGCTATAACTGATCCCCAATGATCATCAAGATTATTTTTAAAATTATTGGTTCCTTCAATGGGGTCAGCAACAATTGTGTGCGTTTTAGTTTTATCAATTCCAGTTATTCTATCCTCTCCTTCTTCTCCCCAGAAACCCCAGTTGTGTCCCAACTTAGAGATATTTAATTTGACCTCATCTTGCATCGTTTTATCCGCCTTTGTCGCAACGTCAGTGACGCCACTACGTCCCGTTGCTTTAACGTCTTCAGACATAAATACAGGATCGTTTCTTCTCGATGGTAACTGAAGAGCTAGAGGAACATAAAAATTTAATATTTCTTTAAGATATTGACCGTACTTAGAAGTAAGAAATAAATTATTGAGATTCATTTTTTGGAGTTTCAAAAAATTCGATCACAAAACCAGTTGGATCTTTTACGTTTATAAATTTCAGTCCTAAACTACTGACCGATATATCCTTAAATAACTCTACTTTATTTTTAAGGAGGTCTTCCTTAAGTTGAATTAAACTTCGCACAGGTAATGCGAAATGATGAATTTTAGTTTTCATAAGATTTTCTGTGTCCGATTGATTTTTTTCTTGGTTATCAAAATGGAAAACTTCCATTTCAAACCCATAACCCTCAAGAAGTAGGAAATGTCTCTTTTTTTCAGACGAATATACATCTTCTTTTATCCGAAAACCGATAGAAATATAGAATCGTTTAGTTTCTTCTATATTGTTTACAGTTAAAGCAATATGAGGGTAAATGAAATTAGCCATATCACTATATTATAGTTCAAATACTCTCATGTGATGAGAGATAGCTTGAGTTACGCAGGATCGGATACCACTTCCAAATATAGGCTTCTATCTTATTTAAACTATTTTGAAGCCTTGTCCACAAAATATTTTCTAGATTGTTATAAAAGCTTAAAAATCCAGGAGATATTCCGAAACTTTTATTAAGAAGAGAAGGCTTTTTCGTAAAGATTATATTTTTCGGTTTCGTATAGAACAAATCTAATTTCTTCAAGAGATCCCTCTCCATAATCTCTTAGATATTCAAATACTGCCTGATGAGCAACTTTGGATGCATCTTCGGTAGGATAACCAAAAATTCCTGTAGAAATAGCAGGTATTGAAATTCTTTTTAAACCATTTTCCTGCGCAACTCGTAGAATATTTTTATGTACGCTTAATAGTAATTCTCTAGCTTTTTCAACATCCTTTTGAAATAATTGTTCAATTTCTTGTCTCCTTGTTGGTGAAGCTTTTAAATATTCCGTAAAGTATTCACTATATCTGTCAGTAGGACGATCGGGATATATTGGTCCTACCGCATGAATAACATGAGATGCTGGTAATCTATAACCCTTAGTTATTTTTGCATTTCCCGTTTCGCATCCATTCAATGTTTCGCATTCTTTTAATAATTCTGGTCCAGCAAATCCATGGATCATCCCATCTAAGCCACCCCCACCTAATAAACTTTCATTAGCTGGATTTACTATAGCATCTACTCTTTCTGCTAAAAGATTACCCTGAAGTAGGATTATTTTTAAAGGGTGGTATTTTTCAGCTCTTCTTGTTGGTCCTAATGCGGATTCTGGTACTGAAATTTCGATTTGAGGCATATTTAAAAGATATTGTATCAATAGGCTAATCAATAATCAAATAAGCCATATTAATAAAATATGAATGGTTACAATTAACTATAAAGTTATAAACTTCATCCTTCAACTTCGTTCAAGATAATAATTCGCTACAGTCTATATAAAGTAGAATTAACCGTACAAATTGCTGTGAGAATCGATAGAAACAAAAATTGTTTCTTGCGCTGTTCTTTTAAAAACTGCCCTGATATCACCTGTTACGCTAATACTTCGATAGCCTTCATATTTTCCTCTAAGAGAGTGGTTATTTAGTGTAGGATCAAATTCATCGTGGATAAAAAGAGTCAATCTATCTTTAAATCTTTTCTTGATTTTTAAGGGTTGTTTGAGAAATTCTTTGTGGTACTGGACGATCATATATTGTCTAGGTAGTCGATCGCTTGTTTTGTTGTTTTGAAGCGGGGAGAAAGATTGCGTCTTTTTTTAAGATCGTCCTCAACACGATCAAGTAGTTCTTCAAGTTCAGGAGTCATACGGGGAGTATGAGAGAAATATATCTCGCGGGTTCTAATAAAATTACGGAGAGACGAATTAATGATATCAGACAAAGACAACCCAAGCTCTTTAGCAAGTCTTTGGGCATTTTCCTTAATTTCTCTATTTGCTTTCACGTATATAACTGTGTTCATAATAACCAAAGTATATACAAAGGTTATACAAATGTCAAGAGACAATTAAACTTTATCTTTGAGCTACCGAATCAGCATTTGAATTAAAGTTATAAATCTCATTCGCTACTGTCCACAGTTACCGATGCGACTTAAAGAAGATACTTGATGATTGTATTCCCGTCTTTTTGTTCTACTGAAACAATGGTGATTTTTCCTACTTCTTTGGTTGAACGTACTTGGGTCCCGCCATCAGCGACGGCTCCGACGGTTTCCAACTTCAACGTCCTTAAGGGTTTATTAGTTGGAAGCCCAGACTGTAAATAAATCGCTTCTTTTTCCAGATCTGCAAACGGTTGAAAAAACCAGGAGAATTTGAGATCTTTTTCGACCAATTCATTCGATTTATTTTCCAATTCTCCTCTTATGTCCTTACCCAAAACTCCCTGATAAACGATATAGGGTTTTTTACCATGATCGCCCTTCAAGGGGATTAATGTCTTTGGCGAATAACCCAATAAAAACACCGCAAAGTCAACCACGTGACCTGCCGAATGGAATCTCATATTTTTATATCTCCGATCCCAGTTCATAGCTCCATGTACGGTAAGGCCAGCGGCAGGAGGAGTAGGAGAATTGACACAATGCCATATTTCTCCATCTTTCATCATCACTTGATAGACGTCAGCAGACCAAGAAGCTGAAGTGAATTTGCCTTGATCTGTGGGTTGACCGCCGCCCATTGGGTAGAAAACTGTTTTGTCCAAAAGGAGCCGGTATCTCCCGTTTGCTTCAGGCTGTACTTCTAAAATCTTTGCCTCCATTTCCTTAAGATACGAATCATTCAGATAGAGTTCTTGTGTTTTCATAAAAAATATTATAACACTTGTGATTTTTTAGCCTCCCCTTTTGTATACTTTTACTATGGACCTTTCGTATCAGGTTTTATTTTTAATCGTATGTGTGTTAGGGGTGGGTTATTTCATGAGGAAGTCTTTTTATGGGACAGAGCAGAGAGTGATGGGGGTTTTTGTTCCAAGACCAATCATCATGGGAGCAATCGCTTTTATGTTAGGCCTTTTCTTATGGATTGTAGTCAATATTCTTATCCTACGGTTTGGATGAGTCCTCCTTTTTTAATATGGGATAAAGATACATAAACACGCCGGTTACCAGCATGATAAGGATAGTCAGTGCAAAGTAAGGGCTAAATAAGCTATGCCATTGTGTCAACTGTGCAATAGTAAACAAGCCAAAATAGGCTAGCAAAAAGGGAAACTTCATAAAGGTTCCGGTAAACGACATGATAAGAATAAGTATGACCGCAATGAACATAGTGATTCTATGAATTTTTTTGCAAAGAAGGTAAAGTGAAGACATATTATTTATCTGATAGATTCTGTCGCATGTGATACTTCTCTTCTGCAAGGCTCTGCGACATACGTCGCAATCCGCTTCTCGAAGAGTCACCTCACTCACGACACCTATCAGATCCTTTTTATTTCAAATGAATCCAATATCAGTATACAAAAATGCCCTCCGAAACGGAGGGTTTATTGATCGTCGTCCCCAAACAATTAGCAGCATAACACATCAGGTGCTAAGTTTCAAGAGTAATTTGACATATGCAAAATTTTGGAATAGTATAAAAGTAGATCATTATAAATTAACTCAAGATACTACATGGAAAAAGAAGTGGTTTCGTATGTTAAGCATCATACTTTCCAAATTATCTTACTGGTATTAAGCATCTTTGTAATCCTGGCAGTAGGAGAATTTTTTCTCTACAAGAAAACTCAAGAGCTTAATATGATGTTATCTGAGGGATTGATGCAGATCAAGGAAGAAGTAGAAATAGGCAAAGTTCAACCCGATGAGTTTACGCTGAAGGATGGAGATATGATGATAAAAAAGGGAGACTTTTTGATGATGATGGCAGAAGAAATGATGCTTCCAAACGGCACGAAAGTGATGACGAACGGGGACATAGTTAAGCCAGACGGAATAAAGATGAAACTAAAAGAAGGACAGCGAATGAATAGGGAAGGGATTATGGTATCGCCGTAATTATTCTCTTTTTAATTCTATCCCCACCACCATATTAGGTGGCATCAGTAGCTGCCTTTGGAGTTGGCCTCCTTGAATTGAGATATTTCTCACCGGAAGTGTTTTTCCGTCAAGATACTCTGTTGTCATAGAATAGGTACCAGGGGTAAGGTTTAAGAATGTCACCGGAACAAGCTCGTTGTTTGTATCCTTCTCATCATAGTTCACGAGAATTGCTCGAACTACGTTGTTTTGTGTACTTGCGAGTGCAGATACGAATGTTCCCTCACCGTCCACAAAAAGTTCTGTTCCTTCGAGTAGATTTAGTAGTCTCAAGGCTTTATAACGGGGTTTTTCTTCACCTGTGTGGGAAAGTATACCCCAGCTTGGTGAGAGTCCATCCTTAATTTCAAAGAGAAAAGCTGCCTCAATATCTTGACGAAAGAAATTACGTATAGCTGCGATGGTATGGGCAGCGCCGACATTAGTATCTGCGATTTCATTCGGGTTAGAATCAAACCCCCATTCACTGATAACACGTGGTAATGATCTAAATTTTTCAAATCTTGCGTCTGAGAGCCAATTGTTGAGCTGAATCACCTGTTGTTCATAGTCATTAGTATTTTTGGAGTAGTGATGCCAGGAAAGAAAGTCTAATTTCAAATTATTGCGTGATACATAATCAAGAAAATAGTAGATCCAGTTTCGATACAAAGAAGTTGTAGCGGGTCCTCCAAGTAAAAAAGGCATTACGTTTTGTGCCTTGATCGCGCCCCTTGATGCATATTCATATAGCGTGAAATAGCTTTTTCCTCCCGGTGAATGACTCCAAGCCCCGAAGGTTTCCAAATCAGGCTCGTTCCAAACTTCATAATAAATATCAGCTAGCCAGCTTCCAGAGATCTGTCCGCAGAGTCTCGTATTTTGGCCACTATAGTGTTCGATAGTGTTTTGTACCGTAAGAGCCCACTCATCCCAATTCTTTGGAACAGAAACAAGGCTATCATCTCCCGATAGAGCAGACGGCATATATCCCAAGACGAAGAAGGGTTTCGCGCCGGTATGATAGATGTCACAGACCGTTTCGTCAAGCTTAATCCAATTGAATATAAGGTTTCCCGATGAACCTCTTTGTACGACGTCGTAATAGTCATAGATGTGGTCAATACGAATATATTGAGGATATAGCGCTGCAATCTGCGGGACTACATTTTCTAACATGCGTACACCTTTTTCTTCTCCGCCTTGGGCAAGCGCTTTCCATTTATTCGGTACTGGTCCAACACTTCTCACAAGATCGATGACGATATTTGCTTTTATTGGGGAGGCGGATCCTTGATATTGAAAATAGAAGAATAAAAAAAAGGAAATTGAAACGAGAAGCGATAAAAAGATAATAATGAAAGAAAGACGCCTTAAACTCATATATTCATTCTAACACAGTGAAATCGCTCTGATAAAATGTAAAGTAGACTTGACATTGTATGCTGTCCAAATTAGAATAGTAGATGATGAGAGACATGGTGAAAAATGAAGTTTTTGACATTCGAAAAGAAATGAGAATAACACAAGAGGAACTCGCGAAAGGAATAGGTGTAACAAGACAAACAATTATCGCAATTGAAAAAGGCAACTATACCCCATCAGTGATATTGGCTCTAAAAATTGCTCGATATTTTAAAAGGAAAGTGGAAGAACTATTTAAGCTAGAATAAAAATATGAAAACTATTTTAAGTGAAGTTTTTGTTTCCTTGGTGCTTGTAATCTTCTTGATCCTGCTTCTCAACCCTTTTAGTCTCCTCATGCCTAGCCCTATGGAAATGATAATCATATTAGGATTCGCTTTGGCATTCATTATCTTCGTAGGTTTCTTCTGGAAAGAAAAAGTGGCAGATGAAAGAGAAAGTCTTCATAGATATATTGCAGGGCGAATTGCCTATTTTACGGGAGTTACTTTGTTGACGGTTGGAATAATTATCCAAAGCTTGCAACACAGTTTGGACAAATGGTTAGTAATATCACTCACTGGGATGGTAATAGGCAAAATAATAGGTCTTTTTTACGGAAGATTCAAACATTAAAAATTTTTTTCCTTATGAAACAACAAAATATTTTTTTTGTAGGTTTATTAATACTTCTCATAATTATTGGATTCGGATTCATCCTGTATCAAAGTCAGCCAAAGACTGCTACGAATGAAGATATTGTAATGACGAAGAATAAAGAAGCAGGAATAGGGGGTCAAGAATCTGGGGGAAAAATCTTAGCAGGAAAATCCTCACCTTACATCGAGTTCAAAAAGGGCGAATATGATGAAGCTTTGAAGTCAGGAAAGATCATATTTTTGGACTTTTATGCAAATTGGTGCCCCATCTGCAGAGGAGAAGCGCCGGAGATTCAGTCAGGATTTGATTCATTAACTTCAGATAAGGTCATCGGTTTTCGGGTAAATTACAACGACACGGAGACCGATGATGATGAAAAAAAACTCGCCGAAGATTTCGGAGTCACATATCAGCATACTAAAGTGATCTTGAAGGACAAAAAAGAGGTGCTCAAGGACGGTGAGGTTTGGGATAAGGAAAAATTTTTGGAAGAAATAAATAAATATCTATGATTGTTCTACTATTATTCGCTTTTGTTTCTGGACTCATTACAATTTTAGCCCCTTGTATCTGGCCTTTATTGCCAATCATTCTTTCTTCTACGACGACCGGAGGAAAAGCAAAACCTTTGGGAATTACTTTGGGAATCATCACAAGCTTCGCGTTTTTTACCCTTACTATTTCTTACATCGTCAAGATAATCCCTTTTGACCCAAATATTCTACGTTTATTTGCAGTGGTGGTCATCGGATTCTTGGGATTTACTCTAGCGGTACCGCAACTTAGTGGGCTACTTGAGGGTTGGGTGAGTAGATTGAGCGGAAAGTTTGCCGGATTAACAACCCTCCGATTCGGAGGGCAGGGTTTTAAGGGGGGACTAATAACGGGTTTAGCTTTAGGAATTGTATGGTCTCCGTGTGCAGGGCCAATATTAGCAACTATCGCAACTCTGGCTGCAACTCAATCAGTGAACTTGGCCACGATACTCATCACGGTTGTCTATGTGATTGGAGTTGGTATACCTTTATTTGTTTTTGCAACGCTTGGGTCCCGATTTTTTACAAGGAGCAGATTGGTTTCCAAATATACGGGGTCAATCCAAAGGATCTTCGGAATTATCATGATTTTGACGGCTTTTGCGATTTTTACCAATTACGATAAAACCCTTCAGGTCAAACTTCTCGATCTTTTCCCTTCCTATTCTAATTTCATATACGAACTAGAAAATAATCAGGTCGTCAAAGAACAATTGGATCAACTAAGAGGAAAAAAAGACATGAAACAAGAATCCTCGAATAAGAACATTATTATGATTACACCATCATCAGGACTTTCTGATTATGGACGCGCTCCAGAATTTACCGGAGTCTATAAGTGGTTGAACCTACCTGAAGGAAAAGAATCTTTAACGATGGAAGAATTGCGGGGAAAAGTCGTGTTGGTAGACTTTTGGACATATACCTGTATCAACTGTATTCGTACGCTTCCCTTTGTCACCAGTTGGTATGAAAAATATAAAGACCAGGGGTTTGTGGTCGTCGGTGTACATACGCCAGAGTTTGAATTTGAGAAAAATACTGCTAACGTTGAAGGAGCTATCAAACAGTATAAAATCAACTATCCAGTCGCACAAGACAATGATTATAAAACGTGGGATGCTTTCAACAATCGCTTCTGGCCGGCGAAATATCTGATCGACGCGAAAGGGAATATTCGCTACACGCACTTTGGAGAAGGCGAGTATGATGTAACCGAGAAAAACATCCAGACGCTTCTCAAAGAAGCGGGAGTAAAAGTAGCCGAAGATATGGTTGATATACCGGATCAAACACCGAAGACTCGTTTGACTCCAGAAACATACCTTGGATCAAACAGAATGACCAACTCAAATTATTTGCGATTAGACGACTCGTGGGATATTCAAGGCGAATATTCGTCTTCACACAAAGGTTCTTCGCTCGAGCTCAATTTCTATGCAGAAAAAATATATCTTGTGATTACGCCTGAAACGATGAGAGACGGAATAAAAGTATTTTTGGATGGGAGACTGGTCGATAACAGTCAGGCAGGAAGCGATGTAAAGGATGGATATATACAACTTAAAACGGACAGTCTCGATGATATTTATAACTTAATTAACCTTAAGGGAAACCCGGGCGAGCATATTCTTCGTCTCGAGTTCGAATCCGACGGAACCAAAGTCTATGCGTTTACCTTCGGATAGTTTTATTTCCATCCGTACATTCGCTTGAACATCCTAGTCATCATCTTCTGTTCTTTTCCCAAATAAAGATAGTTTACTTTGAAAGTGCCTTCGACTTTACTGTCTTTTCGTTCTTGGC
>Ga0209542_10014903_pt1 | contig 13145 bp, 9 predicted proteins | sample RifCSPhighO2_01_FD_184028 | JGI IMG/M metagenome (GOLD analysis project Ga0209542, IMG submission 184028) | Soil microbial communities from Rifle, Colorado - Rifle CSP2_plank highO2_0.1 (SPAdes) (version 2) | ecosystem: Environmental > Terrestrial > Deep subsurface > Rock core/Sediment ... | reverse complement strand
ATACTAACTGTTGGAGGCGCGCATCCAAAATTTACACCACCAAGCTGAACGCATGTTCCAGGATGATATGCTGTAAGAGTACACATGGTACCACCAGTACAAAAAGAATACGAAGTGTTGGTTGGCGGACCACAGTCAAACATAGGCACCCAGGTTGGTTGCCCTGCTGAACATTGAGCGGGGGGAACATTAACACATGGGCCATTACCACATTGCTCTTCTCTTTCTATTACAGTCCCATTGCATCTTGTATTGCCAGTTGGAAAACATCCTCCTCCACCTCCACAAACATCAACTATATCGTCTCTAGTCCTTGAAGTACAATGGTCTGGGGGTGTAATTCCAACGCAACTCTCAAAATATGTCTCCTGATGGACATTACCATCAAGACCGCAAGATTTGGCACCAGTAGATGGTGGTGGTTGACATTGAGAAACCGTACAGGATCCACCGCCACTACATGTATTATTATTACAGGTTTCGCCAGCTGTACAATTAGCATTAGTGACACAATTACCGCCACTACTACAAATACTATTAATACAAGTTTGGCCACTTGGGCAATTAACAAGAGGAGATGAACGAACAAAACAAGCGGGAACATTATTATTATTACAGGTTTGACCACCTGGGCAATCAGTATCAACAAGGCAAGCACCAATACCGAGATTACAAGTCCCTTGACTATCACAGCCTTTACTTATGGTTCTTTCTTCAATATAACAAACTAAACCATTACAAACGCATTGGTAGGATGGACTGGTCCCAGTATTGCAGAATTGTTTTATATATGGTGGACCAGCCACACACTGAAAAGGTTGTGGTCCGGTCATTTGGCAGAAATAGGGAGTTTCTTGTAAATCACCACCAACACATTGTTGTGTCTTTAGCGGTAGGCAATCTGCTTGAGCAGTACAATTCAATGCCTCAACACTTGTAGCCGAAAAAAAGAGAGCGCCTGCTAAAAATACAAATAAAAAAATTACTAAATATTTTTTCATTAAACTTATAATTTAAAATCTTATCTTGAAACAAGAATCAAAGCCGACTGGCTTTGTATTTGGCCATCTGGCAAAAGTTTTATAGTTATATTCAAACTATCTCCAATTTTTATTTGCTTAAAATCAACTTTTTTCTGTACTGGATTTCCAGAGCTATCATTAACAAATGAATAAACTGGACTATTTTCTGTCATACTAATTTTTATATTGTCGCCATTATAAGACAAAGTAATATCATTACCTGTTATTTCAGAAACCTGGCCATAAGCAACAGTTGAAAGAACTGTTTTTGAACTTAGGGTTTTTATTAATGCCATTGATTTTTCTAGTTGAGGCGACACTTGAAATGTTTTATAAAAAAAACCTGCGCCAAAGCCCAGAACTAAAATAACTAACCCAGATATTACCATTAAAAATGTTGAATTTAGTTTATTCATTGTTTTATTTTTATATTTTTATTACTTCATTATACATTTTTTAAATTATAAAAACAGATGTCAAGCTGTGGATAACTTGACAACCCCGCTTGTTGTTATACTATTAAATAAGATGGAGTGGATTGTGATGGAGCGCTCTTTGACAACTATGTTTTGACCTTCTCTCAAGGAGCCACCATGAACGCTAAAACTATCGCGTTGGTTATTTTGTTTTTGAATTTTGCTTTGCCCGTAGGCTTATGGCCGAGGGGATCTTTTGCCAAGGCAGAAATACCGGGCGTAATTGTTTATTCAAATGGCAAAGACGCCATTGAATATAATTTTAAAACGAGAGAAAACAAGAATTTAACTTCCGACTTACCCGAAGCGGTGGTTAAAGACCCTTTTGCTGTTTCAGAAGATGGCACGAAATTAGTTTGGAAGCAAGGTTCTATGTTTTGGGTAAGAGATCTCCCAATGGGAACTCCTCGTACCATAAAAGTTAACAGAAAAGTTTATAAGCAAATCACGAAAACAAAAAGTACCAGTAATAGCAAAGATGATATAGTAGAAGACATTGTATGGCAAGGCGGTGAAATAAATAATGTGTCGCTTTCTCCCGACGGCGCACGACTTGCTTTTGACACAATCTTTAAAGAACCCAGCTGGGTTTTTAAAGGCACGATGTATTATAATGCAGGAAACTCAACCCTTGCGCCATCTGGTATTTACCCTATCTACGCTAGGGTACTTGATTCCTATAATGGCATTTATTATTTAAGCACTATTCAAAATGTGGCCGAGTTAAATAGAGCTCGTCCTTTATACTCATACCCACGTTATGGAAATGTTTTAAGAACTCCGCCAGTCACTTGGTTTAAAGATCAAGAAAAGGAAAAGCAAGACCCCAATCACTATGGTGTTAGCCCCGGCGGAGAATTAGATACTGGACCAATGATTTGCTATAAAACAGCAATCAAAACGAATGCTCATTATCTTGCTTTCCAGAACATAAAAAACTGGGAAGCAGGAAACAAGTTTGGCGCTTTTATTTATGAAATCAACGGTCAATGGGGGCCGATTGAACTAAGAGTGTTTGACTCAAAAATACAGGAAGGACGAGGCGACGAAATTCGTCAAGGCACTTGTTCTTATATGGATCCAGAAGAAAATCTTCAAAAACCCCGAGAGTGGGAAATTCTTGTTTCTTGCAAGACCTGCGAAGGTCTTTTCTGGAAACCAGATGGGTCGCTCACTATATTAAGTGGAGGAGACCTCTATTCAATAGACCACGAAAAAATCCAGGAAGGAATAAATAAAAGCGATGTAGTAAAATCGCGAAAAGGTAATATGATAAGCTTTTCTCCTATTAATAACATTTTTCAGGCAGAACCGCAGATTGTTGCCCAGGGCATTAACAGCACCTGTCTCGCATGGGTGTCTGATGACGCTTTTCTGTTCTTGGGGAAAGATATGATAGTTTACCTTTGGGATAATGGTAGAATAGAAAATCTGTTGTACACACCAATTTCAAGCAAGTTTTACTATTGCAGTAAATCCCCTTTTATTGCAAATGTTACTACTGCTGACGAAGTTGGTAGCGTTCCTTTAGTAATTGATTACGACAAGAACACAACAACAGAAACAGAAAAGTGGGAAACCACAACAACACCAATATCGGAGAAATTTGAAATTGGTGGCATAAAGTTTAAATGGAATCGGGTTAATAAGGCGAAAACGCCATTTTCGCTTCAATCCGAAACGATTAGAGTAAAGAAAACTGACGACATAGGATATTTTTTTGGAAAAGAAACGGAAGGTAAAAATCCTTCCCAGTATAGTTTTAATAAGGTGCAAAAGTCATTAACCACACTTGGAGCCAAGTGGCTCGTGGATGATGACAGCATTGTAATATTCAAAATCAACGATAAATATATTGTGATAAAACCATTGAAAAACGTAGATAACTCGGTTATCTACCAGTGGCAACTTCTGCCAGAAGAAATTCCGGCAAAAGAAATTTTAAAAACAGCTCAACAATAAAGAGTTCTCTCCCTCTGGAAAGAACTCAAAACCCTCAAAGCCCTCAAAAAGCGCAAGCTAATTGAGGGTTCTTTATTTGTTTACATTAAATAAATAGATGATTTAATCGGCTCAAAACTTTTTCTGTGTATTTTACAATACCCGTGTTTTTGAATCATTTTAAAATGGTAACTTGTGCCATATCCTTTGTGTACATCAAAACCGTATTCTGGGTATTTTTTATGATATTTTTGCATTATTTTGTCTCTTGTTACTTTGGCAAAAATAGAAGCCAAAGCACATGAAAAAACTTTTCCATCTGCCTTAATTATTGATTTTTGTGGTAAATCAACATTTAGCTTCATATTTCCATCAATAATTAATTGCAAAGATCCCCTACCAATTTTTTTTTGTAAATTTTTTACCGATTTTATCATTGCTAACTTCGTTGCTTCTAAAATATTAATTTTATCTATTACTTTTTCCGAAACAATCCCAATTCCCCACTCTACATCTTCATTATTTTTAAAATAATTATAAATTTCTTCTCTTTGTTTTGCCGTTAATTTTTTTGAATCATTAATATCTAAACTTAAATTTTTGAACTGATAATTTAAAAAAATAACTGCGCCCGCCACAACGGGGCCAGCTAAAGGACCTCTTCCCGCTTCGTCTATTCCTACAGCAAACTTGAATCCCCTTTTCTGTAACTTTTTTTCTTCATTAAAATTTGGATATTTCATGACTTGATTTTACCATTACTAATAATTTACTGTAAATAAAAAAAGGGCCTCAAATATGAAACCCTATCAATAATACCGAATCAATAGTCGTAACCGCGATAATTAACTACCGAACGATCAAATAGTACGATTCCCATTTTATCTCGAACATTAGCTACTGTTTCAGTAATAATAGTGCGAGCTTTTTTACTACCATCATAGAGAACTTCCCTAATATAATCATCTTTATCTGATAATTTCGCACGTGCCTCTTGAAATGGTTCAAGTAGTTTTGCGATACTATCAACTAATCTATGCTTACACTCAACACAGCCAATGTGAGCGTTCATGCAAGCATTAGCAATCACTCTAGTTTCCATTTCGCCTGTCGTTACAAACTCGTGAACTGGATATACTGATTTACAACGATTATAAGGATCACCAGGATCTGTGCTTCTTTTTCGTTCTTCGTCAGTAATTCCCTTTTTTAAGTATCTTTCTCGAATACCTAAAATAGGCATATTAATATCGATTGCATTATCAGAATCTGATTTACCCATTTTTTCTCCATCAAGCCCCGGAACTTTTAACATTTGTGTCATCATTTGTGGAACAGTAAATGTTTCTCCATATCTACTATTAAACTTTTTAGCTAACATTTGAGCAAGTTCAACATTAGGAACCTGATCTTCTCCAACAGGTACTAATGTTGCCTTTGGTCCAAGAATATCGGCTGCCATTAAAACTGGATAAGTAAAAAGTCCCAAGTTAATATTGTCTGGATTTTTACGAATTAATTCTTTATAAGTTGGGATTCTCATTAAATCACCAACTGGCTGAATCATGCTTAAGTAAAGACAAAGTTCTGCAATCTCTGGTATGCTTGATTGAGCGTAAATAATTGATTTTTCAGGATCAAGCCCGGCAGCGATGTAGTCTTTTACTATTTCTATCAAATTACCACTAAGTTCTTCTGGATCTTGAATAGTAGTGAGAGTGTGCCAATCTGCAATAAAATAAAGACAAGTATTATTTGGTTGTTGAAACTTTACAAAATTTTGAACAGCTCCAAGAAAATTACCAAAATGTAACTTACCTGTAGCCCTAATTCCAGAAAGTACTATTTCACTCATGATATCTCCTACTTGTTTTAAAGGAAGAAATTGTTAAGGTTCAGCGAATATGACTTGTATATCATTAATATTATATCACGTCAATATTGACTTTTTTATTAAAAAGTCTTAATCTCTAAATATTAACTTGAACCTTGAAAACCTTTTTTGGGAGGAGCATCTTAACATGAGTAACAAACACTCTAATAAACCAAGAACAACTTTACCAGATTTAAAAGAGTTAGGAAGCAGGTTGAAAAAAGTAGATCAACATATTGTTGCACTTTTATCAAAAAGAATGACTCTTGCTAAACAAGTTCAAGAGTGGAAAAAAGCTAATGATAATCAACCTATAATTCGTTTTCAAGTTGAAGAAGAAAGACTTGAAAAAATTAAAGTATGGGCAGAAAAAAGAGGAATAAATCCAGCTTTTGCAAAAGCAGTACTATATTTTATCATAGCTGAATCCTGTCGAGTACAAATTAATCATCTTCAAACCAAAGCAGACGATTCAGAAAATCTTCAAGATAATCTTTTAAATTTAACATCTGCAATTGCACCTTCATATAATGAATATTATGGAAAATGTACTAATTTTGCCACTGCTTCATATATTCAATTTGAAGATAAAGAAATTAAAAGAGAAATAGGTACTTTAAAAAGTATGGGTAATTTGGATTTAGCATTAGACTTAGGTTGTGCTACAGGAAGGATAACATTTGGAATTGCTACTCATTTTAAAAAAACAATAGGATATGATATTAGTCCTAAAATGATTGAAGAAGCGAATAAGAAAAAAAATGATGGTCTTATTAGTGACGATATTGAATTTACAGAGATAGATATAGAAAAAGGAATTCCTATTAAAAACAATAGTGTTTCTCTAGTTGTAATGAATTTAGGAACAGCAAGTGATGTTTGTAATTTTCGTTATATAGCTGCGGCAACAAAGCGTGTTCTTAAAAAAGATGGGAGATTTGTATTCTCTTTTTATAATACCGGCGCCCTTTTGTATAACTGGTTCGTACCATGGCCTCCAAGCTTAAATGCAGAAATAAACTTAGATAGTCATTGTTTAGATGTTAAATTTCAAGATAAAACTTTCAGGATAAATGCCCGCCCCTATTCGGTGAGAGAAGTCAAAAAAGTTCTTACTGAAAACGGATTGATAGTTAGCACCATTAAAACTTACCCCACTATTTCTCCAATATTGCCAAGCGAATTTTTTGATGAAGAGGATTCAGAAAAATCTAATGAAATAAAAAAAACCATAGAGGAGATTGATGTAAATTTAGCAAACTTAAACAAAGGAGCATTCATTCTTGTCACTGGTAGAAAACCTTGACAATAAACATTATCCTGATAAGATTTATATAGTTCTTGAAATTCTCTTTCTAAGGGCCGACGTAGCTTAATTGGCAGAGCAACGGTCTCCAAAACCGTAGGTTGTGGGTTCGAATCTCACCGTCGGTGTTTCAACTAGCTATGCTAGTAAAAACTCTTCATTTGAAGAGTTTTTTTATTTACTTTTTTATATTTTTATTTAATTGAATACTTTTCCCCCTAAATCCAAATATATTATTATAGTTTTTTTGACCAAAAAGTATTGGATAAAAATCTTCTCCGGCTATCAATATTTTTTTTCCATTTCGTGCATATATTTGACCTCTTTTAACTAAACTATAGTTTTTAATATTATTAAGTAATTTATATCCCTTGGGTTTAGGAACCGATGCAATAACGTCAAAATACTCCGTGATTATATTTGTCCTAGGAATCATAAAATCGATAATATCTAAATATTTTAAAAGTTTCTTGATCCCTAAAACTGTCTTTTTTAATACTGTTGAATTTTTATCTTTTCCATATTCAAAAGCAATACCTACTTTTGCCTTAGAAATAAGTGCGTTGTTTTTTGTTGGATTCATAATTAATACATATTCTGGCTGAATTACATCTATGTACTCACTGGTTTTTTTATTAAGCCTTGTTACAATCAGGGTATCTTTTAAATTACTGGTAGTTGAGTGAATATCAATAACGATATCGGCTGATTTAATTATTGGTGAAAGTTTATAAGCAAGTCTCTGCTCGTAATTACCTTGTTTTCTACCAGGAAAAGAACGATTAAGATCTTGGTTAATGTACCTTTTATTTAAATCAAAAGCTCTCCTATTAGCTATTTGCACACTGAGAGTTTTTTTATTAATATTTAATTTTTCTATTTCTTTGGCAACCTTGGAGCCTATTTTTTCATCTCCATGAGTTCCAATATTTAATATAATCTTCATTTTTTATAAAGTTATTTTTTTATTTAACTTTTAATTTATTAAAAGAAAAAGGCTTGTTTTTGCAAGCCTTTCTGTACTAGGAGAATTTCACAATTTCGAGGCATGCTTCTACGTATCCAATAATTTCTTCGATATATCTAGTTGTACCGAACATTCTGAATTCAATGGTTTTTGTACTGGGTTTATAACGAACTAAATCCCAAACATTTTTTTCACCACCTTTCATCTTAATGTATTCTAACACTTCTTCGAAATTAGAAAACAATGGCGGTACTCCATATGTCTTTGCCATAGTAGTATAGGCAGTAACCCTTTTGCCATTTGAATGGTCCCCGATCTTTATCAATCGATCAATCACTTTCTTTCTACAGCCATTCAATACTGCCACAACCTGACTCTCAGATATAGACAAATGAACATGCACTGCCGCAACTATAGAAGCAGCTAATCTCCTTTCAGGAGATATAGAATCCCATATTTCCTGATGACGCTCACTAAAAGGATTCACTTCTAAAGTTACTATTCTATTTTCTTCTATAAACTCTGAAAAATCGAAAGCTAAGTTATTCTTATTTGCTACTTTCTCCATTACTTGGTCATTCATTCTCAGTGCGTTTCTTAACACTAATAATGAAACGCAAGGTGATGTTCTATCTTCTATTTGTCCTGCGAAAAGTTCGTAAGTAAACAGCTCTTCAGATAAACTCATTCTTTTTGCTTCTTCATGAATTTTAGGAAGTAAAATTCCAATAGCAGGAACAATTTTATTATCTGTACGATTGATAATGAAACGTTCCCTTTCAACCCCGATTGTTGTGATCATTTCTTTCTCCTTGAAATTATTAATGTACTGTTTGAGAAGTATACACTTTTGTGTATAAAAAAACTTCTCGTCTCTATGGCGTAAATAAATACGCAACAGGGACAAGAAGTCATTCTTGTGGTGCCACCCTATTTAAAATAAAAACGTCTAAGAGACGTTGTCATTCTCTTATCAACTCCACCCACTTGGGTTTTAGTGATTATCCTATGATTACGGAGGAAGCCGAATTTCCACTTACGCAGAAACCACCTTGTCTAATAGACAACTTGAGCCCAACCCCTAGTTTTATACCAGGGACTCAAGTCAAAGGTTTTGTAATTTTCAAAGATAACTTATGCTATCATATTGAAAATCTGTGTCAATAGTTACAACAAAAAAAAGAGCACAATTGCGCTCTTTACTATAGTCGTAAAAAGGAATTATGATAAAATCACAACATTTGCCATTTCCAGGCTTTCAATATCTCTTTCATCTTACACTTTATACAAATATTTACTATCTGCCCATTTTGAAAACTACCTGGACAAAAGTTATGTTTTCCTCCTTTCGTAAAAATAGATAATTTTTCCTGACAAATTTGGCATGTCTCAATATTCATTTTGTTTTCTACAATGACTTGACTACTAATCATTTTAAAGCCTCCTTTTTACTTTGTTTAATTGTCAAAATTCTAATCTTATTCTAGACCATTTAAATTAATATGTCCAATAAATGTAGTTTTTTATTTGTCTTTATTATATTGTAAAAGTATTGTAAAAATCCTCTTTCAAGGTAAAATAATATATTATGTCAAAGTTTACTCATTTGCATGTTCATAGCCACTATTCTCTGCTCGACGGACTACCAAAAATAGACGAACTTTTAGATTATGTAAAAGAATTGGGAATGGATTCTGTGGCTTTAACAGACCACGGAGTTATGTATGGCGCTGTTGAATTTTATAAAAAAGCTAAAGAAAAAGGAATAAAACCAATAATTGGATGCGAAGTTTATGTTGCTTTTGAAAGCAGGTTAGATAAGAGAGCAAACATTGATTCAAAAAGCTATCATATGATTTTGCTTGTAAAAAATGAAACAGGATATAAAAATCTTGTAAAGCTTGTAACAAAAGCGCAATTAGAAGGATTTTATTACAAACCAAGAATTGATGAAGAAATTTTACAACAGCACGCAGAAGGCCTTATTGGCACTTCGGCATGCTTAAACGGAAAAATTCCAAGATTGCTTTTATCAAACAAAAATGACGAGGCAGAAGAGCTGGCAAAAAAATATGAAAGCTGGTTTGGCAAAGGAAACTTTTATTTAGAACTGCAACACCATCAAAATATTCCAGAACAAGCAGTTGTAAACAAAAAAATTATTGCCCTTTCAAAAAAAACTGGCATTCCCCTTGTGGCAACCAACGATGCCCATTATTTAAAATCAGATGACGCCGATGCCCAAGATATTTTAATGTTAATCAATACCGGAGCCGATTCTGCCGACCCAGAAAGGCTTTCTTTAAAATCCGATGATTTTTCAATGATAAGCGGAGAAAAAATGGCTGAACTGTTTTCAGATACTCCAGAAGCAATTGAAAACACGCAAAAAATTGTTGAGGCCTGCGACTTTAATCTTGAATTGGGAAAAACGCAACTACCAAATTTTCAAGTGCCAAATAATAAAACTCCAGAAGAATATTTAACAGAATTATGCAAAGAGGGTTTGGAAAAGAGATTTGGTAAAAATGTAACTGAAGAAATGCAAGAAAGAATGAATTTTGAACTTTCAGTAATTAATAAAATGGGTTTTGCTTCGTATATTTTAATCGTGCAAGACTTTGTAAATTGGGCAAAACAAAACAGAATTGTGGTAGGCCCAGGGCGAGGAAGCGCCGGCGGGTCTTTTGTTGCATACCTTACCAATATTACCAATGTTGACCCTTTAAAACACAATTTGCTTTTTGAGAGATTTTTAAATCCCGAAAGAATATCAATGCCCGATATTGACCTAGATTTTGCAGATAGAAGAAGAGATGAAGTTATAAAATATGTGGCTCAAAAATACGGTTCAGACCATGTTGCTCAAATTATTACTTTTGGAACAATGGCTGCCAGGGCCGTAATAAGAGATGTTGGCAGGGCTTTAGGATATACATATAGTTATTGCGACACAATGGCAAAACTAATACCAATTGGAATGGATTTAACAGAAACTCTTGAAAAAGTATCTGAATTTAGCGATTTATATGAAGGCGATATTCAGGCAAAAAAACTAATTAATTTAGGTAAAAAACTTGAAGGCGTAGCCCGTCATGCTTCAACTCATGCTTGTGGCGTTGTAATATCGGCTAATCCCCTAACAGATTCTGTGCCATTGCAAAGGCCAACTCAAGAAAATGGAAATGTTATTACTCAATATGAAATGCATAGCATTGAAGATTTGGGGCTTTTAAAAATGGACTTTTTAGGATTAAAAAACCTAACAATTATTGAAGATACTCTGGCAAGAATATATGTTATAAGAAATGAAAAAATTGATATAGATAAAATTCCCTTTGATGACGAAAAAACTTACCAACTTTTACAAAAAGCGCTAAGCACCTCAATTTTCCAATTAGAAAGTGATGGCATGAAAAGATATTTAAAAGAATTGAAACCAACTGTTTTTGAAGACATAATTGCTTTAAATGCCTTATATAGGCCAGGGCCTATGCAATTTATCCCCGACTATATTAAAAGAAAACATGGCAAACAAAAAATTGAATACATTCACCCTGCTTTAGAACCCATTTTAAAAGAAACTCAAGGAATAATGATTTACCAAGAACAACTTATGAAAATTGCCCAAGTTGTTGCTGGTTTTACTTTGGGCCAAGCCGATGTGTTGAGAAAAGCGGTTGGTAAAAAAATTAAAGAATTATTGGATGCGCAAGAAAAAAAATTCATTGATGGAGCCGTAAAAAATGGCACTAGTAAAAAAATAGCCGAAGAATTGTGGCAATGGATTTTGCCTTTTGCCAATTATGGTTTTCCAAAAGCGCACTCAACTGCTTACGCCACTATTGCTTACCAAACTGCTTATTTAAAAGCCCACTACCCTGTTGAGTTTATGGCATCGGTTTTAACTTCTGAAAAAGCCGATGTTGAAAGAATTGCTTTTTTAATTGACGAGTGCAAAAAAATGGATGTTGAAGTTTTGCCGCCAAACATAAATGAAAGTTTAAAAAACTTCACAGTTGTACCGAATCAGAGTAAAATTAGATTTGGTTTTTTAGCAATTAAAAATGTTGGCACAAATATAATAGATGCAATTGTTCAAGAAAGAAAACAAAACGGCCCGTTCACTTCTATTGGCGACTTTATATATAGAGTACAATCAAAAGATTTAAATAAAAAATCAATGGAGGCCTTAATAAAATCTGGCTCTTTTGATAATTTAGCCGAAAGAAACCAACTTTTAACTAACCTTGAAAAATTGCTTGAAATTGCAAAAGAAAATAACAAATCAAAGCAAACCAATCAAATGGGTCTGTTTGCATCGGTAAAAATAAGTAATAATGATATAAGGCTTTCTGAATGCAAGCCAGCAAGTGATTTTGAAAGGCTAAGCTGGGAAAAAGAGCTTTTAGGTCTTTATGTAAGTTCGCACCCGCTAGACAGCTTTCGTAAAATTTTTGAAATAAGAACAACTGCCTTAAGTAAAATTGATGATGCATGGGTTGATAAAAAAGTAACAATTGGAGGGATTATTTCTAGTATTAAAAAAATTATAACTAAAAACGGTAAGCCCATGCTTTTTATGAAGCTTGAAGATTTAACCGCCAAAACAGAAATTGTTGTTTTTACATCATTATTAGAAAGAAATCCAACCGCTTTACAAGAAAACAAAATTGTTTTTGTAGCCGGGCGGGTTGATAACCGCAACGGCGAAATAAAAATAGTAGCCGACGACATACAGGAAATTTTAGTTCCAAAAGAAGATTTTTATTCAAATTAAAATAAATAAAAAATAATTATGGAAAATATTGAAAAAATTAGGCATTCATTATCACACATTATGGGTTCTGCTGTTTTAGAGTTTTGGCCTAAAACAAAATTAGGCATTGGCCCAGCAATTGAAAATGGATTTTATTATGATTTTGAATTTCAAAAATCTTTAGTTACAGAAGATTTAATAAAAATAGAAAACAGAATGAAAGAACTGGTAAAAGAAAATCAAGAATTTATTGGGAAAAAGGTATCAAAAATTATAGCCAGAAAATTATTTAAAAACCAACCATATAAATTAGAATTAATAAAAGAATTGTCAGATAAAACAGTTGGAACTTATAAGAATGGAAATTTTTTAGATTTATGCAAAGGTGGGCACGTAGAAAACACAAAAGAAATTGAACCGAATGCTTTTAAGCTTACAAAAATTGCCGGCGCTTACTGGAAAGGCAGTGAAAAAAATAAAATGCTAACACGAATTTATGGTGTTGCATTTAGCACAGAAAAAGAACTGACAGATTACTTAAAAATGCAACAAGAAGCAGAAAAAAGAGACCACAGAATACTTGGGCAAAAGTTAGATTTATTTTTATTTTCTGACTTAGTGGGAGCTGGTTTGCCTTTATTCACGCCCAAAGGCACCATATTAAGAGATTTATTAGATTCGTATGTTTTTGAGCTTCGAAAATCTCGGGGCTATGAAAAAGTAGACATACCGCATATTACAAAAAAAGAACTTTATGAAACCAGTGGTCATTGGGATAAGTTTCAAGATGAACTTTTTAAA
>Ga0209542_10014901_pt1 | contig 13146 bp, 8 predicted proteins | sample RifCSPhighO2_01_FD_184028 | JGI IMG/M metagenome (GOLD analysis project Ga0209542, IMG submission 184028) | Soil microbial communities from Rifle, Colorado - Rifle CSP2_plank highO2_0.1 (SPAdes) (version 2) | ecosystem: Environmental > Terrestrial > Deep subsurface > Rock core/Sediment ... | reverse complement strand
TATTTTAATAATTTTATATTAAAAAGAGATATTTCTATAAATTTTCTGGAAATAATCATCGTTAAAAGCAAGATTATCAAGGAAGATGCTATAACTGAAATAATGGCTCCATAAAAACCGTACCAAGAAATTAGTATAATATTTAATATAATATTGACGAAAATACCCAAAATAATAAGAAAGAAATTTTTTTCCTGATGGTCTGAAATAATCAAAATCACACTAAAAGGATAATTGATGAATGTAAGGCCGACTGCCACCATTAAGAGCTGGAAAGAAAGAATTGACGGGGCAAAATCAGAACCATAAAAAAAATTTATTATTTTTGGAGCCAGTGTTATACCCCCTACTACGACTGGCATAACCAAAAAAATTATCGAACCCACTAAATAATCCCAGCTTTTTTGAAGTTCCTGCTTGGCATTGATAAAAAACTTGCTCAAAACCGGGTAAAAGCTCCTGATAATAAGGTCCGCCGGCAGCATTGCAATAAGAGCAATTTTAGAAGCGGCGCTATACCAGCCATTTTCAGTGATTAAATTGAAATACCCAAGCATAATGGAACTTACGGTAATATAAATCCATATCGGCACATATCCTAAACTTAAAGGCCAAGATATTTTTAAAATGTTAAATATGCTTTTATCAAAACTAAGCCGTAGGCGTTGAAAATTCAAGTGGAAAAACAATAAAAACACCATTAGGGAAAATAGGTTGGCTGCCAAATAACCGTATCCCAAACCAATGGCTGATGGCAAGTAAAAAATACCGAGAAAGGACACTGCCACCAGAATAACCGTATGGATAACTTTAATCCCGGCTTCGTATTCCATCTTCTGCCGGCCCCTTAAAAATGCTAAAAATATTCCAAAAAAACTGCTGGATAGTATAAAAAAGGATAAAATCCAAATTAATCTTTGGATATATGGGTCAGAAGTTATAAAAAAAGAGCCGATAATCATCATTACTAGCGCCCCAAAACTTAAAACAATATTTAAGGTAAGTATCTTGGGAAAATCTTTTTCTCTTTCCTTGTTTCGGGAAAATTCCCTGGTAATAATATCAATGACGCCCAAATCAGAAAAAAGAACTATGACCGAAACAAAGGAAAAGGCAAAGGTAAATTTGCCATACTCGGTTGCCCCCAAAATTCTGGCTACATAAATAAGCAAACCCAGCCTCAAAAAACCAATGACGACTTCGGCCGCGGTCAGCCAAAAAGTATTTTTAAGGATCGTTTGCCTAATGCCGATATTTTCTAAAAAAAGTTTTCTGATATTGATATTCATTGTTTAACTTTTAGTCACTGGTTTTTGCAAAAATAATCATTGGTTTTCTGCGAAAACAATCATCTCAAAATCTTTTTTTAAAAAAGGTTTCAGTAAAAAACTGATAATATAAACAATAGTATACATTGAAAAAACTAATATAGCATAAAGCAATATTTTCACAGATTTTTCGTTTTTGTATTTTTTAAGCAACCCCGTTACGCCAAGCTCATGCCTTAAAGAAGGACTATCGTATTCTACCTTTAAAACTTTAAAATCTAATATGTTCATAAGTTTTCTGAGATTATCTGCAGAAAAAAGATACAAGTGATAAGGGGGGTGTAGCACCGACCAGGGAAAAACAAACCAACGGCAGATATATTGGGTGGCCAGAACCCAAAAACAGTCGGCATTGGGAGTTGAAACGACAAATATACCTTCCTTTTTTAGTATTCTTTTACATTCTTTGATTAAAGCAACCGGATCAGTAACATGTTCAATAATATCTCCCAGGTATATCACAGAAAAATAATGATCCTCAAAACGCGCTTCTTGTAGGGTGCCATTAAAAACAGTTAGCCCATTATTCATTGCTATATCTGCGGTATAGGCATTGGCCTCAACGCCTTGCACATCAAACCCATGTTTTTTTGCCAGAAATAAAAATTCGCCATTAGCGCAACCTACATCTAATAAATTCCCCGCTACTTTAAAACGAGTTAAACCATCTATAACCTTTGTAAATTTTTTGCCATATTTTTTTATTTCTTTTAAGTTTTTAACTGCTTTGGCATGATACCCGGATTCTTTAGAATAAAAATTATCAGTAAGTTCTTTGGCGTTTGGCAGTGGATCCATAAACACTAAATTGCAATTATCGCACTTTAAAAAAATGTACTTATCCCTTTGGGAAAAAAATGCTGCATCTTTTAAATTACATATTGGACATTCTTTGACTTCCATAATAAGGTACCTATTTAACCTTAACTTTGCCCAATAATCCAGAGGAACTTTGAACCTTACCTCCGCCCACATTATTGACGACTTTGATGTTAAACTCTTTACACACCCTTTTTTCACTTTCCGGAATGTTATCGAAATTCCGATCTCCACCCTTGGCAAAAATAATCTCTCCTTTATGCTGTCGGGCTATTGCTTCCAATGATTTTGAAATGGGAACATGTTTGCCTTCTGCATAATCATCAATGGACAGGAAGACTTCATCAACATGCTTTATGCCTTTTATGATTTCCATGCGTTCTTCTTCTGCCATAAAGGGCACGCTTCCCTTTAATTTGACTTGCTTGTCATTATTTACAATAACAACCAAAAAATCACCAAGCTCTTTGGCTCCTTTCATTAAATTCATGTGGCCGATGTGGATTGGGTTAAAGAACCCGGAGGTAATGACTATTTTCTTCATTTTAGTAATTTAATTTGCCTTTTCAATGGTTTACTTATATCATAAACGAAGGGAGGAGTAAATATGCGAAAAAAAGAAAATGTAGTAACATCTATCTTTTCTTGATTGAGCATATTTACTCTGACCGAGTGCCATGATATATGAATTGCTTTTGGCAATTCATATATCATAAATTCATATGGAAATCAATAAAAACATGGCCGAGCGAAATAGCGATCAATGGCTTTATTTTTCATGGATTCCAAAAATTGGTAAATTTGTAAGGTATAGACTTGTTGAGTCCAAAAAACTAATAGGGGCAGTTAAATACTTCGGCTTCTATTCCCCTTTAATTAAATTTTGGATCATCAATTTATCTGTTTATAGTTTCATTTACCCAATAACAAGAATTATCTTGGGACAAGAAAAAAGTTCTAAGATTTGTAGTTATTTTGTAAAAATGCCTGCTCCTCCGGGAGTATTTTCTTTTCCCATTTTAACAAAAAACAAAATAGTTCTTAGAGAAAATACGGATTGGGGTATTTTAATTGAAATATATATGAGTGATGTATATTACAAAGACGCATTAAGACAGGGGATGAATGTTATAGACATTGGAGCACATATAGGATTATATACAATATTAGCTGCAGAAAAAATTGGCAATATGGGAAAAGTTATCGCTGTAGAGCCGGAGTCGCAAAATTATAAACGACTTTTAGAAAATGTTAAAATAAATAATTTTAAAAATGTGACTCCTATAAAAATAGCGTTGTCAGATCATAACGGTTTGGAAAAACTATACATCTCCCCCTCATCAGTACGCCATTCTTTATTACCACAAGAACGGAAAGATATTTCTACAGAAATAACAGTAAAAACTCTGGACAAGTTGCTTGCAGAATTAAATATAAAAAAAATAGATATAATAAAAATAGACGCCGAAGGCGCAGAAATGGCTATTTTAAAAGGAGCAAAAAAAACATTAGAAAATAACCCTAACGCAAAAATAACCGTAGCAAGTTATCATTATCCCTCTGAGGTAAAAGAGGTGCAAAGCTTTTTATATAAGATGGGTTTTAAAACTAAAATTTCTTTGTCTAATATTGTTATTACGACATAATTATTATAGTAATATGGAAATTAATAAAAAATTGAGTCGCATAATGTTTTGGGGGGGTTGCTTGATTTTGTTTCTACCCATAATAGTCCTTCCCCCAAGCTTCCAACCTTCAGATTGGACCAGGTCAATTTTATTTAGAATTATTATAACCACATTAGTTTCTTTTTTGCTTTTTAAATTTTTCTACAAAAAAAGCATATCCATAGAGCTCCCGGCATGGAACAAATCCCTTTACCCCGTTAGAAATTTACCATCGCAATCTTCTCTTCCCCATAATTCTGAACAAATTGTACAATCAACGGCAACGCAAAAAAATTCTATTTTTTTGCGTTGTAAAGAATTTCTATCGCAAATTTCTAACGGGGTTTACCTGCCAATACTCATCCTGGCGGTATTTTTTATAACTTTAATTATAGCGACCATATTTTCACAAGATGTCAGTTTTAGCATATTCGCCTCGCCCACAAGGTCTGGAGGCGTGCTAAACCTTTTATTTTTCTTTATTTTTTCCGTTCTTTTGGCTATTTTTATTAATAAAAACCAGTGGGAAAAATTGTTTCGTATTTTATTCATTACTGGAGGCATGACATCGGCGCTGGCCATTGTGCAATACTTTAATCTTTTAAAAAATATATTCATTTCATTTGAAAGCGGATCAACTCCGTCGTTCCTTGGCAACTCCACCGTCTTGGCAATGTATATGATTTTTCTATCGTTTTTATCCTTTACATTTTTCATCCAAAAACAGGACAAGAAACAAAAACTATTATACGGGGCATTATTTCTTCTATTTGTTTTTACGATTTTAATTTCCGGTTCAAGGGCAGGGTATCTTGGTTTACTGGCCGGATTTTTGTACTTTTTCTTATGGTATCCGTATCCTAAAAAATATAAAACACTAAAAATCATCGCCGCTAGCCTTTTATTATTGTCCATCCTTGTTGTTTTGCTTTTTAACTTTTTCCCGCAATTAGGAGAAAAAAGTAACATCTTAAAAGTAATAACCAATCGCGTATCCATCAAAAAAATTGCCACTGATATTGTGGGAATAAGGTTGCCAGCTTGGAATATGACCATAAAGGCAATACAAGACAAGCCTTTGTTGGGCTGGGGCCCGGAGAATTTTTATATCGGCTTTGAGAGGTATTACGACCCCACTCTATTTAACCATTCAGTGCTATTGTGGGACAGGCCCCACAACATACTCTTGGATATTGCCGCAAGCTCTGGCATATTTTCCTTATTGCTTTACCTCGCTTTTTGGGTTGCCCTCTTTTGGAAACTATCACATGCAAAAAACTCCCAAAAGAAAGAAGACTATTACGCCGACAACACAATAAAAATTCACGGAGTTCAAGCCATGTTTATAGGATACTTAATCGTGCTTTTTTTCAACTTTGACAGCTTTGCAACATATGTGATTTCTTTTTTCTTTATTGGATATTCTTTTTACCTGATTTCTTTGTCCCGATTGCAAAACAATCGAGGATCCTCGTATGAATTCAATAAATTAAATTCATCGGGACAACAGGAAAAAGTAATGCTCTTACCCCTTCAAAACACTTTTTTCAATAAAAAACCGCTGGTTTTTATTTGTTTTACAATGGTAGTTATGTTTCTATGGTTTTGGAACATAAAACCATTATACCTTAATGGAAAAATAGCTTATATTAAAAATTTAGCATCGCAAAGGCACTGTAAACAGGCATTTAATATATTAGATAATGACAAGTGGGAAAAATCCGGTGTTATAAAACCGTATGCAATTTTACTATATTCTGATATTGTAAAAAGTTGCGCTTTTACAGAGCCCGAAAAAGAAGTAGAGTACTCTAAACAAGTGGTTAATTTGCTAAAAACAGCCGCTGATGCCCAGCCAAAATTTTCAAGGATTTGGATTTTTATGGGTGGCTTCACTAATGTACTGGCAGCCAGAGAAGAAAACGCTGACAGTAAAAAAGCGCTGATTAAAGAAGCAATAGATCAGCTTCAAATGGCGATCCAGTTAAGCCCGGGGCGGCAAGAAGCAATGGCGGAAATGGGGAAAAGTTACTTGATAGCACAAGATTATCCTGCAATGAAAAAAGTGGGCCAAGATTGTATTAATATAGACTCACGATTTGGTGAATGCTACTTTCAATTAGGCCTTGCCCAAATATTTTTAGGTCAACAAGAAGATGGCAAAAAAAATATAGATTTGGCAATCGCCAATGGCTATAATTATAATCCCATGTATAAACAGTTAGCTGTTGCCTATATGAGCCAAAAAAATTGGCCGGATGCGGTTTTGGCCTACCAAAAACTTCGTCCATCTGACGAGAAATCTGCCGCCGCCAGTTATTTTGCCACCCTTGCTTTTTTGTATGACAAAGCTGGCGATTACGAAAAAGCGGGGTTAACGGCGCTGGAAGTTTTTAAACTTCAACCCGACAATCCGGAAACCCTGACTTTTATTAAGTTACTGCTTGGCAAAAGACCCAATAACCCGATACTAAACTCATCTTTGGGTTTTATTTACTTTAAACCAGGCCCAGAGCAGGAGCTTTCTAAGGCCAAGGCTATTTATCTTCAATTGTTTAATAACGATCCCAAAAACACCGAATACCTTTCCTACCTCATTTTAATCCACCACCAGTTAAAAGAGTACGAAATGACCTATGTAAGAGCTGTTCAATTGATACAGTTAAACCCCCCATCAAAAATGGGAATGGAAGAGTTAATACAGTCACTGCCTTCGGAGCATGGGTATTGGGAACGGTATTTAAAAGAGAATCCACCGAAATAACGCTGATTAAAACACACAAACCAAAGAGCCACCCATAAGGGTGGCTCTTTGGTTTTTTCCCTTCAGCCAGTCCACAAGAAAGGCAAGGGGTTCAATTCAGAGCTAGTTCCTTGTCCAAACTTCAGAGGTCAATGAATCCTTTATCAGATAACTGTTTGTCCAGTCGCCTGTGCCAGCTGTTCTTGAAGCTGAGTGAGCCACTGCTGAATTATCTGACCATATCAAGTCTGCATCTTCTGCCGAAGCATCAGCTGTGGCAGAGGTAAACAGTTTCAAGATACTAGTAAATGTCGTACCTTCGTTGATAAAACCGATGAAGTCAACAGTAGTACTGCCGAATGTTACATCTGCAGTATCTGGGCTAAATGCTATAGAAACACTGTCTCCAACTGTATCAGTAGTACCAAGCAACATAAATCCTTGAGGAACTCCCTGGATAGTGTAGGTAGTATTACTGCCAGCAGAAATTGTATCTTCTGTAGAACCATCCCAAGTTACAATAATCTTGCTGTTAAGTTCGCTTAATCCAACAGCAGTACCCTCAAGACTTGTTGCAGAGTCTTCGTCAACAATACTTACAGAATCAGTAATGTCAGTACCATCCTTGTAGAACTTCAATGCCTCCACTTCAAGTACATCTGCTGTTGCTCCGTCCGACCAGCTTACATCAAACTTTAACTGTTTGACATTAACATCGCCTGCTGATGGAGCGGCAACTTTCATACTGTACAAATTCAAGACCTGGCCGTTTGCAATGGTACCTGAATTATCTATATCAACCTTTGAAAGGGTTGGAACTGACCTATAAACATAGGTGCTATTTCCGTCTCTTTCTGTTGTGCTTGTTGATACTGTTCCTTGATCATCCATATACTCAACATAAGTCAAGGCTGGGACTACTCTCAACCCTGATGTACCATTGGTGGCTGATGGGATAGATAAGGTTGCCTTAGCAATCAAAGTTTTTGAAGTGCTTGCAGGAACTGCAATACTCAAACCAGTAAAGTAATATCCGCCAGTAGAACCGCTGGTATTAATGTTGTTGAAACTTTGTGCTGTACCAACCTGGGTCGTGCCATCCCAAAGCGTTAAGCTGGAAATAGCATCTTCAGCATTATCTGTTGCCGTAGAAGCAACATCTGGGTCAATCTTAACTTCTGTGATAGTAAATGCTTTGTAAGAAGAGGTGAATTTCCATCTTCCAATCTCAACTGTTTGATTTCCAGCAACCGCCTGGTTTTGAGGCGTACTGGCAAATTCTGTTGCAAGAGAACCTGAAGTGTATGTCAAAGCTTGGCTGGTAACTGCAGCAGAATTGGCCGCGACAGCTGAAGAAACAGTTGTGCTGTCAATGTCCAATACAACAGTTCCAGTACCAATAGTCATACCGCTTGCAACATCCATATACACCTCTACAGGAATGGTTACTCCTGCGGCGAGCGTGTAGTTAATTGACCATGCGTTTGCAGCAGCAACGGTCGGTTTAATAGATGTTGTCTGTGTTCCGTACTTTACATATATGTTTGTTGCGTAAGTGCTTACTTCGTCAACAGCAACGTTAATAGTTGAAATATTAACTGCTTCTGATGTGCTGGCGAACAAATTGTAGTCCCCAACTTTGTAAGCAGTTAAAGGAGCAACAACTGAATGAGCCGAGTAAGCAGGATCCAATGACAATGCCAAAGTACCCTGGGCAACGGTCAAAGAATTTGCGCTTATATCAGATGCAGGAACATCCAAAGTTGTTGAAGAAACTAATCCAGTACCATTGTTGTTTGAGCTTGCGCCTTCAATTGTTACTTGAATTACGCTGCCTGAAACAATGCTATTGGTACTGTCTCCTGTACCTGTATCGTAAATATCGGCTCTTACAGTCAATATTACGGGGTTTCCAGGTTCAACTATCAAAGATGAGCCCAGGTTGAATGTAGTATAGTCATTGCTTGAGTCAGCTGGGTCATACAAAGTAGTTGTGCTTCCGATTTGAACTCCATTGGCGTAAATTGCGCCGTTTCTTAATCCGCTAACACCTGATGTGTCAACGTTTGCAGAAATGTAAAGAGTTTCAATTTTTACTTTTTCGCCAGCGGCTTTGAATTGGAACTTTGCCAATAAAGCGTTAGATGCGGCGTCAACAATGTCTCCTGATGGAGAATCTGACATTTTTGTAATTGTCAGAGTTCCAGAGTTGATAGTTTGGGCACCTGTTGAGCGCTTGGTAAATGTGGCGTCTGAAATTAAGTCAGACAATACATTTGCGCCATACTGGGTGTCAACAACGGTAACATCAGCCACATTCCACAAATGCATTGTGAAATTCAAGCTTGAGCCTCCGACAATGTCAGCCAAAAGTTTAATAACTCTTGTTCCGGCTTCCAATCTTTTTGGAGCACCAGTCAAGTCGAAAGTTACATAGCTTTGGTCTAAGCTGTCTGCAGCCAATTGCTGTGTTGAGCCAACTTGCACTCCATCAACATAAAGTTTGAAGTTTTGCAAATCAGTGTTAGAAATGCTTCCGGTTTTGCGGAAGCTGATTCTTGTCATGTCAACAGCCCTTGTTGTGATAATTACGCTGTTTTGGAAAACAGTGTATCCGTCTTGAGGGTCAACATCGGCGGCTGAAGGGGTTGTGGTGGCATTCCACTCAACTCCTGCCAATGTTCCTGTTGCTAATGTCATTAAGTTGCCGGTAATAGGGAATGTTCCCTTTACAGAACTGGCGTTTGTTGTAACGTCAGAAGATGCAACAACTTGCAATCCAACTGTTTCTCCAGAAGTACCATTAACATCGGCCAATACAGAGATTGTCATAGAACCCATTGAAGGCACTGTGAATAATCCTGAAGTGTTGTTGAAGTTAATCATGGTCTCTGAAACAGCAGATCCGTCTGTCAATCTTACGGCTCCATTAAACAAGTATACATTTGTCAAAGAAGCATCGGCTGAAACGCCAATTCTCTTTAACTTCAATCCTGTAATTTTTACTGCGGCATTATCGCCGTTTGTAAAGGTCAATCTTGCTAATGGGGCTAATGCCTGTCCGTCAACAATTGTTCCTGTTGCCGGATTGTTAGAAGCCAACATTACTGTAAGCCCTGCTCCGGTTGGAGTTGGGGTTGGTGTTGGTGTAGGCGTTGGGCTTGGTGTTGATCCACTTAACCATGCGTTCAATGCTGCCCTTGTCAAAGGACCAACCTGGTTTGCAGGTATAAATCCTTTTTGTGACTGGTAAACTCTAACAGCTGCCAAGGTTCTTGAACCAAAGTAGCTTGTTTCGTTTCCAGGCGATCCTGCTCCCGACAAAGAAACTTGAGTAGAAGCCGAAGTGTTCAAAAGCGCTTGTAAGCACTTTACATCTGAACCTGTAGATCCCACTGTCAAATTCCTTGAGAATGTAATACCAACGCAAACTGCAGGAGTACCTGAGCTCGGACCTTGTAAAGCCATTAATTGGGCATTCAAGGCATTTATTTGAGCTTGAAGTTCAGCAATCGTTATAGCGCCAGCAGACATAGGAGCAATCATGGCAACCGTTGTTAAAGCAACAGCGGCTGTAATAATTGTTTTTCTTATATTCATTTTATTATTTGTTTTTTATAGTTTAATTTTAAGTCTTTATTAACATCGGTCGACCTTAATTGTCCTGGCTAAACCCCAGATATTCGTGGGAGCCCGCAAAGCGAGCTTTGCCTTATTAGTTTCGCGGTTTTACGTATTAACAACGAAGTTCACTCGTCAAACCTCACTCCGCGAACAATTTAACCGGACTACGACTTGTCTAAGTTTTAATTAATATGGGCATCCCGCCCTCTATGTTTTCAAATTTATAAAAACATAGAGGGCGGGACAAAATCCAACCCTAGTTCCCCTTCATAGCCATATTAAGCAACAATATGCTTTCTAGGGCGTTTGAATACTTTCCTTCATCGTATAATTTCTTTGCTATTTTTAACGCTTCCTGCTGGCTTTCTGTCAAAGTGGCGCCTTCTAAATCTTTAATCATTTGTTCGTCTATTGTTTTATATAAAATATCCGAAGTTTCTTTTAAATCTCCTTCGCCTTCAATGTCTAAGTAGGTTTTATTATTATTTATATCAAGGGCAACTTCTTTTGCCAGCTGTGAATCGTTTTTTATGGCTTCGGTTAGCTCTTTGGCAACATCTTTAATCTCTTTTACCGCCAAGGCAATTTCCTTTAGATCTGAAGATTTTGTCATTTGAGACAAAATCTTGGACTTTGTCTTGAATTCCTCAACATTGCTTTTAATTGCGGTTAAATGCTCTTGGGACACCTGGGCTACTTGCACATTAGCTGGATTATTGAAAAAACCATACTTCATAAAGCCAAACATCCCGGCTACAACAAACAAAAAAGCGGCAAAAGCGTAAGCCACTTTTTTCTGGAAAATTGAAGCTAATGTGTCTGAAAATACTGAATTTCTAGCGGTTTTAATATTTGCATATTTTGCATATACGGGCGCATCAAAAATTTTGGTTTTAGCAAAAACAACCCAGTTTTCTCTTGGTTTGATTTGTTTTAATGACTGAAGGCGAGAAATGAGCTCTTGTTCTGTCATCATGTTAAAGTTAAGACGGGAAAATGCCCCTTTTGTTACACTTCTTTTAGTTCTTCTTGAAGCGCTTTTAGCCCTCTGTGAAGCATAACCCTCACAGTACCCTCTGGCTTGCCCAATATTCCAGCTATTTCTGCCGTAGGCATATCTTCCAAATAATGCCAAATAACCACATCCTGGTAGTCTTTTTTAATGTTTTGCAGGGCTGATTTAACCAATTCAATATCTGCATTAATTATGGCTTTTTCGTGTAAATTTACCTTCAAATCAGCCGTTTCAGGCAAAAATTCGGGTGAAACTGTCTTTGTCCTACCCTTTTCCCTATAATGATCAACTACACTGTTTCTGGCTATTTGGTATAAAAAAGCGCTTACATTCTTAATTTCCCGACTATCTTGGTATGACTCCCAACCCTTCATAAACACATGGGAAGTTATATCTTCGGCTATCTCTTGTGAATTTACCTTTAAGTAAACAAACCTGTATATTTTTTCAATATATTGGTCGTAAATAAGACTAAATTGTTCTTTATTATCGTTCATCTACTAAGGTTTTATTATATTATAAAGATAGGACAAAGTCAAGTCTTCACCCAAAAGAAATCTGACCATTCAAAAATGTTGCCATAATTAGTTTTCTTGCATCAGCAACTATCTTTTCTTGTATATCAATAATTCTTTTGGGTGAAGACTCAATACACTGGTAGGACATTTTGGCTTACATTAGGACAAAGTTCGTGTCCTATCTAAATCTAGTGGCTTTTCGGTACTTTTATCCCTATTCTCTGAAATTACGTAGAAAACTTGATTAAACTCTCCAATTCTCATTATTTCTCCCCTTTTTAATAAATCATCCAAATCTCTTCTTATTGTCCTTTTGGTAATATTTGGCAGTTCTTTAATAATACCTGAAACTTGAACCTTCCCTCTTTCTTTCAAAATTTCCAGAATTTTTCTTTGCCTTTGAGAATAACCTTGATCAACCTGATTAATCTTTGGAGTGGTTGTAATTTTGGGAGCCGGTTCTTGCAACAACCTCTCCTCCTCTTTGTCTGGCGTCAAAGCAATTTCCAAACTCTGTCTTACCAGGCCTTTTGGTGGATTAATTTCACTTTTAATTTGATTGTACTCTTTGGTAATTATTAAAAAATTAACATTGTCTATCCATCCTTGATATTTTCCTAATTTTAAGTAACTTTCCAAAACTTTTATGTCATCCATTAATTGGGCCGATGCTTTTTCTTTTTTTAGCGACACCCAGCCACTTGCGTCTGAAATCAAAGTTAAATTTTCCAGTATTGCCAATACTTTTTCTTTGGCCTTATTTTTTAGCGGATCTGAATCTGGAAAAAAGTCCAAAACTTTGTAAGCCGCATTGGTTATTTTTATAAAATTATTTTCCATACTTGGGCAAATACTATCAAAAAATAACCCAAAAGTCAAAAAATGGTTTTTTCAAAACCATTCTAATAATTATAGCATTAAATCTTTGAATTACGAAATGCTTTCGAGGTATTTTTTCCAAATTTGGAAGGTGAAAATTTGATAGAATTCTAAAATGTAGCAAGCTACATTTTAGAATTATTGCGGATTTTCAACCCAAATTTGGGAAAAAGACCCGAAAAACACCTTTTAATTGTGCATTTCGTAATTCAAAGATTAAATAGAACATTAAAACAGTATAATGGAACAAACATTATGAAACCGCACTCCAAGATCTTGCCGGATTTGCCAATCTTGGGCAGGTTTCACAAAAAATTGGTGAGCCGTAAGCAACGGCTACGCCTCACCAATTTTTTGCTCCAAGCCGCCCAATATTGCCAAACCGCCAGCGACTTAAGTGCGGTTTCATAATGTTTGTTCCATAGGCAAACAAAAAAACCAGGCACAATCCTGGTCATATTTTCAATTTAATAAGAATCAATCAATATGAAAAAACCGTTTTTCCCCTTCTTCATCCGGGGCAAAAAACTTTAACTCCCAAAAATCTTTAAGG
>Ga0209542_10014900_pt1 | contig 13147 bp, 10 predicted proteins | sample RifCSPhighO2_01_FD_184028 | JGI IMG/M metagenome (GOLD analysis project Ga0209542, IMG submission 184028) | Soil microbial communities from Rifle, Colorado - Rifle CSP2_plank highO2_0.1 (SPAdes) (version 2) | ecosystem: Environmental > Terrestrial > Deep subsurface > Rock core/Sediment ... | reverse complement strand
AAACTCGATATGACAAGTAACACAAAAAAGGTCGGCACGATAATTTTTAAAGATTTCTCAAGAAGCGAGTAAGCCACCTTGCCGCTAAAGGTCAAAATCAAAACGAGAAGCAGACTCATCACCGCCCACCAAAGATAATGACCAAAGCCGAAAAGTTCTTTCAAAGTTGTGCCGATAGCCGCCGCCCAGCCCGGCCAAATGTAAAGCAAGAGCGCTGATAGCATCCAAAACGGCGCGAACCATTTGAAAACTCTTGAGGAAGAAGTAAAAAAACTTTCGCCCGTTGCGAGAGAATGCCTCGCCACTTCTTGGTTGATGAAATATTGGAATGTAATACCGAGAAGGGCCGTCCAAATAATGCCGAGGCCGTGCTTCGTAATAAGATGGGGCCACATGATAAGCTCGCCTGTCCCTATCGCGAGACCGGTCACAACCACGCCAACGCCAATCGCCTTCGTCCAATGAGGCGGTTTCGGTAGTTCTCTTATTTCCCTTTCGCCGTAATGATGCGGGTCCATCCCGAAATTATACCAGACAAGAAAAAACCCCGCGATGTCGCGAGGGTGAAAAAAATCATTCGGAAACGGCTTCGCCGGCTCTCAAAGCGGCGCACAGCTCCGTAAACTGCCTCATCTTTCTGGTCCGATATTTGCTTTTGCGCCCATTTTGGATTATCGGCGGCGGCTGTTTGGGAAGCTCGATCGCTTCCCGCTTCTTCCGATTTGGAAGGACTGACTGCTCGATGATTTCCTGTTTAATCACCTCAACCTTTGGCGGAAGCGGCAAGGGCGCCTCTGGATGCGAAGTGTTGAATAGCTTGACCGCCGATTCGTAGTCTTCAATGAAACACCAGGCGCAAGACTTCAGGTAATCGTGGCTTGCTTGCTCTGGGTTAAAACGCACTAGCGCGACCGCTCCGGGACGGCCGAATGGAATCCGAAGCCAGGTCCAATAAAATTGGAGTTTCCCATCGGAACCGGTGTTGATGCCGGAGCCTTGTTTTACATGAAGACAGATATCCTCACCCCCAGTGATAGGAGTGGCGAAAAATCTCGGGATGAGAAATTGTCGTACCCGAGCGAATACTACCAGTTCAGGATTAAGCGGTATGTTCATGATTTTTACTATAAAAGGTGCAACTAAAAACCATGCTAGCACATGGATATTAATAATCAAATCTCTGATTGAAAATAATCGTTTTTTGGGTTATCGTAATGACATTGCGGGCGACTAGATTTTCTTGACTTTTGTAAGTCTTAGAAAATCCAAGTCCCAAGTGAAACATTGCGGGATCGTCTAAAGGTAGGACGTCGCTCTCTGAAAGCGAAAATTTTGGTTCGATTCCAAGTCCCGCAGTAGGCCTATGCTAAGTCAGGTGACTGACACGCATAGGTAACTATTCCGAAAAAAGCATACCGGCTGAGTGCCGTATTCAGAACGAAAAACCGCCTTCATGGGCGGTTTTTCGTTCTGAATCAATAAAAAATAAAAAGGAGCTGGTCAGGCTCCTTACAATTAACGACCATTTTGTTCAGATTTGTTTTGCGAAACTGAGCACCTCTTCGTACGAGACGAACTGAACATTGCGTCCAAGTTCTTCTCGCACAATCGTGCCAGCTTTTACCAATGCTCGTGAAAAATGAGGTGTCGGTTCGTCAGCTGGTAGCTGGCGGGACATTTTCTCAAGCTGTTTCCACGTGTAGCGTCCCCGGTTAATCCACCATGGAATCGTTGAGGTAACCTTGTACGCCCAATGTCGGCGGCAAGCTTCTTCCATGATGTCTCGAATCGCTTCGACTTTCTTTCTGCTGACATTCCTGTAACGGAAGTTTGCATTCAGATGAAGTGGTTTACTGTCCGACAACACCTCGATAAGTTCGCTGTGCGTGCCATTCATCGATTCTGGCGACATGCGAGTCAGTCGGTATCTACCCGATTTGATGGTAAGCACGGAATCTCCGTACTCCTCAAAAAATGGCAGCCACCGAAGCGAAACATTAAGCGGTTCGCCAGGCAGACCAACAATTACGAACACGTGAGTTTGTATCCCGGCCCTCCGGAAGTTTCGGAGGATTGCTCCGTAATTCCCTGGACTGTTCCACCCTTTGCATTCTCTCGTTAGTGTTTCCGGAGACAAACTCTCAAGACCTAGTTGAACCGCTCTGCAACCTGAAGCATAAAGCTTTTCGGCTACCGACGGATCAAGCAGGCTGTTGGTCACCGTGAGGTAACATTGCCATGTGGCCTCGTACCTTTGCTTCTTGAGTTCGGAACCCAAGGCAAGTTGCCGAGGGATGGTAAACGTCTCGTCAGCGATGTCGAACCGCTTGGCACCGATCGCCATCATGTGTTCGGCGATTCGCTCTGGACTCATGACCCGAGGTCTTGAGAGAAACGTATCGCTTCCCGCTGCGATTGCACAGAAGCCACAAGCCATTGGGCAGTTCGACGAAGTGTAGAGCGGAATCACCCGGTCCGGGGACCATTGATCGGCACCACCATCGTAAGCAGGTGTAGGAAGCGTCTCGAAAATTGTTGGAGACGACGGAGAAGAGTTTATGACAACTCGATCTCTATTCTTCCAAACAATCCCGGGCGTTGAAGCTAAGTCCAATGAATCTGCCAACTTTTCTATAGGTTGATGCCCTTCCTTGAAAGACACTGCGTCGAAGTGTTTGAACAGTTCCGCGAACTTGGGTTTCGTGAATGCTTCGCCAACCCGTGACCAAAGATTGCCACCCATAACCACGAGGGTTTCTGGTAAGGCGTCTTTGACCATGGATGCAAGAATGCACCCTTGAACTAGCTGCCGTTCGTCAGCGATGCTAATACCGTACACGTGCGGCCTGAAGTTCGTTGCCAGAGGTAGTTCGACCTCCGCAAAGTACTGATACCACATGTTATTCTCGCGAGTTTGAATCGCTCGAATGATTCCCTCAATCGTACCGTCGTAATCTGCCGAGACATAACTAACGTTGTTTCGCTCGACTCGGAATTTATCGGCGGTAAGGACTGCACTTGAGACCCTTTCAAAGGTCTTTCTGGCTGCATAGAGAGCAAGAATGTCGCTGGTAGTATTTCGAATCACTCGCAACGCACTTTCTATTTCTTTGCCGTCAGTCTGTTGTAATACATACTCCAGACCGATGATGTGTCCGTATCGTTGGATGACGTCATGTCCTCGTTGCCGCAAACACGCCGTCAGTTGCGAAATGCCTATCGGTAAGTGCCAGACGGACGAAGCCGGAGGGTAGTTGAGCATGACTTTACGGGAACGACAGATTCCCAACATTGCCATGGCCATCTTAGGTCTCTGATTGACGGTCGCATTAAATTTACGAATTGTAATTCGCACGTGCGACTTTTTGTGAGTCTTCTGCCAACCAGTCTCTGAACGATATGTGACTGTGCATAGTGCACCAATATCACGAACATTCAACTCTTCTCCTGTACGCAGAGCATAGCGGGTTCCGCCGTAGTCTACGTATGTCTCGGAATTTCGAGCGCTGGGATCAAAGCCAGTGATGCTGTACACTGACTGAACATCGAACGTTAAAACTGCAACTAAGGCGGCAACAAGTACCACCATGAATGCTTTTTTCATGAGCACTCTCCTTTCTTTTGGTTGCTACGTATTGGTTTGTGACTGAACTAAGCCGTATTTCAGGCTCATAATCCGATAACATTTTACCATAATTAAATAAAAAAGCAAGATTTTACGACTATTCCAGATTCAAAGATTTATCTCTCAACACAAGTTTACTTTTCAGACACGACAGCAGCTCGCGCTTTTCAATAAGCGTTCCTTCTCTGAGTAAATATTTCGTGTAATTTCTCACGTCCACTTCAGGAGACGATTTGTCTTGTTTATATCCTAGCACTCCCGACCGGAATTTGTTGAATCGTTTTATTTCATCTTCGATTCTGGTTTTGATTCCAATCTCATCCAAATTCACTTTATCCATCAACTCAATCAATTCAGCAATTAAATCGGTTTCGTTGATGTATGGATTTTTACATTCATCCTTGCCTTTTTTGGTGCAGAAATAATAGACGTGGCGATTGACCCCGCCGTCTCTTAGTTTTTTGAATTTTTCATCGGCAGTTATACCGGCACCACAGTATCCACACTTAATCAGTTTGGTAAAAGCGAATTCTTTGCTTTCCGTTTTCGGTATATAGTTTTCGTTTAAACAACTCTGAACTTTATCAAACAGTTCTTTATCAATTATTGGCGTATGTTTTCCCTGATACCAATGACCACTGCCGACTGGAAATTCAAACGTGCCGTAATAGAAATGATTACGGAGGAGCAGATATATATTTGCCAGCACTAAATGTTTACCAGTCTTGGTTTTGAAATCTATTTCTTTGAGCCACCTGTACACTTTTCTCCCGCTCCAACTTTCGTACGCCACTTTTTCATACATTTGTTTTATTACTGGCGCGCGTCTCGGATCAATCCGGCATTGGCACTTTTTGTCGACATGTTTTTCATTTAAGTACCCGGTTGGTGCAACTCCCGGTCTCCATCCCATCTCGCATCGTGTTCGCAGCCCTCGCTTTACGTTTACCGCTTTGTTGTCATTTTCAAGCTTCGCCTGCGAGCCGAGTATCATAAGCAGAAACTTCTCGTTCGGGTTATTGGTAAACCGCTGTCCATACGTTCTGATATCAAGAAGCATTTTCTTGTCCATCAAGTCCACGATTGCACCGAGGTCGCCTGCATTCCTCGCCAGTCGATCCGGTGCCCACGTTAGGATTGCGTTGATCTTCTGTTGGCGTACGTCCTCTATCATCTGGTTGAAGACGGGTCGTTGGCCAACTTCTTTGGATGAATGCGATTCGCGCTTAACCTCAACGACATGCAGACACTCACGTAGAGCGAGCGTCTGCATCTCTTTCACTTGCGACTCTATTGAAAGAGCCTGTTTGTCCTCGGCTTCGGTACTTTTACGAGCATAGAGGCAGTACCGCAGAGCCTCTTGTGGTTGTGTATTTTCCATATACCACAATGAATGACAGAGCGGCTCTTAGGAGTCTAGGATGCCCCTGTAGACAACTAAAGTTCATCAATATGTTCCAACTCCTCTTTAGTCAGGAGGTCCTTTAATTTTTTCCCTTTATTGGACCCGGGTTCTATATTTTCCTCTTTATCTTTCTCCTGCGAAGTTTCCTGGCGTGTTATTTTATCTCGAAGTTCTTGCTCCATCTTTATAACTCCCGCCAAACCAAGGTTGTGCAGCGCTCGGGCTATACTCTCCTTTTCTTCTCGCGTGAGTTGGCGAACGGATTCTATATCAATGTGATGTTCGTGTTTCTGGGAAACCCGCTCTTCATAATCTTCGTGATGATGCCGGAGCCAATACACACAGGACGGAAAATACCCGTCCTGGATGTGACGAATAATCTGCGATTCAGCAAGGTCATTAATGAATCGTTGGCCGTCGATACGCGTTTTCGAGGCAAGTTCGGCGAATTCTTTGTCTTCCTTCAGCCACTTGTAGAAAGTGGCTCGACCGACGCCGACTTTCGCCACCGCCGCTTGGATAACCGGATACCGGGTAAGCTCTGCGAGCACCGCTTGTTTTTGTCGTTCCGTATGGTTTGATAAAGTATCTAAGCGCTTTTGTTGAGCGTCTTTGCGATTTGATTTTTTGTCAGCCATATTAGAATATCTTAGAGGCTTTCTTTCCGGTAAATTCCTGCCAGCGTTTGAGTATCAGCTCAGTGTAGACGGCTGATTTTTCCATCACAAAAGAACGCCGGCCCAGCTTGAGGGAAGCGATAAGGGTACTGCCTGATCCGCCGAATGGTTCCAAAACTAAGTCATCACGTTTTGTCAGTACTTTGATGTACTGAGTCAGCAGTTCAACGGGTTTCGTTCCGAAGATTATACTCTGTCCGCTTGATTTTTCGTCCGCCGCTATATGCTCGATAAAGTCGGTTGGCTGCACTTTTTTTCCTTTTTCATACCCTTCCCAATGCGGCTTGCCACTCGTAGCAAAAAGTGCATTTTCATATTCACCTTGGAAGAGCGGATCGTCTTCCGGTTCTGTGTTAAGTGATACGTTACCCGATGTTCCGACGAGAGCGATGTCATGTTTGTTGAAGAATTTGTACTTGGCGCTAAATCCTTGGACCCGGTTAACGACATGCCACACTACGGTGTTCCTATACTTCCAATGTTCTTCGAGAGCGTTCCAAATGGTCCTTAAATTCTTTGGATTTTCGAAGATGATGATAGCGAAGTCCGGTTTTTGAGCTTTTGCCACATTTGCCATCCAGAGTTCGCTAAAGTTTTCGGGAAGACTTTCAGTCTCGAGATATTGCCTGTCGCGTTTCAAGCCGAATCCCGTCGTCGCTTTTCCATTTCTTTTCTTTCCATGAAGATAATCTAGAATATATGGCGGGTCCGTAAAGCACATATCGGCTTTTTCTTCACCCATCAGTTTAAGTATATCCGCTTCTATCAGAGAATCTCCGCACATAACCCGCGATCCATCAATTTCGTAAATATCACCTTTTTGTACCTTGATTTCCTTGATGTTGAGTTTTTCAAGTTCTTTCTTTAAGTCGAATGTTTCTGGTTTGTCTTCCAGTTGAAATATTTCGTCTAATTCAACTGAAGTAAATCCGACATCCGCGAGCATTTCTTCGTTGAATTGGCGCAAGAGAACATAATCAAACTCGCCGACGTTGCGATTCAGACGAACGTTAAGTTCACGCTCTTTCTCAATGTCCGGCAAGTCAATATATGCAACTGGTATCGTTTTCATACCGATGGCTTCGGCCGCTTTCAGGCGCATGTGGCCGCCAATCACGATCTCTTTTCGTGCTGGCGAGGAGTTTGCGATTATCGGGTCAACACACCCGAATCGTTTTAGGGATTCCTTGAGAGATTCCAGTTGAGTTTCGCTCCATTTCCGAGGATTATAGGCCGATGGCTTAAGTTGCTCAATCGGCACATACTCGATTTTTAGATTTGAGTCCATGTTTATTATTTAACGACTAATTCGAAGTCGTTTCTCTATGGTCTCAATGTCGTTTCAAAGAAAATACCCGCATCACGCGGGGAATGGAGTCATTGATCGACCACTCAATTCCGCTGCGGAGCGCGCATTTAAGGAATCAATGTCGTTTCAATGTTATGAAGTATCTTAATTCTATATCGCTTGAAAATTCACGCAATGGCCTAAAAAGGTGACCTGTGGATAACTCAACACATATAACTTGGTGTCAATAACGTCAATAAAAAGTGTTGGCAACTGACCCTTCGCAAACCTTCTAATCTAAGCTAAGATTCAAAAAGATAGCAAAAACTGCTATCATATTCGTTACAACTTAATATACCAAGACCTAACCCCTTCGGTTTTCCAAAGGATATGGTCGAAAACCCCGCTAGAGATCAAAGGACTCCCAGTCAGAGTCGCTCTAGCGGGTCACGTCGGGAAACCGATGTGGGTGGGGCCGAAAGGTTTCATCGCAATGGCTGGGAGCCTTTTGGTATCTGAAAGGTCCCGGCCTCGCACTAAAACCCGCTAGAGTGCAATGCAAAACGACAATTCTTCTCAAGAAAATTCTCTTGAGTTTCTACAGCCATACAAAGTTGAAAGCGAAACTTTTTCGCTTTCTTCCGGTGAGGAGGTTTCTATACAGAAATATTTTCTTAATTTCAATCAGTGGAAAGGGGCACCGATACCAAATACTTACAACGGAAAAGCCGTTATCGACTGGAACGGCGAACCACTTTTTGCAGAGCTTGTTGTTTTACGTTTGTTCCAGTCACACGGATGGGAGGGAATATGGGTTGATAGCTATCGAAGAAAATATCGTATTGGTTTACCTGATGTAGCTGAGCCAGTCGAGCTTCCAGAAAAACAGAAGCAACTTATCGAAGCAATCCGTGCCAAGACGGGCAAACACGGCGGTTGTTGGGATGTGTTCGTTTGGAAAGGAGAGGAGGTTCTGTTCATCGAGCTCAAGAGGCGGAAAAAGGACGCTATCCAAGAGTCACAGAAATTGTGGTTAAAAAAATCTATTGTACGTATACTTACCTCAGAAAACTTTAAACTTATTGAATGGGAAATGGATGATGGAAAGTAAGAACAAAGGGTGCTAAAATGCGTTTATAGGTGGATGTAATTTTTAAACATGTTGGACAAAGCCCATTATTACCACGGTGCTGCCATCATACGTTTACTGGAAGATGAACGTGGTTTTTCTGTAAGCAAGAAAGGCTTTTTAGGATATGTGGTAAATGAGAAAATTTTTGTTTTTTTGAAATATACGACAAAGGCCAGAACTCCTTGGAGATTTTCTTTTGATCAAGAAGATGTCGATAGATGTTTCCGTATGTCTTTGGAACATGAGGATGTTGTTTTGGGATTAATTTGCGGTGGAGATGGAGTCTGCGCCTTAAAATGGGAAGAAGCAAAAATGCTTTTGGATGGGAAGCCTGGTTGGATATGTGTTAAACGTAACCACAATGAACGTTACGGGGTTACGGGATCTGCGAGTGAGTTGGACAGAAAAGTTGCAGTCGGCAGGTGGCCAACACTTCTTTCCGAAACTATTCAACAGAAAACACCGCTTGAGCAAAAATCTTCATCTACAATTTCGATAAATTAATATTATGCCTTTGGAAATACACACAAGAGAAATTATAAGCGATGGCCCACATACTACGGAAGTTTTAAATGTACTTTCGGCAAAAATAGGTTCCCCCTCTCTTTTGGCCATTACTAAAAAAGCGGTGGAAGTACTCAATCAGTCGGTAGATCCAATCGCTGGTCCACCTGAACATCCGAGTGATGGATTACTTTACGGTTTGATTCAAAGTGGCAAGACGAGTGTTATTCAAGTTGCCGCAGCTATGGCTGCAGATAATGGTTTCCAGTGCATTGTTATTTTGACTTCTGATATAGATCTCCTATATGAACAAACGCTTGAACGGATGAAATTAGCACTACAAGGATTGAATGTTTTGGGAAAAAACGACTGGCGCGATCCGAAAAGATTCGAGAGACAGTTGAGAAACCCTCCGTTCGTTATTGTCTGTTCAAAAAATGGCTCCAAATTAGGCAGCTTAATGGAAGCGTTCAGGTCAGCTGGTGCCCGGGGGGTTTCGGCTTTAATTATCGATGACGAGGCTGATCAAGCAAGCCTAAATACTTATACGTCGAAAGGGGGAGAACATGTCAGTAAAATAAACGAGGTTATTACCGATTTGAGAAACTTTTTTCGAGTAAATACATATCTTCAGGTCACAGCAACTCCACAAGCCCTTTTTTTACAAAACCCGGAGCACCGATATAGGCCCTCATTTTCAATATTGAGTGAGCCTGGTCCGGGTTATGTCGGTGGGTATGACTTTTTTGGCGACCCTGGACGAAAATTATTGAGACTAGTTGACATTGAGGAAGTTGATTTGTTGAAAACTACACACCAGCCAGCACCGACTGGAATTATACCGAAAGGGTTAAGAGATGCCCTACTTGTCTTTATGATTGGCGCGACTTCGAGAAAAATTGAGAACCCGACGAAACGATACGCTTTTTTATGCCACGTCAGTATAAATAAAATTGATCACGGGCACGTCGTAACTTTAATTGAAAGATTTAAAGAAGATACTTTGCACGCTCTTGAGAATCAAGATTCGAAACAGTGTACGAATCTTAAAGAAGACCTGCTTAAAGCTTATAAAGATTTAGAAACGACTCAGGTCGGACTCCCACCCTTCGATCAAATACTCGAAAAGTTGAAGTTCTATCTTCACGGTGCGAACGTTAAACTCATCAATTCAATTTCAAGCGAAGAAATTAAACTTGATGCAGTCTACAATATTTTCGTAGGTGGCAACAAACTTGGAAGAGGAGTAACTATAGAAAATTTATTGGTCAGTTATTACGGACGAAATCCAAAAAAACCGAATTCCGACACAGTACTGCAACATGCACGTATGTATGGTTACCGACAGGACGATATTGGTGTTACGAGACTTTTTCTTCCCGAAAAACTCGCAGACCATTTTACTTTAATTCACGACATGGAAAGTGCCCTTCGTGAACTAGTTCATAAATATCCTGAAGGTAAATTTGAGGTTCTTTACATATCGTCACCCCTTCAAGCCACAAGAAGGAACGTTCTTGACCCGAATTCTTTGGTGGCTTACGTTGCGGGCGAAAGTATAAACCCCTCTTATCCTCTCCGTACCCCTGAAGTATTGGAACACACCAAATGGCTGGATGAAAAACTAAAACACATTCCCGACGGAAAAGAGGGCGTTCCCGGCGTAGAAATTACAATAGAAGAGGTCATTGAGTTAATTAAGAGGTGCCCGAACGATCCGAAGCACGGTAGTGAATTGTGGGATGTAAAAATAATCCAAACAGCTTTGGAAACGATTGGAACGCTCTTGGGGCAGAAAGCGTACATAGTAGTCAAACGTGGTAGAAAGGCGGAGGCAATTCGTCGCGAACGCCAAGGAATTTTGTCGGGAGGAGACGAAAATTTAGCTCTCAAAGACGCACCTACTTTATTTATGTATAGGCAAGACGCTAAAGATAAAAGTGAGGTTGAGGTTTGGTGGCCACAACTTCGTTTTCCCGAAGGATCACAGAGAAATTACGTTTTGTCTTTTAGCGTAGATAACGCACACAAATAAAAAATGAGTAAGAAAAAACCAACGGCCATAGATTTATTTTCCGGATGTGGAGGTTTAACGCTCGGACTGAAGCAGGCGGGCTTTAAAGTAATCGGTGCTGTTGAGATAGATTCACTCGCTGCTGAAACTTACGCCACTAATCACCTTAAAGTAAAGGTATGGGAAAGAGATATTCGTGAACTTAAGGGATCTGAAATACTTCGAGCGCTGAAAATCAAAAAAGGAGAACTCTCTCTTTTAGCTGGTTGTCCGCCATGCCAAGGTTTTTCTTCTATGAGGACGCGAAATGGCAAGAAGAAAATTCAGGATAAAAGAAATGATCTCGTTTTTGATTACTTACGATTAGTGAAGGATTTGAGACCAAAGGCAGTAATGATGGAAAATGTGCCAGCCCTCGCTGAAAATCGGAGAATGGGAGTTCTTAAAAAAGAACTCAAAAAATTGGGATATGAGACAAATGGCACACCTCTCGTATTAAACACTGCAGAATACGGTGTTCCTCAACGCCGGCGCAGGATGATTCTCATTGGAAGCAGATTGGGAAAAGTTGAGTTACCGAAGGGTAGTGATACTCGCGAAACTGTTCGAAGTGCAATTGCCCATTTACCCGTTCCTGGTAAGAGTGGGGATTTGTTACATGATTTTAAAGAGATACGCGACCCAAAAACTATCAGAATGTTTAAGTTAATACCGAAGGATGGCGGTAGCAGGACAGATCTCCCCGCCAAGTATCAACTTGCATGCCATAAACGGTATCCACAGGGATTTAAAGATGTTTATGGAAGAATGAGTTGGGACGAAGTATCTCCAACAATAACGGGCGGCTGCGTGAGTCCTTCAAAAGGGCGATTTCTCCATCCTACTCAAAATCGCTCTATCACTTTGCGAGAGGCTGCTCTATTACAAACTTTTCCAGAAAAATATTTTTTTTCTTTAAAAAAAGGAAAGCAAGGTGCGGCACTCATGATTGGAAACGCTCTCCCCCCAGCATTTATTAAGCGCCATGCCTTAGCAATAAGAAAGGTTTTAGTTCCAACAGAATGAAAAACATTGTGGCAGTTAAATTTAATAATCTATCCGCCACAGATTTAATTGTAGATGCAATATACGAAGGTGGAACTAAGGGAAATGCCAGTGATGACCCGTTGGTGAAACTTTTGCCAGTGAGTAATCAGGGTGGATTTCGCTATGTCGGAAACATTTTAAGCAATAGTATTCGGGCAGTCGTTTTGTATTCGAGTATGGACGACGTAGACTGGCCGGATTTTCTAGACGAAGAGACAGGCATATTTCACTACTACGGCGACAACAAGAAACCGGGTCGTGAACTGCATGACACACCAAGAAAAGGAAATCTTCTTCTTAGACAAGCGTTTGATAACGCTCATTCTGAAAACGGAGACAGGGTAAAAGTCCCGCCTATATTTGTTTTTACAAAAGCCGGGAAGGGACGGGACGTAATGTTTAAAGGCCTCGCCATTCCTGGTGTCGAATCTATGTCTTCCACTGAAGACCTTGTTGCAATATGGAAAGCTTATGCAGGTAATCGATTCCAAAATTACAGAGCAATTTTTACAATTCTTGATATACCGAAAATAAAACGTGAATGGATTAAAGATTTGCTCAAAGGAAATGTCTTAAGTTTAAATTGTCCAAAAGAGTGGCACTCTTGGGTAATGGGTGGAATCACACTACCACTCAAAGCAATGAGGGTTCAGGAGCATCGCAGTAAAAGTGAGCAGCTACCGCAAAGTAAAGGAAACGAAACTCTACTAAAAATAATCAAGGATTATTTTGAAAAGGATCCTTATCAATTTGAAAAGTTTGTCGCTGAGTTATTAAAAATTGCTGACAAGAATATTGCATCAATTGAAGTTACTCGCCCCCGAAAGGATGGCGGCAGAGATGCGGTTGGTCAATATAAATTACGAATTGGAAAGGAAGGTATACTTATTGATTTCGCCGTTGAAGCAAAGTGTTATGGATTAAAGAATTCAGTAGGAGTAAAAGAAATGTCACGTCTTATCTCCAGATTAAGACATAGGCAGTTCGGAATTCTGGTGACTACGTCTTATGTTGCCGAACAGGCGTACAAAGAGATCAGGGAAGATCGGCATCCAATTTTGGTAATTTCAGGTAGAGACGTAGTCGACATTCTTGTATCAAAAGGCATTAGTACTAAAGAGTCTCTGCAAAAACTTTTGCACTCATTTTGATGACTTACTCTAGGTTGTCAAAGCTGTAAATACCCAAAAAACCTGATATGAAATTAAATTTAATAAATCTTCTGACATTTCTCGATGATCCAAGGCGCGGAGACAATAGACACTCCTCAGCTATCACTGGTGTCATTGGCGAAGATTTGAATGCCGCCGCGTTTGCGCATTACCTTGAAAAAGATGACTCGTGGAAAGCGACAGTAAGTACAGACTCGACGACACTGGGAACAAAAAGTGGGAAGCGTTTGGACAGGTGGATACA
>Ga0209542_10014898_pt1 | contig 13147 bp, 12 predicted proteins | sample RifCSPhighO2_01_FD_184028 | JGI IMG/M metagenome (GOLD analysis project Ga0209542, IMG submission 184028) | Soil microbial communities from Rifle, Colorado - Rifle CSP2_plank highO2_0.1 (SPAdes) (version 2) | ecosystem: Environmental > Terrestrial > Deep subsurface > Rock core/Sediment ... | reverse complement strand
GACGACCAACATCAGCCATATCGCCATAATGCACACCCTGTAAATGACTACGAAAAGTCTGCACCACTGCATCAATATAATCTTCGTAAGTTCCCTCCCGATTCAGCCAAGCTTCATGCGGTGCACGAAATTCTTCTTTAGCTTCGTCAGGAAAATATCCCCTATCAATAAGGGCTTCAACTAGTTCAATTAGTAAGCTGGAGCGAAATACCGTACCGTCAATATCAAAAAAGGCTATTTTCTGCATAGATATGTTAATCGTACCACATTACAAAATTGAGTGATTAAGAAACCGAGTAACCCCTCACACCCGCCCAAATACAAGACATGGGCAAATGATTTTTCGTAGACGTACTGTGACGTACGGCGGAGGAAAATCATGGGTGCCCATAACGCTGTAGTTGGGAGGTGTGAGAGGTTACGAAACCGAGATCCAGACTGGTCGCCACTCATGCCAGACCTCTTTACTGACAATCTCCTCTCGATACTCCCCTTCAATCAAACGTCCAACCCCTTGAAGCACAATCGAATCATCCACATGGACCGCCTTAGTGTATCCGACAAACCCAGTACCGTCAGGCTTCAAGAATTCCATAACCGCACTGGCCTTAGGCATCACTCCAATCTGAATTCCGGTACGACCCTTGAGTATGGTTTGCCACCGTCCAGCTAGGCGAGGTCGTTCACTAGGCCAAGAGATATCACGACCTTCAAATCGTAGTCGATACAGAACAAACTCCACCGCCTGAAGTGGCAAGTATAATGGCTCTGCAAAAAACTCATCCTTGAGATACGTTCGAACTTTTTTTGTATCGGGATGATTGTTTGAATAAATTTCTTCAGACAAAAATTCAGGAAAAATATCTTTCTTCTGCTCCGTGATGTCATCTTTGAGCACAAATCCGGTAGTATCTCCAACTACTACCCGGGCGAATCTACCTTCAAAGCCAAGCACTGTCAGTCCTGTAGCATATGGCAGTCTCCTCACCACCCCGTCATAGGTCAACACCGGTCGATAAAATACCGAAGCTTCCGGCACTGATACATACACACCCGTTCCAGCGGTGTGGAGTGGTAATGCTATGCGCTTTTCCGTATCTGGTCGTGCAATTTGGACAACTGGGGCTGGTTTTAATTCATTAACCGTCTGGCGCGTAGTAGACGCCACTTCAGTTGAATCACTAAAAGAAAGCTGCTCTAGGGCAAACTGCCATAAATCTTTTATAACTTCCAGAAAGGTATTCATAGAGTGAGGTAATTCCTCGGTTAGGAAACTAGGAGAAACGGATAGTTCTGTACAGATGAGTAGCGAGCGCACCCATAGTGGTTAGGATAAGACCGATAATTAGAACTGGTCCAATGACTGGTATAAACAGGAACAAGAATACTACCGAGGTACCAAAGAGCACACTTGGTATACCGGTAGCATTCTTTGGTGAAATTAGAGTAAAGAGATAGGTACCAGCAACCACACCAGAGATAGTGATGGCAGCCACCAAGAGAGTGCCGTAAGCAAACATGAGAGTGAGCCCAAGCAAACTTCCAAGCATGCTAGCAATCAAGATACCAACCGCAATTGGAATCAAGAAGAACAGCCCAAATCCAATCAGCATACTCCTAAGCGGATGCACCACTACTTGAGTTGAAACTCGATCGAGCAAGCGACCAAAGAGTAAATGCCACACTAGAGCTGCAAACAATAGGACGAGCAGTGGTACTAGCACATCCTTAGGAGTAGCTTTTTCAACTACTATTTCGTTTTGAACTACCTGGCCGGCCACCCGGGCGTTTTGGGCACGGACAATTTCATTACTGCTGGCATATTTAACCATTCCGGTTACGTCAGCCCGTTCACCGAGCGTAAGAGTGCCAGTTTTTACATCGATATCGCCACCGACCTTACCTTCAACTCGCATTCTTTCACTAGTTCCAAAGATTGACTTCCCTACTTCTCCACTAATTTCAGCATCAGTACCAAAGAAAAGAATGTCTCCACTAATTTTGGCAGTTGAAAGCACCTTAAGTGTTCCTGAAAGCACCACCAAATCACCCTGTACTTCTCCAGCCACAGTTACCTCACCGGCCACAACGCGTGCATCATCACCAATCACACCGTCAATCTGGACATCCCCAGCTAGGGCCGCTAAATCTGCTCCCGTTTTACCGTTTATCTTTACTTTGCCACCAATAATAAGCAGATCATCTGTCACTTCACCAGAGACGGTGACGTCGTTGCCAAGACCATAGAAGTCTCCCTCAACCGCCTGATCTGCTGCTACTGAGACAGCTTCACCAGTCCGCATTACCGAAGATGCCAGTGCAACAGACGGTATAGCCAAAATCACGACAAGTAGTGCGGCAAAACGAGACATATAGTTACAACTTAATATTTATTTATAACTCCCAAAAGCGCTGCTTATCGGGTGTTATAGTACACATATAATAATGCGTTTAGTATAACATAATTGAAGTCCCCTGCTTATGTCCCCATTAGTTATCGATACAGTAGTTATTGAACAAATATCCGTTCTTATTGTCCTTGGTACCGCCTTAATTCTGTTTATCCAAGACCGCTGGCGTTACGATGTTGTCTCACTTTTGGTGCTATTGTCACTTGTTTTAATTGGTGTACTACCGCTTGAGACTGCCTTCTCCAACTTTGGCCACCCGGCCATAATTATTGTTGGATCCATGTTTGTGATGGGACGAGCCCTCGTCCAATCAGGTATCGTAGACAGTATAGTCGGCAGACTGAGCTTTCTTCATAACCGACCAATTCTCGCCCTTGGATTACTGGTAATTCTAGTCGCAACCATTTCCGCTTTTGTGAACAACGTTGGAGCATTAGTGATGGTTCTCCCAATCGCCATCCATCTTGCTAAAAAGAGTCACACTCCAATCGCCTTGTATCTACTACCACTAGCCTTTGCCTCACACCTAGGTGGCTATCTGACACTTATCGGTACACCGCGCAACATCCTTATTTCCAATTTCCGCGAAGAAGCTATTGGTATACCGTACCAAATGTTTGACTTCTTCCATGTTGGAATCTTCATGGCTGGCTTCGGTTCACTCTTTCTGATTCTTATTGCTTGGAGAATGATCCCGGTTCGCAACAAAGAAGCTGATGTAGACGCTCCGCTTCGCGTCTACACTACCGAAATAGTTGTGCCTGAAAAATCAAAAATAACCAAACACTCACTGGCCCGTATTGAAAGCCTGTCTAATGGAGCAGTCAAGATCGTTACCGTTATTGAAGACGATGCGTTTATGACTGCAGACCCAACTTATAAGCCGCTGCCAGGCGACACACTCCAACTTCAAGGGGAAGCAGAGGCCCTGACTGAATTTATCGAAAAATACGGCCTAGACCTAACTGGTCTACGAGCAGAAGAAAAAAACATTGCCAGTGATGATGAATACCGGACAATTGAAGCAGTTGTGACTCCATATGCAACTATCATCGGTAAACACTGGAACGCAATTCAATTCCAAGATAGATTTGGTGTAAATTTTATTGGACTAGCCAGACGTGACTTCACCCCATTCAAACCACTGGCCGAAACCAGATTCCACGCCGGCGACATTCTCATGTTTCAAGGTCGTGTAGCATCTATCGAAAGAACCCTTTCAGTAATGAATTGCATGATCGTGTCAGATGCTGAAGTAACTCTTGGTCGTACGCAGTCAATTCTAAGTACTTTAATTATTTTTGTCGGAGCTATTACCTTAGCCACACTCAACATCTTCCCTATTTCAGCCATCTTCTTAACTGGCGCCCTGCTTATGGTGTTAACCAATATGATCTCCATTAAACAAGCATACGAGAGTATCGATGTGGCAGTCCTGATGCTACTGGCGGGTATGATTTCGCTTGGTGGCGCCATTCAAAGTACTGGAGCTGATGAGACTATTGCCAACTTCATACTATCCCTAAATGGCTTTGTGGGGCCAGTGGAGATGCTTTTCATCATCCTAATTACAACCATGCTACTATCTGACTTCATGAATACAACTGCTGCTTTGGTGGTTATGGCGCCAGTAGCAATTATGATTGCTAACACTATTGGAGCATCAATTGATCCGTTCTTGATGGTTGTAGCTATTGGATCCGCCGCGTCATACCTAACACCGGTCGGACACGAATCAAATGCGCTAGTGATGCACCGCGGTGGCTACAAGTTTACCGACTATATACGCATTGGATTACCTCTTGAGATACTGCAAATTGCCATCACTGTGCCACTAGTCCTCCACTTTTGGCCGCTTTAGACTGACCCAACTAATAAGCTCTGAACATATAGATAACTACCTAGTAACAATAGAAGTGCTATGAGCATTAATACGCAAGTAGAAATCAAAAACTTTTTCATAGTTAATTTAAATCAACCAAATATAAAGAAACTTTCTAATGAGATGAGTAAGCAATTGGTGTCTGCAAAAAAGTTATGAGGGTGATTGCCAAAATAAGTAAAAATAGTGACGCAAATAGAAGCGCTACTCGGGGCCGGGAAAGCTCCATGTTGCCCGTGTGCCAGTTTCGTACATAAAGAAACGAAAATACAAAACGCCAGAATGTCATAAGTGTTAACCTAACTTTTTATATAGTCTACCAGTAAAAACTAAAACCGTTATCCCGGCCAATAGTATAAGTTCAGGTCGATCGCGTAATAATTCATACTGAAGTAACACTTGTTCAATTCCCAAAAACGTCGCGGATACACCAAATGTCACTAAGAGTGAGAAGAGTACCGGGAAGCGTTTAAAGATTGTCTCCCGCACTGGCATCACATAACCATCGACAGTCTTAGTGACTGCAATGGTCTTAGTCTGAACCGTCTCGAGTGTAGTCAGTACGTCACCACCAAAAAAAACGTTTGATGCGTCGGCCAAGATTAATGAATACTGGTTTCATACAAAATATTATTTTGCGATATTCTCCGGTGACAGATAGAGCTCTTTACCCATTTCCCACATTTCCGGATGACCTTGCTTCACAAGCCAATACCACCACTCAGCTCCCCATAAATATTGTTTTTGGTAACGAGTTTCTTTAGCATAGGCCAAGATGTCTGCAAACTTATCTTTGTCCATTCGAGTAAACTGCGTCTCGATAGGCACAGTGGCAATTGGTGCAATGAGCCACGGCTCAGCTGATAGCTCAATCAAAAACGTTTCCTTCTCACCATAGATGAGAGCTAAGAGATTTTCTTTAACTCGGTATACAAACGGCGGCAACAAAGTACGGAACTGACCAATGTCTGGATTCCAGAAATGAACATACACACTAGTACCAAATATATCACCACGCTTGTATGCGCCATACCACAAGCCCAAATTACCACTATCAGTTACGAGAATTTGCCTTGATGGATCAAGTTCACGCACGAGTGCAATCTCCTTATCAAGAAAATCGGTATCCAAGAACCCACAATGATCAAAAGCGAACACTTCAAGGAACGGTTCGTTCTCTACTTGCCAGATTTTAATGGCCGGACTATTTCGGTAACGCTCTACAACCTGCGTTACGTATTCAAGCTGAGCGGTATTATTGTTTACTACATCGAGCTTGCTCGCCCACTCTGGTATATGACACTCAGGCCAACGAGGTAGACGTCGGCCGACCGCCAAGACTACTTCAGCTCCCACACGCTCGGCTTCAGCGATTTGATAATCAAGCTCCACGAAATTGTATACTCCATCAACCGGCTCAACCATTGGCCAGTGCGCCGCTAGTCTAAGATGTCTGACTCCAAGGTCATTTAGCAAAGCATCATACGTCTCCTTCCAATCAAGACCAAGCTCCGTCGCGTACATAGTATTAAAAGACATACCATAGGTAATCTCAGCAGGTACTTCCTTCTGCGCCAAAAAGACAATTATCAAAAGCAATAACGTGATTTTCACGGCTAGTGCTATAAGAATAATTTTCCACCAAGGCATATTACAAAAACAAAATTAAATACCCAACGGCAATCACTGCTACATAAAGCGTCCGTCGCATTACTTCCTTCGGCCGTGGTTCGTGACTAACAGCGGAGTCTGGGAGCAAAGTACCAAACACAATGGTGATAGCCAAGATAAATACGAACTTCAATCCATCAAGTGCCTGTACTACCGCCACATCACCCATATCAGTTGCCTTGAGGATAAGGAACGCCGCAATGCCTGCCAAGACTTTGGTAGCTACTACAATGACACCAGTTTTTTTGGTGGTCTTTTGGCTCTGACTAAACACCTTATCGTAATAAGTGGGAACCATGAGGAGAGACAAAGCAAACACTACAAAACTAACCCGCGACCAGAAGAACCCGTCATCAAAACTAGTCTCAACAAAAAGCCCCTTCATGGCCACGAAGTGTAACGCAAAGAACACACCACTATGTAGAACATTTAAAACAATGTTTCGACTAGGAATTGTCTGTGCTACCAATAGCGTACCAAGTGATAGAACAATTACTCCCCACATGAAGTTGGCAGTAAATGGAGTTCCCAAGAAGAGATGACTCATTCCAAAAGTAGCTAGTGCAGATACCGCACCGATGACCGGGATGACATTGACTGCCTCTGCACGTTTAAGTCCATCGTACATGGACACCAGTGCCATAAAGAAGGTATACGCCGCCAAGAAGGACATACCAATTACTTGGATGGTTGGACTCTCAACATTACTAAACGACGGCATACCTAGATCAGATAAGCCTGGTATATAACCAAAGAGATAGATAACACCCCAAAAGCCAGTCAGAATGCAGGAATAAAAAGCATACACAAAAGGTCGAGGTAGTGCGTTTTCATCAGAGACAATGTACTTATCCGAAAACGCCACAATTGCGTTCAGCAATTGGCCGATTGTTGCCAAGAATATCCAAGACATATAGTCTTATTCTAACATTCTACTCTCTTCAATGATTTTCTTATACACGTATGCAGAAGGGCGAATAGTTCGCTCTTGCGTATCATAATTTATTTCAATTAACCCAAATCGTTTTTCATACCCTAGTGCTAATTCGTAGTTATCCAAAAGTGACCAATACATATGTCCTCTTACATCAACACCATCTTTAATTGCCTGCCAAGTTCCAGCGACCTGTCTTTTTATGTAGTCAGCCCGCATCTTATCTTTAGCATCAGCTAATCCTGCTTCGGAGATGTAGATGGGCTTTTTGTACCTCCAGAGATACTTTAAGGCTAGCTCGATTCCTTCTGGGTATACTTTCCAACCCATATCGGTTAATTGATATTGTTTGGTGTCACCAAATTTTGTGTGTCGGTAATAATTTAGTCCTACAGAATCGCATTTATCTATAACTCTATTCATGAAATAACCACTCTGCACGTATCTAGAGATAGCAGCTAGCACTTTGTTAAATGGATTCCAGTTAGATTCAAATACACGTACGTGTTTTACAATACTCACATCAACACTTTGGTTTATCTCTTTGATTTTGTCGTAGGCTAAATTATGTGCCTTTATCAAATTACGAACTACTTTAAAGTATTTAAGGATGTTCTTATGAGACGTTACTTGTGCTGATCGCCACGTACCATCGTCCTTACCAAACTTTAACCACAACAACTGACCTCGTCTAAATGGAGGCCAAGCACCGTATAACCAGCCATGGCTAGCGTACACGTTTGGTTCGTTGATAGTTGAGAAATTGTGACATAGATCAGAGAGGTTCTGAACAACAAAAGCGCTGTAGCGTGCAAATATTTCTGGAGCATCAGTTCGCTCAAAACCTCCAGAATTAGAAAACCACGTAGGCAATGTGAAGTGCCAAATAGTAATAAAAGGTTCAATGTGACGTATCCTAAGAGCTTCCAGTACTTTTCGATAATGCTCTATGGCTTCATAGTTAAACTGCCCTTCTTTAGGCTCAATCCGTGCCCACTCTATCGAAAAACGGTGAGCGTTATGCCCAAGCGTCTTTATCAAATCAAAGTCAGCTTCATATAGATTAAAATGATCCGCAGCCATGCCAAGCTTTGGCACTAGCCCCTTATCAGCAGCTTCCTCCCAGTCCATATTCGTTATTCCTCCCTCTACCTGAAAAGCTGACGTTGCTGCCCCCCAATAAAAACCGTCCGGAAATTTTTTCTCTGTCATATGTGCCCATTAGTATAACAAAAAGCTGCATCAGAGGCAGCTTTAGACGGTATTTGTTTGTTTACTTACAAAGAAACAGGTGCTCCACTAAAGCAACCAAGCACCCCTTCCCTCTCAGTTGATAGAACATAGCCATACCCAGTTGCCATCGCTACTCCCCCACACTCATCTCCATTTCGAGTACTTAGTCCATAAATTGGGAAACCATCGAGCGCATACCCAACAAGTGTCTCCTCTCCAAATACACGGTAAAGCGTATACTCGTTGTTGCGGATTAGTGACCCATCAAGCGCAATGCCGACAACATCAGTTGGAATACAAGACTTGGCCGCTTGTGGCGCTCCACGTAGCGGTAATTGCGCCACTACTTCACGCTCTGGCATCACGCTCGAGACTCCAAACTCGTCCACTACCGCCTTTTCGGTCTCGCGATACACTAAACGAGCTCCTTCAACAATTTCAAACTGCAGACCAGCTGGAGACCAGACAGGATTTATAGGGCGGTAATTACCACAAAGTGTAATAGTACCAGGTTCAACTGACACTTCTTCTACTTCTTCCTCAACTACTTCTTCCTCAACTACGGCAACTTCCGGAAATACAAAATCAGCAATCTTGGCTCGGAGTTCAGCCAGTCTGCTAGCGCGCGGTACTTCATGGCCTCCAGGCACAACTGCCTCGTACTCAATACTTTCTGCGTCTGATACAAACGAAGCCACTGATGCGGATTGACCGCGACTAGATAGATCTTCTTCAACCGTAGCAGTAATCCCAACCACAATAAAAGCCACAGCAAGCAAAAACAGCGTAAAATCTCGAGTTCTAAACGGCATATCTATGCATCATAGCAAACAAAGAGAGGTAATGCTTGGACTACTTAACAGTCTCACGCGGAGCCACCTTTACCTCTACCATTTGCTCTACCCGACGAATATCTGCCAGGAGACTTGAACGATCGGTATTTTTAAGGAAGAGGTTAAATACTGAACGACCACCATTACGTGCAAAGACCGCTCGGTCGCCAACTTTTTTGTTCACTTCAATTCGATGGAATGATTCTAATTGCTCAATTTTTTTGATTCCCTTCATTTCAGAAATCTTTCCTTCCTTGGCAGCAAACCACTTCATCGCACACGCATAGCCTGTGCATTTCTTAGACATTTGTACCTTAGCTGGAATACGAACTAGTACGTCGTTGAGTGAATGATCTATTCCACAAGTGAGCATATGGAGTTCATGACGGAAACCACCCATACGTGCACCAATCTCAATCACCTTCCACTCATCATCTACCTTCATGAGTTCAGTGTGGGTGAGAGTACTACGTAGACCGAGCGCATGAATTGCCTTTTCAGCCACCTGTTGTGCTTTTTCAATCGAAGCCCGCTTTAGAACGGTTGGAGTAATTTGTAAATAACCATAAAAGTCATCATGGCCAATCATCTTACCAGTCTTGATTCGAACCAGTGGGCAATGGTCTACTTTGCCACGCGCTCCCACATACGAATCAACTGAGTACATATCACCGTCCATGAATTGTTCCGCAATCAGCTTTGGTTCTTCAAGTCGATTGTCGTTCTTGTAGGCAGTACTGAGCTTACTAAAAGTAGTGCGGAGGGTTTTTTCCAAATCTTCTTCGTGGTAACAAATAGACACAAACAAACTAGCGGCCATATTAGTTGGCTTGATAATCATCGGGAAACCAACCTTCTCTACTACCCGCGCGCGCTCAGCCTTAGTGTTTTCTTTTACGAGTGTAAATACTGGAGTGATAGTCTTGTCATATAGCTTCATACGCTTACGCATTTCATACTTATCACTCGCCCATTTTAGCGACTCAGTGGTTGGAGTACGTAGATACGGCACATGAGGAATAACTGCCGCAAAGCGAGCCATACTCTGTTCAGAGCGACAAGTGATAGCTAAAAGCTCATCTTGGTAGGGCAAAAGCGCTTCTGCGATTTTATTCGGCTTAGACATGTCGCAACTAATCGCAATATCAATACCAGGATTAGCTAGTTTGTTTTTTGCATCCTTCACTCGTGAATCCCACAAGAGCATGATGCGATATTTCTTTTTATTTTGTTTTCCGTAGTGACGGATACTATTGATTGCTCCTTCTGGGAGATTCATTACGTATACAATAATGTTTTTATCAAGCACTGGTTTTTGCATAAATAGCGTTATGTTTCTAAACGTTATTCTGAATATTCAGACATGGCCTGACGTACAGTTCTTCAGACAGGAGTACAGCATACTATACTTTTCGCTGAATTTGTGTAACATAACATTATTAGCAAAAATCAAGTATTGACAACAAATTGATACATTAACAATTCAACAAATGCGAACTCGTGAGAATAACATTGAGATGTACGAAAGAGTCGCAAAAAGAATTGGCTTAGACTGCGAATACATACAAACCTCCAGCAAGAAGAAGTCGCTACTCATAACAGACAAAGAAACATTCTTTATCATTGGTACTGGTGCACCTGGTTTTTATCCAAACGTGAAGAGATTTAACTCGTTTCTTACCAATAATAAAATTCTGACTCAACGCATACTGCAAAAATTTAATTATAAAGTTATTTCGACTGTTTCCATCAGTACTGAGAGTTATTCTTCTGTAGCTGATTTATTAGACGTGGTCGGCAAGCAAACTCAAAGTTTCCCCGTCCTAGTTAAACCAAACAAAGGCCAAGACGGTAAGAACATAACAATTTGTGAGGATGTGAATCAACTTACAAAAGTGTGTGAGTTTTTCTACGAAGAACAACAAGGTTTTTTAATTCAACCAATTATTAGTCAAAATGAATATAGAATTCTTGTTGTAGACAATGAACTAGTTCTCATTCACTCAAAACGAAATCCGGATATTATTGGGGATGGCACATCATCCATTGGCGAACTACTAGAAAAAGTACCCGAAGGAAAAAGAAGCCAAGCAATAATTGATTGGCAACACAAGAAAAGAATGACTACCATGGATTCAATATTAAAAGTTGGTGAAAAGTTTGAGTACCACATTACAAAAATTCCATCTGCAGATGTGTACTTTACAGATAATTTTCCGCGAGAAGTTGAATTGTGGGCTCTTAAGCTGGCCAAGACAATTTCATCATCCATTGTTGGAATTGATGTGTTTATACCCAGTGACATCAAAGACACTGCGAGTTACACTGTAATCGAACTAAATAGTAACCCAGCAGTCTACTACCTACCTTGGCGTTGTAATGATTCGGAAACACCTTACCGCATCATTGAAAAGGTCCTCAGAAACTACTTTAAACTCAGTTAAGATATGTCAAAAATTATTATCATTGCCGGCTACACCAAAAATAGTTATCTAAAAAAGATTCGTACTCACTTCAAAGAGTCTGAGTATATTTTGGCCTGCGCATACACCAGACAATCAAATTCTGATATCAAAAAAAATTATCTTGAACTTTTTGATTCAACCTACGATCTAACCAACCCAGCCGACAAAAAGCGCCTTAAGGAAGATGCTGAAAGTATCCTCTTGGTAACCTGTACTCAGGAGAGAGATATGACGGCGTATATTGAAGCACAATTACTGTGTGGGAAGATTACCGATGAACAAGCACACAACTACAGCACCCTTATAGATAAAGAGTTTTTTAAAAAGTCATTACAAAAAAAGTTCCCCGAGTTAGTCCCAGACATCCACACCGTAACGCCAGAACTACTCTGTGACCTCGAGTCTCTAACCTACCCTCTCGTAGTAAAACCAAGCGGGCTAGCTGGTAGTGCCTTGGTTAAAATTGTAAACAATGCAGCTGAATTTAAATTTCACTATGAAACGTTTAGTGGATTGATGGCAAGATTCGGCGACGAGATTTATCATAAAAAAGTCAGCGTTGTAGCTGAAGCTTATCTTTCAGGACCACAGTACTCAATGAACCTATACGTAAACGCTGTAGGTGAAGTGGTATTTTGCCCACTGGTCCGAGTAGTTACACCTGGTGAGTTTGGTATTGACGATACCTATAGTGCACTGCAATACACCACCGACGAGCTTTCTGCTGCTGATTTAACAAACCTCCATGATTCAATTAAAAAAATTATTGCTCACTTCAAGGTAAAAAATACCAGCATGCACTTTGATTCTGTTCTCCATAATGGTGAGTGGAAATTCTTTGAAGTTGGTTTGCGAATCGGTGGTAATCGTCAAAAACTCTTTGAACTATATAACGGCATGGATCACTTTATGAATGATATCGATAACAGAACTGGAAAAACCATCACTATTGCCGCCAGAGAACGAACGGCTTGTATAGTTCAAAAAGCTGCAACCAAACACGGCACGCTTAAGCAAATACAATATACCAGAACCATAGATGAGCTAGATTCCTCAATAGTGACCGAAGATAAAATTTCAAAAATTGGTAAGGTGACTGGCCCTGTCTCAACTGGTGGAGGGGTTACAACTAGACACTTTGTGTATGGTAAAGTTCAGGACCAGGTCGTTCTGGTCTCAAAAAGATTATTTAACGAAATTAAAATTGAAGTTGCTTAACCAGAGACAAATAAAAAACCGTGTCAGTGGACACGGTTTTTTATTTTGTGAGTTATGGAACTAAATTCCAAACTCAACTGCTGGAGTACTTGAGGCTTCAGCTGCTGCTTCAGGATTTATCACGCTTGCAATCTGGTTAACAAAATCTTCATAGGTTGAGATAACCATGCGCTCACCATTAAGGAAGAAAGTTGGAGTACCAGTGAGTTCAAGTTGTCGTGCTTCAGCTAACTCTTCACGCACACGGTCACGAATGAGTGATGCATTGTAATGTCGTTTAAAGGTATCCACATCAAGCCCCAACTCATCTGCGTACTGCACAAATGGAATAGCTGGGTTTACACTATTTGACCAACTAAGCTGGTTGGCAAAAAGTACGTCATGGAACTCAAAGAATTTACCTTGTTGTCCGGCCGCTTCTGCTGCTCTAGCGGCAGGCTCAGCCAGTGGATGAATTGGTAGTGGAAAATGCTTATACTCAAATCGAATAGAATCTCCAA